>Ga0315308_1000039_pt1 | contig 61952 bp, 61 predicted proteins | sample TDP3_MG_FD_203078 | JGI IMG/M metagenome (GOLD analysis project Ga0315308, IMG submission 203078) | Freshwater sediment microbial communities from Lake Towuti, South Sulawesi, Indonesia - TDP3 | ecosystem: Environmental > Aquatic > Freshwater > Lake > Sediment | place: Indonesia: South Sulawesi...
TGGCACACCTGATGGCCGAAGCTATACGAAGGGCAACAGGCTTAACTATAGAGGTAGTTGGTTCAGGGTTAGATGTAGACAAGGCACGTTTAGACCTTGCCCATCAAGGCACTCTAGGCCCATTGATTTCAGAGATCCAAAAGACCGCAAATGCGGTCATAAAGGAAAACAGACCCGTAGAGATCAAGATCATGCAGCGAAGAGAAGCCGAAGAATACGTGACTCGATTCCACGAAAGCCTAAAGACTCTTCCACCCCACGTTGAAAAGGTTCGTATAGTTGAGGTTAAAGATTGGCACGCTTGTGCCTGCGGAGGAACTCACGTTAAGAATACTGAAGAAATTGGTGCCGCCGAGGTTTTGCGAAGAATGTCGAAGGGCAAGGGCGTCGAACGCATAGAGTTTAGAGCCAAAACGTCTTAAGCCAGCTCGCAGTCTCTCATGCTTGAATGATGAACACGAGAGGCAGAGCCATCGCACTGTGATCGAACTCTCGACGGGCGAACTGACAAACTACAATATTATCTTTAACACATATAGTGCAAAAAACTTTATTTTTTAAATTCATTTTATGCATAAAAGCGTCACCAAGGTGAAAAACATGTCATGCTCAGTGGTGGTTTGCGGCTTCTTCGGTGACACCGGCAAAGGAAAGGTCATCTCATACTTGGCGTTAAAAGACAAGCTGGACGTTACTGCTCGTGCTGGAGTCGGCCCAAACGCTGGACACACAGTGCTTTTTGAGGGAAAGAAATACGGACTTCGCATGTTACCCAGTGCCTTCATGTACAAAAAGTGCCGCTTGCTGATAGGCCCAGGCGTTTTGGTCAATCCGGAGACACTGCTTCATGAGATAAAGGAGACAGGGTCTGAGGGGAGGGTTGGCGTAGACCCACAGTGCGCCATAATCGAAGCCAGACACATAGAGGCGGATAAGGCGGGGCATCTCGCAAGTGAGATAAAGACGACGGGCACGGGAACAGGACCATGTAACGCAGAACGAGCCTTGAGAAGTGTCAAACTAGCAAGAGACATAGCAGAGCTGAAGGGCTATCTGGCCGATGTTCCATTTGAAGTAAACAAAGCCATAGAAGAAGAAAAAAAGGTTCTGATTGAAGGAACCCAGGGCACGTATCTGTCTCTCTATCACGGCACATACCCTTACTGCACATCAAAGGATGTAACCGCCTCAGCCGCATGCTCCGACGTAGGCGTCGGACCGACCAAAATCGACGATGTCATCATTGTATTTAAGGCGTTCACCACCCGAGTCGGCGCTGGTCCACTTCCAAACGAACTCCCATTCGAAGAGGTACAAAAGCGAGGATGGACCGAATACGGAACCGTCACTGGACGACCACGCCGAGCAGCACCCTTCAACTACGAGTTAGCTAAGCGGGCGGTAATGTTAAACGGCGCAACGAAAGCCGCACTCACCAAAATAGACATTATGTATCCAGAGTGTAAAGGGGTCAAATCCTACAACAGGCTCTCACAGGTCGCGAAGACCTTCATTGAAGACATTGAAAAAGAAATCAAAATCCCAGTGACGTTTATAGGCACCGGACCAGACGCCTTGGAAATGGTTGACAGAAGAGCCGAGTGAAAAAGTTAATTTGCAAAGTCGCTTCTAGACTATCGATTAGCAACAGAAGACAGCCACACACTGGTAATAGTAGAGGCATAAGGGGGACTGCCCGCTGAGCGAACTCATTAAATGGTTTGAGAAACGTCGGGAATCAAAAGCGATATCAATGATGCAACGCCACTTGGCGACTACAATGAGCGCGGTTGAAGACTGTGAAAGAGCTATGAAGGCTTCGGTGGAGTTTAACGAAAAAGAAGCTAAAGCCGCAATTGAGAGGGTCACAGTCTCAGAAAAAGAAGCTGACACACTGCGGAGGATAGTTATGACTGAACTTGCAGGAGGAGAGCTGCCACCCATCGACAGGGGAGACCTCATGCATCTCATGAAACGAGTAGACATGGTGGCTGATTGGTGCAGAGAATCAACGCGGATCCTAGGAGCCATACCAATGAAGAATGTACCCAATAGGCTTCGAGAAGCAGCCGTAAAGATGGTTGAGGGCGTAAGAGAATGTGCCACAGCCCTACGTAAGGCTATCAGCCGAATGGCAGACAAACCTGAGGAAGCTTTGCAGGCGGCAGATGAAGTGGAGGGAATGGAAGAAAAGGTTGACGACCTCTTCGAGAACTCAAGGCGACTGCTAGCAACAGAGGAAAAACTGACTATAGGAGCAGCCATCTTAATGAACGAACTCTACGAGGCTATCGAAACCGCAGCCGACTGGTGCGAAGACGCCTGCGACCAAGTAAGAATAATAATAGTGCGCCGATAAATGTCAAAGAGGTGAAAGCGTTGTCAAGGGTCGTCATCGAAGTTTCCGATCTGCGCGACGAATACAGTGAAAAAGTTGAGGAACTCGAAAAATTCCTGAAAGAAAAGATCAAAGCCAAAATCGACGTAGCCGACCGAGAAATCACCCTAAAACCTGGGGAGAAGGGAAGAAGCCTCAGGAAGGATCACTTGCGTGTGCTTCTCAAAAAATACTTGCACAAAGCCGACTTAAGGGAAGAGTTTCGAGTAATCGCAGGTAAAGAAAACACGCTAATAATCAAGGGTAGAAAGCTGACAGAAGAGGCGGAATAAGTTTATTTTTTGGCTTCCGTCCGTCTTTTCTCCAGCAACTCTTGCGTCTTCAGAAGCAGGCTTCTCGCTGTCCAAGCTTCTTGATAGCCCTTTTCCATGTTTCCTGCTTCAACCCTTGACTTAGCACTTCTGAGAAGTTCAAGAGCAGAAGCCAAGGCGGGTTTAAGCTCTGTTATCTGTTTAGATGAGGAGCCGTGCTTCCATGAAGCGCTTTCGGACCTGTCACCTTGTGTGAGGGACAGCAGGAAGACGGCGTACTCTGTTTCAGCAGACGTTGACCATAAGGAATCTGATAGAGCCTTCTCATCGTTGGTGTTTGGCAGAGTTCTTAACGAATCTTCAAGATGATTGATGGCTATTGTCAATGCTGCTTCTATTTTGTTGCGGTGCATTCTGGGTTGACTCGCTTTCATGAAAGGTTTCGGTTCAAGTAGGAATGAGCAGGTGATAAAGTTTTTGGGCTTTTCAAAACACTACTTCTCCGGCGTCACTTTGCTGGTGCCTGCTTCCTTCTCCAGCCGTATCACGTGCTCGGCCTTCTCGGCGAAGGCTTCGCTATGTGTTACGGCGATGATCTGTTCTATGGCTTTTAGGCGGGATATAGCTTCGGCAAGGCGGTCTATTGAGCCGTCTTCGCGTCCTAGGCTCTCTGTGGGCTCGTCTAGGAGAAGTGTGTAGAGTCCGTGCCCAGTCCTTGACTGCATTATGAGTTGACCCATCCCCAACCTGTAGGCGAAGGCTAAGAGGGTGCGTTCTCCGCCAGATAGGTTCGTCACTTCCCTCTCAAAGCCTTCTTCACTCTTCACAATCGGTGAGTAAGTCTCATCGATTTTCACTATAAGCGTTGGTCCAACGCCTCCGACTAGGTCGTCTAGGAACTGCTGGGTCATGCGTTGAAGAATTGTGACAAATTCGCTGCGCATACGCGGTTGAATACTTCGGTAGGCGTCTCGCACGCCAGTGACAATTTCGAGCAGACTCTCTATGCGTTGTTTTCGGTCGAGCTTCTGCTGAGCGTTGTCCAAGCGTTGTTTAAGCTCCTCAATCCTAGAAGCCAAATCGTTTTTTCGAGTTTCTATTGTCTCAAGCCTGTTTTTGATCTCGGAGTATTCCATGAACGCTTGGTCTCGCATCTTGCGGGCTGTCTCCAACTGAGCCAAATCGAATTTAGCGATTTCCTTTTTAACAGCGCTCAACTGTTGGCGCAGTGTCTTTTCGAGCAGTTGTTTTTCTTCAAACTCTTTAGATAGTTTGTCGAGTTCTTCGTGTTCATCTGAAACGCGACTTTTCAAGTCCTCGATTTTAGGCACCATTGTTTGTATGGTTAGGGTGACATTGCTAACCAGATTGCGCAGTTCTTCGAGTTCAGCAAGGTTTTTCTGAAGCTCAGCTATTTTTTGCTCACCTTCGGTGTTTGCCTTGTTCAGTCTGCCCAGAAGGTCTGTTTTGTATTCTTCAGAGAGATCTTGTAGGCAGAGGGGACATTTGCTCTCGGCTGTGAGGCTGGAGAGCTTTTTCTGAGCCTCTCGCATCTCTTTTCTCGTAGCCTCTTGCTCGCCTCCAATGCTCCGCAGCTGTTCTTCTAAGGCTTGAAGGTGTTTTCTCAATTCTTCAGGCGTCTGTTCTGGGCTGAGTCCTGCCTTTTTCAGCTTTTCTTGATGCGCTCTGAGCTCATTTTCTAGTGACTGCAGTTTTTCGTTGATGCTGTCCATTGATGTGTTTTTGCGTGCGATTTCGTCGGCTAGTCGTGCGCTGTTGTCTTCGGCGTTTTCTATGCTGGTTTTCAACTGCGCCTCTTTGCGCATCAGCTCTTCTGTCTGCTTTCTCAATTCTTCTAGGCTCTGAAGCTGGACTGTGGCTTCATTGAGCGCTGTTTCAGCCTCAGCGTGTCTGTTCTTCAACCCTTCCATTTGTCCTTCGATGTTGGCGAATTCCTGCACTGTCTTGTCATATTCGGCGTGAAGCTTGTCCATTGTGACTATGTCTGGGTCGCGTTCGTAAGCCTTCTTCTCGCCCTCGTATTCTTTCTGAACGCCCTGAAGGTTAGCCCACGCCAATTCATAGTCCGAGAGTCCGAAAAGTTCGTCAAGGCGCTTTTGACGCTCCCGTGGTGTCATATCCAACAGTTGTTTTAATTGTTCTTGCCGCACCCAAACTATTTCTCGGAACAGCTCCTTGTCCAAGCCTGTTATGGCTTTCAGTTGCTCTGTTACAGCCTCGCTCTTCACTTGAGCGATGAGCCTATCATTCTCGTAGAGTTTGAGCTGCTCCAAGTCTTGACCGATGCCTTTGCCGCGTTTTCGCAAGCCGCGTGTTAGAGTGTAGGTTTTTCCAGCGTGATCGAACTGAAGCGTCACTTTGCTTGTGTCTGCGCCTTCTCGGAGTAAATATTCATAGCTTCTGCCAAGCGGGTCGCCGAAGAGGGCGAAATCTATGGCGTAGAGCACGCTGGATTTGCCGCAGCCCACTCCACCGACTAGGCAGTTGAAGCCCCGTTGAAACTGAATCTTTGAATTTGTGTGTGACCGAATGTTTTCAACCTCGACAGTTTCAACCCTCACTTATGTACGCCTCCATTTCTCGCTTGACTCGGCCCTCGTCTTTTCTAACCAATGGTTCAAGAATGTCTACGGCGAGTCGGGCTATTTTCTCAGCCTGTTCTCGACTGTAGCGTTCGCTGAAGATTTGGATAAAGTACTCATACGACTTGGTTTTCAGGTCTTTCAAGCCGCCTTCAAATATGGAGCGAATCACTTCTTCAGGAACTTCGGTTTCACGTAAGCGCAAGATTGGATAGACTAACAAGGCTTTTTGGGCTGCCTCTCTGATCTGAGACATGTCGACCTCTGCTCTGTTGGCTTCTACTGGCAGTATGCCTTTCAGAATAAGCACCATTATGGCGCCTTCTTGATCATTTTCTTTCACAAGTTGAATCGCTGACTCAGTTATCTTAGGTGGAAGCATGCCAGTGTAGTCGGGTTCCAAGACAACGAATCGTCTCGGAGACTCGAGCTTGACTCGATTGATTGTTGGGACGCCTTTTTCATCCACTTCAACGTGGTAGAAGCCCTTCTCAGCCTGGGCGTCGTCGTAGCTCACGGTTTCGGTGCAGCCGCTGTAAACTAGCAAGCCGTTTTTGAACTTGCTCTTTGACGGTTTGTGGACGTGACCGCCGGCGAAGTAGTTGAACCCATCGGGTATGATTTCGGGTGAAGCCTCAGCTTCCATCTGGTAGGGCTTATCGATGTAGGGGAGGTCCACTGCCATGTGGAACAAGAAGACATTGAAGACTGATGGATCAAGTGTAGGCTTGTTCTGCTCCATGAAGAGGGGCAGTTGCTCGTCGGTTTTGCGTCTGGTTCGGTAGTTGGGCACTCCGTAAACGTAACAGCTCTGGTTCCGCCAACACGCGCCTTCATGTCGAGGCAGGTAGTGGATTAAGCCAGCGCTGTCCAACGGGTTCAAGATGGTTCCAGTGACCATGTTGGGTGCCGAATCGTGTCCGCCGTCCACTGCAAGAACGGGTATGCCTGCGTCTTTTAAACGCCTAAAATTTGCTATGGCTGTCTCAAGTGTGACGTTGGATGGTCGCGGATGATTGAAAACATCGCCTGCAATCAACATGAAATCAGGCTTCAACCCAATGGTTTTGTCAACAACCTCCTGAAAGGCACTGTCAAAGTCTTCACGTCGAACATCCAAATTGTACTGAGCATAACCAAGATGCAAGTCAGCCACATGAACAAAGCTGAAAGGCTTCACAGCCGCCTCTCCTCTTTTGTTTAATCTAGTTGCTGCGTTGCCTTTTAAATATGAGAGCAGTGTGAAAGTATTTGCGGTTGAGGAAGAATCACGCGTGAGCAGGGAGTATCCGACTCGTCCTTTAGTTGGTACAGGTGCCTTGATTTTGCGAGGTAGCGAGCTCTTGTTAATTAAGCGTGGGGCTCAGCCTGGTCAGGGCAAGTGGAGCATTCCAGGCGGGTTGGTGGAGTTGGGTGAGAACGTTCAGGACGCCATGGTTCGTGAGGTGAGGGAGGAGGTTGGCTTGGACGTTGAAGCCGTCAAGCTTATGGATGTTTTTGACAGCGTCACGTTAGATGAGCAGGGACACATCAAATATCATTTTGTGGTCGTTAACTTCCTGGTCCGAATAGTTGGTGGCAGCCTTAAGACAGCCGACGACGTGCTCGAAGCCAGATGGGTTCCGCTTGAGGAAGTGGAGAAATACAATTTGACTAAATCGTTTCGAGCGTTTTTTGAGAAGCACCATGAGAAGATTAAGGAGTTAGCCCCTCTGGGCGAAGAATAGTCTTGTTTGTCCCATTGTTTGTACGTTCAGGCTGCGGACTTTTACGACTAGTGGGAAGTCTTTTACGGCGCTGCCTAGTAGGAGGCAGTGTTGGGTTGGTAGGTCGTAGGCTATTGCTTTGACTGTTTCGGCGTCTACTTTGGCGGCTCGGCTGACGGTTTCCAGGTCGTGTTCGTTGGTGAAGTTGAAGAGGAATATGTTGTCTGCTTGGCGGTAGATGTTCTCTCGTATGGTGTCTGGTTGGTTGGTTACGAATGTTGTGAAAACGCCGAAGTGGCGCATGCGGGTGACGATGTCGTCCCAGTAGGTTTCGCGTAGGTAGAGGTGGGCTTCTTCGGCGAAGAGGAATACTGCCTTCAGTTTTTGCTGGGTTAGCATGTCGACGAGTTTGGCTAGTACGTATTCGACTACGATTTGTCTGTCGACGAGCGACGTATCCCTTAGGTTCATTATTAGGGCGCCGCCGTTTCGCATGAGTTGGAAGCATTCTTCTAAGCTCAGGGCTTCGGATGGGTTGTCTGTGAAGAAGCCTGAGTTGAGTAGGGCGTAGTAGCGGCTGAATAGGGCGTCTCTTACGTGTTGGTTGCATTTCCAGTTGCGTATGGCTTCGCCTAGTTCGTGTAGGCTGAGTTGGGCACGTTCGTCTAGGAATTGCCAGATTCGGCGGAATTCTCTGGCTGATGTGCCTGGTAGGTTGAGGGCGTGGAGGAGTATGTTGAGCATGACTTTGAGTTTTATGTGGGCTAGTGTGACTTTGAAGTTGATGCTGGGTGTTAGTGTGTGGACTTTGTTGTGGTATTGGTTTTTTTTGCCGTCGTTTTCTAGGCCTAGGCTGGCGTATTCGCCGTTTAGGTCGAGGACGACCACGGGTGCGCCGTGTTGAATCAAGCCTAGGACGAGTAGTTTGGATAGGTGGGATTTGCCTGTTTCTTTTTTTCCTGTTACGATGTTTAGTCTGCCGTCTAGGCTGGTGGCGTCTATGTTCAGTTGGGTTGAGTCTTTGGTTTCGCCGAGGCTGATGGGTAGGGCGTGGTTGATTTTGATTAGGTTGAGCAGTGTGGTTGTGGATAGTCGTTTTATGGTTGATTGGCTTCGTGAGGGGAGCCATGTTCCGCCTGTGGTGATTTTGCCTTTTTCTAGGGTGGCTCTTATTTTGCAGACGAGGACGCGGCTGTCTTGTATGTATGTGATGTGGCTTGCGACTTCTAAGGGGTCGAAGTCTTGTCCGCTGAGGGTTGGCTCGGTCTCGTCGTTGCTGTTTTGGGAGTCGCGTAGGAGTTCTTCGATTATGCCGGGTACGTTGGCGAATTGGACGTCTATGACCTGTACGATGAGGGCTCGGTGTGGTTGCCTTTGGTCTTCGATTTGGAGGTAGTCGCTTTTTTCCACGTTTTCTGTTGGGAAGCTGAGGATCTGGACGGTGTTGCCTTCCTTTCTGTAGAGTCGCATGGTTTCGATCAGCTCTCCTGTGGTCCTTTTCCGAATGGTCCGAATAGGAGTCGGCGTATGTTTGGGCGTTGGATGGTTTTTATTCCGTGTGTTTGGGCTAGGAAGCGTTGGATGCCTATGACTTCGTTGGCTGTGAATGTTGAGTATATGTGGGCTAGGCGTAGGGTTTCTGGGTATCCGTCTAGGATGAGGTCGTTGGCGATCAGGTGTTCAACGGCTTCTATCTGGCCGGGGTTTGGGATTTGGTTGTCTATGTCTAGTCGGAATGCGTATGGGCTTGGGGCTAGTTTGGCTACGTAGATTGTGCCCATGAAGTGTATGTGGTTGTAGGCGCTTGTTGCGTGTCCGTCTGTTTGGAGTAGGCAGGGCGGTCGGGATTTGTTGATTAGGTCGGTGAGTGTGTGTCCGTTTAGTCTTAGTCTTGTTACTTTGGTGATGGCTAGGATTGTGTTGTGTCTGTTGCGTGCTGTTTCTAGGAGTTGTGTTATTGTTTGGAGTGGTGTGTCTCCTGTTCCTGCTGTGAGTGATCCGTCTAGGAGTATGAGGCTGTTCTGTGTTTGGGCGCTGATTTGGGTTTGGAGCCAGCGTTCTAGTAGGCTGGTCATGCGGGTTTGCATGTTGAGTAGGGTTGGCGTGTTTGCGTGTGACTGTGGACTACCTAGTTCGTTTTGGTCGTGGCTGTACTGGTTGAATAATGCGTAGATTTCTTGTTTGTTTTCTTCGGTTATATGGAATGGGAAGGGTCCAAAGCGTAGGTATCTGTAGCCGGTGCCGTTTTGTTTCCAGACTGTGGCTGCCCTTAGGGCTAGGAGGATTCCAGTGTTGGTTTCGCCGATTTTTATGCTTGAGACGTCTATGGCTATGACTGGTGTTTGTGATGGTCGTGGTTTTAGGTGTATTGTTTGGAGTTTTAGTGTGGTTTGCCCTTGGAATATGGGTGTGACTTCTTCTGTTGGGTTGAGTGTGTCTTCTGTTAGGGTTTCGTATGGTTGATAAAGTGAGGCTTCTCCGCCGTTGTCGTGGATGTTTTTTATGCTTCTTAGGCTGAGTTCTATGAGTCTTGTTGGTAGTGTTGGGTCTTCTAGGCTGGGGGGTGGAAAGTTATATTTGCTGGTTGTTTGCGTATATTGTGCTTGTTGAATCAATTGAATTCACCAATAGGCAATATATGCGATGTTGGTGAGTATTTAAATATTGCGCATGTGCATGTTGCACAATTCAATATGCAATAAGGAATAACGATGACAGAGGCCGCCGGAGAGCAACCGCAGGAAAAGCCCATACGAGTAAAGATGAAAGTGGGCAACGTAGAATTCGAGATAGAAGGCACAGTAGACCAAACCAACGAGGCAGTGGGCAAAATCCTAGCAACAGTGACAGAAAAGCTCAAGGAAACACCACTCATAACAGGACAAGAAGCAGCGCCGTCGAGAGAAACATGCAAAGTGATCATACAACGCCTATGGGAAGAAGGCTGGTTCGCAACCACGCGTGGACTAGGAGAAGTGCACAGTGAAATGGCAAGAAGAGGGTTTCATTACGATAGAACTGCCGTTGCTCACGCCTTAATAGATCTAGTCAAGGATGGAGTGCTCAATAGAGAAGGGCACCCAAGGCGCTATCTATATGTGCAAAAAAGACCGCCTCAGAAAATGATTGAAAGGTGAAATTGAATTGGAGAAGCAAAAAGTTGGTCGAGTGATTAATTTTCGAGGGCTGACGTATGCTCCAGTAAATGAACAAGGAGTAGTATTTCTTTTCAGTAAAGTCAATGATGATCTTGGTATAAAGATTGAATCAATCCAGGAGCCGTTCCCGGATGCAATAGGAATAGATTATAGGCACAATAGGGAATTTGGGGAAAGGAAGAAAATTGAGTTTAAATTTCGAAGTTCGGGCTATGACCGTGCTCCAGAAGACTGTGATATTATTGTTTGCTGGGAACACGATTGGAGAGATTGTCCTGAAACAATAGAAGTTATTGAGCTAAAGAGTGAACTTGAGAAACTGACCTCAACTCAGCCCACTGTTTCCTGGGAAGTGGAGAAATTCATTCAGTCAATAAGCCCACGCAGAGATATTGAAGAAGTATTCAGGAAATTGGTTCAAGAAATAGAGAGAATGTCGAGTAGGATAACGCGGAAGATTAAGAAAACAACACTTGTTTACAAAACAGCGAGACCCTTCGTCTCATTAGAGCTACGAAAGAATTTTGTGAGACTTCATCTGACCTTGCCTCGAACTCCAAGAGAAAGAAACGTGGCATATCTAAGAAAAGTCTACGGCAACAAATGGCACGGGCATCTTATTGTCAGAAATTTGATGGAAACTGAAACGGCACTTGAAATCTGCAAACGAGCATACAATGATACGCTTAGTACGTAATTACATTGCACAGAGAAATGGCAAGACGAGGATTCCACTACGACAGAACAGCAGTAGCGCGCGCACTTATAGAGCTAGTCAAATGCGGAGTACCGAACAGAGAAGGAAGACCAAGATGATACCAATATATGCAGAAAAGGTCTCCTTCTTGAAGCTCGTAATAGTCTTCTATCGAGCTGGTTCAAGTGGCTGGCTGGTCAGATTTGAGCGCGAAGATTCTTACATGTATATAGATAAGCAGCAAGTCACGTAACTATAGGAAAGAATTATGTGACATACAATACGTATGTTTTCAAAGACAGGGGGCTTTTCTAGTTGGCTTCAGAAGGAGCAAAAATCAAGGATTTAGAACTGGATGCTGGCAAGATTGCCGCAGAAATACTTCAGAATGCCCAAGAATCTGAAAACGAACCTGACTTGAGGCAGAGGGTCGAGTTCATCTTGCGAGTCAGACTATGCGAGCCAATGGGCATCCCGTGGGCTAGATACGAGCGGAGAACCGTAATCTCAGGATTACGAAGTGATGCTCTCTATGGAGGAGTCATCTTGGAGTACGAGCATCCGGATGCATTCAAGACTAAGAGTGGTTTTGACGGCGCAATTGAACAGCTGAAAAACTACATAACTGAAGAAGCTGCCCGTGAGAAAACCCCTTTGAATCGCTTCTTTGGTGTGGCTTTGGACGGTTTCAAAATCGGCTTCATACGTTACATTGAAAGATTGAAGGATTGGGATGTCCAACAAGCCGTTCCTGTCAACAGATACTCTATACTCAAGCTTCTAGAAGCCATTCGTGGCTTGGCTAGGAAACCTCTTGACGCCGACCTGCTGATAAAAGACCTTGGTCCCGGAAGCAAAGTTGCAAAGGATGTTGTGCAAGTCTTCTACAGTCGAATTACGCATGCCAGAAATGAACGTTCTAAGATGTTGTTTAATGATTGGCGGCGGGTTTTCTCTCAGGTGTGTGCCTATTCACCGGACAAAGTTGAAGGTTTGGAAGAGGTTTACGGAATGAAGAAAGACAAAATTCAATACGAGGCCCTGCTCTTTGCAGTTCATACATACTACGCTTTGGTCATGAAGCTTCTAGCTGCCGAGGTCGCTGTTCTTTTTGGTGGATTTTTCCTGAAGTCCTACACCAAGAAGCTGGAAGCAGCATATTTCAAGAGCGTTGAATCGCTATGGCATGAATTAAAAGAACTAGAGCGAGGCGGAATCTTCATCGATTTAGGAATTGGGAATTTCCTTGAGGCAGACTATTTTGCGTGGTATTTGGACGAATGGGACGCTGACGTCGCCAACTCTGTCATCGATGTTGTTAGAAAGCTTTCTGAATACGAGCCAGGAACGGCTGAGTTAGAGCCTGATGCTATCCGAGATTTGTTCAAGAGACTCTACCAGAACCTTGTGCCTAAGACTATCAGACACGATTTGGGCGAGTATTACACTCCAGATTGGCTTGCAGAACTAGTCTTAAACGAAGTCGGTTTTACTGCTGAAGGCTTTGAGAAAATGGCCACGATGGAGAACCCAGAAGCACCCCTTGATTTAAGGTTGTTAGACCCAGCCTGTGGCAGTGGAACTTTCTTAATAGTAGCTGTCAAGCGAGTTAAAGAATACGCAGTGCGGCATTTTCTCGAAGATAAGGCATTGGGCAAAATCATCAGGAACATCGTCGGTTTTGACCTAAATCCGCTGGCCGTATTGGCGTCTAGAGCGAATTATCTTCTCGCATTAGGAGAACTCATAAGAACTGCCGCTTCGCCAATCGAGCTACCCATATATTTCGCGGATTCCATTCTTGCTGAGAAAAGAACTACATTTGCCAGTGCGGAATACGTCCTGAAAACCACCGTCGGAACGTTTTCAGTTCCAGTCGCAATTGTTGAAAAAAGATTACTAGGCAAAGCCTTGTCCCTGATTGAAGAATGCGTTTCCAATGGCTATTCGCACAAGGAGTTCAAAGAGAGAGCTGCAACGGAACTGAAGATGCTTGGTCAAGAAGAAGTCACTGCCTTGACGAATTTGTTTGTTCAAGTCTCAAAACTGGAAAAAACTGGCAAGAATGGGATTTGGACCAGAATATTGAGGAACTCATTTGCTCCGCTCTTTTTGGGGTCGTTCGACTACATTGTGGGAAACCCACCATGGGTGAATTGGGAGAGTCTGCCGGAAGATTACAGAGAAGCGGCAAGGAAACTTTATCAGAAATACCAACTGATAACTTGGACTTCCAAAGTTGGGGCTGTCAAAACAGATATCTCAATTCTATTCACATACGTGTGTCTGGACCAATACCTCAAGCATGGAGGCAATTTCGGGTTCTTAATAACCCAATCTGTCTTCAAGTCAGAATCGGCTGAAGGCTTCCGAAGATTCTATATAGCCAGGGAAAAACCGATACCTCTTAAAGTCGTCAAAGTACATGACATGGTAAGATTGAAACCCTTCGAAGGTGCGCAGAACAGGACGTCTATGCTTACCATATTGAAAGGCAGCGAAACAAGATATCCAGTACCTTATGTGCTTTGGAAGAAGAAAGGTAGAAAAGGCATAGATCAAGGAACAAGTCTGGAGGATTTGGAACAACTCACAGAAAGGGTGCAGCTTGTTGCAGCCCCTATAACCAACAATGTGAAGTCGCCATGGGCTACTGCCACCGTAGAAGCCATCGAAGCACTGAAAAAGGTGGTTCAATGAAAACACAATGGCGAGCACGGTCTGGAATAGACACGGGCGGAGGAAATGGAATCTTCTGGGTTAGAATACTCGAAAAACTGCCAACAGGCAATCTCGTAATTGAGAACATTGTTGAGGCAGGGGAGAGAGAACTGCCCCAAATCCAGAGCGAGGTCGAACCTGACCTGGTCTATCCTTTGTTGCGCGGAAAAGACATCGGAAGATGGAATGCCAATCCGAGTGGGTACATTATAGTGCCACATGGTCCTAATACAGGAATGCAGGCTTTCAGCGAGCAGATCATGAAAATGAGATACCCCAAGACGTTTGCCTATTTCATTCGGATGAAAGCGTACATCAAGAGCAGACGGACTCTGAAGATCTTTGGAGGAAGCACCGAGTATTGGTACTCACTATTCAAGATAGGTAGGTATACTTTTGCTCCTTACAAAGTCGTGTGGAAGGAAATAGCTAAGGATTTCGTCGTCTCCGCAGTATCTTACGTGGAAGACCAGAATCTAGGAAATAAAGTTGTTTTGCCAGATCACAAACTAATGCTGACTCCTTGTAGAAACAGCAGTGAAGCCCGCTTTCTTTGTGCAGTTCTAAGCTCCTCAGTTGCTCGCGCTCTCGTAAAAAGTTATTCCGTAGAAACACAAATATCAACTCACGTACTGAAGTATTTGAGACTTCAAACTTTCGATAAAGATAACTCCATACATGGAGACCTTGTCACGCTGTCGAAGACTGCAGAGAAACACACCAAGGCAGGCGACACCAAAGAACTACAACAGATAGAGAACAAGATAGATGAGACTGTTGCTTTCCATCTGTACGGGCTTGATAAGAAGGAACTGGACTCATTAAAGACAAGCCTTGAGATTCTGGACTGATTTAGAGGGAAATGGACCGTCGATAGGACGCATCAATGTAACGGGAACATGGGATTAGTCTTTCTTCCTGCTGTACTCGCGCCATTTATGCAAAGATGCGCATTGGTAGAGTGTAACTTCAAAATGAGGTCCTTTTTTGGTCTTTGGTCCATAGGACCATTGCTTGGTCTTCTTTCCTTCCTTTCCGCACTTGACACTTTGCTGCCATGCCAATTCCTTGATATCAAGTACACTCAAAACGAATATAAAACCACCGAGGATACGAGTGCTATCAAGATTGACTAGAGTCGACTGGTTCGAAGTCGATGAATTTCCTTCGCAATTTCGGGTCTCTAATCAATCCTTCATGGGCTAAACTCGCAAGATTCTTCTCGCACTTGGAAGCTTTCTAACATGGTTACCTAACAGGAAACACATAGACACGGCCACAGGTGCAACGAGCAACAAACTTGACAAGCAGGGGCAACACCACAATCATTTTTTTGCTCTTTCTTTTGCTGGCTCGTATTCTGCACTGTGGAACAACGGGCTGGAAATTATCAGGTCCGCAGTCGCCCTGTTACAGGCAGTGGGCACATTGTACAAGACAGCTATCCTAAGAAGCGCCTTCACATCCACATCATGAGGAAGAGACTGCAAAGGATCCCAGAAGAAAATCAAATAGTCCAACTTCTCATTAGCAATCAAAGCACCAATCTCCATATCCCCACCATAAGACCCACCCTTAAGCAAACTAATCCTCAGACCAGTCTTCTCCATAATCCTCTTCCCAGTATCACCAGTCGCATACAAGTTATGAAGAGCCAGAGTCCCCCTGTTGAAAAGAGACCAATCCACCAAATCATCCTTCTTATTATCATGCGCCACCAACGCAATGCTTCTCTTAGGAACCAAAATCTAACACCAAACCAAGCCCAATACGTTCTTAGGGCTTAAACGTTTCTAAACCACAAATCGCCTGCGCGCATCTCATCTACGACTGTATAATGACGATGCACTCAGTGATGATGGCACTAGAGCACGTGTCAACTTCAACACGCACACAGCCAGCAACCCTACGACCACGTCAGCTCCGCCTCCAGTATAGGGACGACGAGTTGCCGCACATATTGATTAGTGAATCATAAGACTTATTACGTATCTATGCAAATGAGGGGCTGGCAGGTGCATGATATGGGAGGCCCATCTGAACGAGAATACAGAGAGAAATTGAACAAGATGCTAGAGAACACAAACAATGGAGCAAAGGACGTTCGAGAAAAATTTGCCCATATCCAGAAAATCAAAGTAGATGCACTGAAGAAAACCGAAGAGATGAAACGCTCCACAGGCCACGAAATAGACAAAGCAATGATAGAGATAACAAAATCCCAAGACCTAGCCGTCGAATCCAAAGAAAGACTCCAAGCAGAAATCTCTAACCTGAGGAACAAAATTGAACAGATATACACTGACCTCAAAAAGCGAATCTCTGAGACCATGGTGCCAAGACAGGTGGCACCCGAAATCTATCCATAGTCGACATCCACAGTTCTGCGTACCTGAAACTCTAGACAAAATCTGACCATGTCCCTCTTAGCAGCAGTACTATGCTATTACTAGCTCGCAAAAACTAACAATTTGAAACTCAATCTTCCTTCGTTCAAAAAAACGCGTGTCGAGCGTTCAAATCCCACTTCTTGCGGCTTTCCGCGCCTAGTCAAACCCGTTTCTAACTAGCTTTTTCTGCAGGATTTTGAGCCAGTCTATGTCCCTCTTGTAACACTGAAGCTCCTTGGACTCCCTCTTAAGACTAGCCACCCTGCGTCTAAGCTGCTCAACCACCCCGCTCATAACTCCTCTCCACAAAAAACACAGAACAAACCTCAACTAGACAAATACGTTATGAACCCAAACCCAAGATTCACAATCAGCAACAAAGAACGAACACACAAATCTTAAGAACAGATAGTCTTGCTCTTCAAGGTAATTAGGTGATAGCCATCAGCTCACTTGAATCGGTTAACATTCTACTGAAGAAATCAAAAATGTTCTTGAACTCAGCCAAGGGCAACATCGAAAGGAAACTATATGATGTTGCATGTTTCGAAGCGGACCAAGCAGTGGAGCTTTTCCTAAAGGCAAACACACTCAAGTGGGGTGGAGTCATCCCAAGAACCCACAGCATTCGAACACTGCTCGGACACTTGGCATCAATCCCAAAAATAGACAAGAAAACCCTAACAAAGTTCGCAGTCGAACATCGCAGCGACTTAATCATGTTGGAAGACGCATACCTGAGATCACGCTACTCAGGTGAAGCCTATAATAGGCAGGACGCCAATGAATGTATAGAAGTCGCCGAAAAAGTGATAGAACTTGTTAAACGACTCGTTGCCAATCTATAAGATCCTGAAAAAGTGGAAAGACGTAACCGAAGCCTTAACCAACTCAGCCCAAAAGATACTCGGCGACGCTGAAGTGGTGCCCTTTGGCAGCATAGTGGAAGGCAAAGGAACCGCGATGAGCGACTTGGACATCCTCATCATAGCCAAAGACCTACCCAAAAGCGCCCTCGACAGAGCGCAGATCACGGGCAAGATAGAAGAAGAATCTGGTCTGCCACCGTTTCACCCAATTCAAATACACCTCGCAACAGCGGAAGAAGCGGAGACTAACCCAATATACAAGGAAGCAAGGCAAAAACATCACAAGAGTTAGCGACAACTTCTCTTAACAATCACTTTTTGGCTCCTTTCGCTAGCTCATATTCAGCGCTGTGAAACAACGGGCTGGAGATTATCAGGTCCGCAGTCGCCCCGTTACAGGCAGTCGGCACATTATACAGGACAGCTACCCTGAGAAGCGCCTTAACATCGATGTCATGGGGAAGAGACTGCAAAGGATACCAGTAGGTTTGGTGAAGTCATCCTAAATTGTCAAGCCCAACGCAACAAGAAATATGCCTAGAATCAAGAGGGCAATTGCAGTATTGTACACATCTTTCTTTGATATCTAGAACGGCTTGCCCCATATATTGGAGTAAGCAACTTCTTTCAGGCTTTTCCTAGTACGTTGGCTTAGTCTTTCTCGAGCTGCTTCCTCGTAAGAGCGCACGCACGGATACGCTAAAGGCGTCGCGACCACAAATCTTACTTCGTCGGGTATGTGCAATACCCTTCTAAGTTCACCCTCGTTTACCGCTGTCATTGGATGCGTTATCAGGCCGAGGTCAGTCGCAGCTAAAAGAATGTTCTCCACCGCTAAACCTACATCGAACAGATAATATTCCCTTCCTTCGTGGATGTCGTCATCGTTGGGGTTGGCACAGGCAACAATAAGGACAGGCGCCTCCTTGACTACCTGATTGAATCCAGAGAACGCTTTGGTAACTACGTTTTCAACGTTCTCCTTGCCCCTCACAACGATAAAGCGCCACGGCTGCGTATTCCGTGCCGATGGTGCGAATCTAGCAGCATCTAAGATTTTGGTGATTTTCTCTTCTTCGACTTCTCGCGCTGAAAGAAACGGTTTTAGACTCGCTCTCTTACCTATTGTTTCTAGTGTTTCCATTAGACCTATTCGCCTCCACCTAGAGCAATATGAGTACAATGTGTTCTTAAATAGGCGCCATTTCTTTTCGCCTGCTAGTTAACATCAATTTCCTTCCAAAGCAATCTAGCGAGCGCGCTATTTCCATAGAGTCAATGTCGATTGGTTGGATAGAAATTCTATCACAACAACAACCTTACTCTCTATCACTCTCTCACTCTTACTCTCTCTTACTCTGTTAGACAGACAACCAGACACAAACAGACAGACAAACAACCAGACAGAGACAGAAATGCTGGACATAGCATTAATTTAGTAAGAGGGCATTAAGAAATCAGAATGTGTGATTTGAGTAGAGGCTAAGCAATATGAGCTCTGTGCTTCAGCCATTTCTTCTAAGCCTTATTGGAGGATTAGCTACTGGAATCGGCGGCATAATTGTTCTTCTGCTCAAGAGAGTCAGCGACAGAATTGTGAGCTTATCTATGGGATTCGCATCGGGCGTAATGCTCATGGTTGCCTTTAACAACCTTTTTCTTGAAGCTGAAAAGTTCATCACACATATTGATTTGATAATTTTATTCTCATTTGGCGCTGTCGTTATGATTGTTCTCGACCTAACTCTTCCTCATATTGAACTGACAACCAGAAATGCAAATAGCAAAAGTGCCCAAATGGCTAGAACAGGTGCACTCATCGCTGTGGGGATAACATTACACAACTTTCCTGAAGGATTAGTAGTTGCAGCAGGATACGCCTATGCACCAAGTCTCGGATTAATAATTGCCATCGCCATTTTGCTCCACAACATACCAGAAGGGGTCGCTACCGCAATTCCTTTTATGAAAGCTGGAATAAAGCCCTCGAAGATAGCTATAATAACATTCCTCTCTGGTCTGGCAGAGCCCCTTGCAGCCCTATTTGGAGCCATAGCTCTCTCAATAATCGGCACAAGGACAGTGATAGGATATTCTCTGGTCTTTGCAGCAGGCGTAATGACTTACATAACCGCAGATGAATTGATACCAGTTGCACATGAGTACGGTTTCAAACATACAGTATCTGTTGGTCTCTTATTTGGGATAATATTCGCTCTACTAGTTGATGTTTTGCTAAGTTAGCCTCTGCCTTGACCTAAAGACCACATGCCTAGCCACCGTTGAATTTGTGTGTGTGGGGATAGAAATTCTATCCAAACCAAACCAACAATTCGCCCATTTAGGTTGCACTGACTAGGAAAATTCTTTAGTGAGAAGCACCGATTAAGTGCCATGCCAAGAATTGATGCTTTTGATGAAGCAGTCATAGATAGCCCTCCTCTCGTTGTCTTTAAGGCTATTTTGGACGAGGCAGTAGGGTCTACTCATTGGTGGATGCCTCATTGGGAATCAAAACTCAGAAGCGGTACAGCGGGTCGTGAAGGCGCAGTCTTTGACATAACAATTCATCGTACCGGGACACCCAAGTTTTCCGGCAAAGTAACGAAGATTGTCGAAGCCAAGCTGGTGCAACTTGAATTTGAAGGCGACTTCGTAGGAACTGGAGAATGGAGATTTGAGCCATCAGACGGAAAGACAAAGCTGTCCTATCGATGGAATGTTAGACCCAAAAGGTTGTCTTTTGTCATTCTCTCACCATTCATAGACATGAGAAAGAGCCATTCCGACGTGATGCAGAAAGGATTCCAAGCATTGAACAATTACCTTAGCAAGAAATAGCTGCATGTGACTGCTCAACGAAGCAATCTCCGAAAACGACCACATGGACTCAGAACGGTTTCTGACGGCAGCACAGGCAATAGAACTGGTCTAGCTACAACTTCCCAACGCGGGCATAGGAATTCCATCCAAGCAAACTCAACCGTCACCTCGTCATTTTGTGTGTGTATAGAAATTCTATGCAGAAAACTAGCGCGCGCTAACAGGCAAATCCTCAGAATCCACAATTACTAGTTCCATTCAAACGTCAGCCAACATGGAAGAAGTCATTATTACTGTTTCTAAACCGAAAGTTAATAACATCTGAACTGAAACCCGTTTTCAACATTCAAGAAGTTGTTGTGGCTACTTAAGAAAAAATCACAACAACAACTTTCACACAGCCCCCAGCCTAATGGATAACGATATTAACATGCGCCATCAAACAATGGCACATCAAGTCAATACTCACGATCAATGAACCAGCGCATTACCAAGTCCCAGCTAGGAAAACCTTCGTTTTTCTGAACCCTACTTTTTGCCAGAACCCAAGACTTTCCTCAATGACCGTTGCTGACACTGTGGGGGCCCCTCTCTCCCGAAACCTCTTCACTATCTCTCTAACGAGCGCTGTTCCAACGCCCCGCCTCTGGCACACGGGATGAACAGAAAGTTCATGAATCATCGCCCTTGAACCGTCGTAATTGCCCCTTACACACCCCACAACCTTCCCATCCGCCTCATACACGAGAAACACGGCAGCACTACACGCCTTAACCCTACACATAGCCTCCGGACCATCCACCTCCGGAAAGCCATACTGATTATTCATCTTCAAAATCTCAACAACCGCATCAGCGTCTCTAACCTCAAAGTCCCTAATCAACACAAACCCACCGACAGCCCACGCTAACTCCTAATGAACGTTACGCAAACCATAAAAAAGTTTAGCGTACATGCCTAGTTTTTGCAAAGTAGAGATAGACGGCTCCACTGATCAACAGCCCATAAATTACGAAGTCAGCGACAAAATTCTGCCAGGCGAAGTAGTAGTGCCAGGGTCCAATCACCAAGAGTCCTTTTCTGCCCGCCTGAAACCATGCAAAAGGGAAACCAAAATAAATTATGTCACCATCCATGACCAACGGCTTCACAACATAGAGTCCAGAGAGCAACGTGAGAAACAATCCTCCGCCGACGCCGGCAAAAGCCGTCAAAACCATTGGCAACCCGTAGAACCGCATAGACAACCACATAACAAGAGGAACTTGTACTAACTTATTATGCTACACTTTAGAACAGCAGCCGAAACCTAAAAAAGCAGATATATTGGGGTGTCTGTCAAGTTTTGACAGTTTCTCATAAGATTCTTATCCAAATAAGAGACTTATTAAAGTGAGAACAATTGAGTAACGTCACTCCCCAAAAACAAGCTGCACATGGGTCAATGCTCTCCAAATTCTTCGCTAACATGAGAGTTCCTACAACAGTTTCTCTTCTAGGGCTGCTCTTATTGCTGATAGGCTACACAGTTGGCAATGAAGTTGTGATTGCGTCAGGTTGGATTTTGACGATTCTTGGGGCTGGCTGGTTCTTAATCTTAATGCGTGTCCGTATTTGGCGACTACCTTAATTCAACCCAATGTGAACTTTAAACGACTACATCGTTTTCGTCTGTCTGCCAGAATGAGCGCAGCACAAACTAAAGCCATTGCGAAGGCTTCGTATTCGCTTCACACAAAAAGTAATAGGATAGGATACCATGGTAAAACTGTCAAAAATCAGACTCCTATCTGGATCCAAATATTCTTAGAATGCAGAAACCTGGAGGGATCCATTCTCCAAGAGGCTTGATCAAACCAAAAGCACGTTTCAACCCGTTTCCCTGCTGGTTCTCCCATGTCGCCTTCGTATTTTTTCTGCAAGTTTGCCATCTTCCAAGATGAAGGCTCCTTCATAGCCACAGTCCAAACATTTCCAAATTGAAGGACGATAAAAGACAAGAAAATTAATGTTTGCCGAACCGCATTTTGGACAAAACTTCATACTGCCCGAAAGTTTCTCTTCTCTCCTAGCCGGCTCAACCGATCTCTTGAACCCCCACTTCTGCTTCAGCAAATTGTCAATCTCGCTAAAAGAAAACTCCTTAGCATCTTCCCCACAAAATGGACACTTTTGACCAGCCCGCAACTCCTTATCATAGACACATTTACCATTCGGACAAGTCCACACTTTCATGCAGATGCCCCTTGATTCGCCCCTGACAGATTTCTAAAACATAGCATTATAAACCTCTCGCACAGCCAAACTAAATTGGAGACTGCAAAAGTTTGAAAGCTCAGAGGCTTCTGCCCCTCTTCATTATAATATGTGTTGTTCTCTCCCTCGCCATAACCCTAGCATCCTACTACTTCTACTACGAAGACCTACGAATCTTTGATGCATCATTCAGGTATAGAGGCTGGCCACTCTACTGGATGGTCGAATCGTGGTCAACATGGGGCCGCTCACCACAATACCACATTTTCCAATTTCAACCCCTCAACTTCTTGATCGACAACATCTTCTGGGCTGTTGTATTCCAACTCCCATCCACAACCATGCTTCTCCTTAGAAAACATAAGGCAAAACAGTAATCGACCTCGTGAGTGCTAGTCAAATCTGTCTTTGACGAGTTTTTCATGCAGCGTCTTCAACCAGTCAATATCCCTTCTGTAACGTTCAAGCTCCTCCGACTCCTTCGTAAGACTAGCCACCTTACGTTTAAGCTGCTCAACCGCCCCGCTCATCCCAACCTCACAAAAACGCAGAAACCAACCTATCAAGAAAAATAAGTTATGAAACACAACTCAATATTCACAATCAATGAAGAGCAGCATTTCAACGACCACTAAATATGCATGATCCTTCAACGTGAAGCAAAAATCATGATCTTCTTTTCATAATGGTTAACATTTCTAGCCGTCCAAACCCTTTACCGCGAGGAAAAATCTAAAATGGCTAATCCTCTAGACAGAGGACTGAAAACCAGGCTTATCCTGCCCTTCGCCACACCCGCCAAGAATAGAATCAAAGACTTCACTAAAAACATGGAAATGGCAGCCATCCTTTACCTAGCCGAATCCAACAGAGAAAAAGGCGAAAACCTCATCCTAAAGAAACCAGACGAAAAACTCGTCTTCATAACCGAAGCCTACTACCCCATATGGCTCATTCCCTACCACGCAGCAACCCTAATATTCGACGGAATCGGCGTCACCTCACACGCACTCTCTTACGACACGATACCCGACACCAAAACCTTCAACAAAGACATACAAGAAAACAAAAAAACAACAGAAGCCTACACCACAGCCCTCACCAGAAACACCGACTACTTCAAAAACTTCACGGGCAAAGAAGCAAAAACCATAGAAGGCCTAATCGCAACCCCTGACCTCATAAAAGACTTCACAACCTACCTCCAACAAATGAAAGAAACCCAAAAACCATTCACAACCAAAGCAGTCCTAACCCCCACAATCGACGACTACGAAATCCAAACCTTGACCGAACAACTCGATAACCTAAGAGCCAAAATCGACAGGGACATAGAAAACGTAGACGCAAGCATGAAACTCCTCAACACAACCACTACAGAAAAAGCCAAAACAATCCGACAAGAAATCAAAAAAATCCAAGAAAAACACGACAAACAAATCGAGAACATCAAACCCAGAGTAGCAAGAAAAACACGACAAATCCAAAGCAAATACCACCGAAAAATCACCAGAACATCCAAAAGATACAAGAAACGACTTCAACTCCTCCACAAAAACCAAGTCAAACTTCACAAAACCCTGAGACATCTAAGAACGGAAGCTAAGCGATGCGAAGCAAGAGTACAATATAGCAGACGCCGCAAGAAAAAGCGAACTGAAACCCAATGGACCCTAAAACTCAAAAGACTCAAGAAGAGACTCCCAACTCTCCATAAAGAAATCGAAGACACCAACAAAAGAATACAGACCATTGAAACCGCCAAACAGCATGAATTAGCCCAACAAAAGACAGAATATGACACACACATCGAAGCAGCCAACAAGATACTCCGAGACCTTCAAGCCTCCAAAGAAGCCGAAATCACCATGAAACAAAAAGAAATAGCCACACTCGAAGACATGACATCCCACATCACAAACCAAATGAACGAAATAGCCAAGACAAAAAAAGGAACCCTAAACGAATTCGACGCAATAACCATACCAAGAAGAAAACGAGCATACGCACTCGTATACATGCCCTTCTACCTTGCCCGATACGAAACAGAAAACAGGAAAAGATACCTCGTATACCCCCCATCAATAGTCAGCGACATGGGAATCCTAACAAAAATGAAGGGAACCCTAGGCGCCACAAAAATGAAGGCCCTACTCCAACCCCGCTCAAAAGCTATGACAACATTCCTAAACCAACTTGTAACATTAATCGAAAAAAACCCCATGCTTGAAAAAGAAGTAACCGAAGCCGGAATCCAAGCCAGCGTCCTTCAAACAAAACAGCTACGAATAGGCGTCAAAAAAGGACTAAAAGAACTAGAAAACGAAAACTGGGTATCAGAACACGAATTCCAAACCTTCAATAAACTCCTATACATATACGCCTAGCGCCAACAATTCAGAAACTCACCTACAACTAACTAAACCCGCACTAAAGACTGTGCATTTCTATGTTTTTCTAGTATTCACAATCAATGAAGGCTTAGCCTCTCATCCACTCTTACACGATAAGCATGCACTGCGTGATGATGGCACTGAGGCGACATTCATCATCAACACGCACAGCCACAGCCCTTAAACTGCGACATTCAACAGCCGAATCACACTGCTCTTAACTACGTCTTTCTCAGAGCCTTACAGCTGGGACACCGCGTCGCCGTTGTGGGCATGAGTCCACCGTCGGGGCAGGGAACCATAACCACTCCTTCAACAAACACTTCTGTTACCAACCGTGCTTTATCGTTGAAGGTGGCGTTGTTTCTTTTCTTCGTTTTTCCTGTTTCTTGGCCCTTTCAAACTTATTGATTTTAACAGCGCTACCCTCCAACGCAACCCAATACCTACGATTCAAGTTCTTATGATAAACAAACTTGTTCACCAACCTCCTCAACTCCTCCAACGACACCCCCTCCGAATCAACAGACACCCTACCGCCACTCAACGCAACATCAACATTCAAAGTTGAACGCAAGAAACCAGACAACAACTCCCTCTCATCCTCCTCCAACACACCCAAATCCACTTCAAACCGCTTCCTACGCCTCAAAAACACACCCATCAACCCCATCACTGCAACAGTCCTCCAAGAATAAAAGAACTACGCCCCAAAGACAGAGCCATCCCCATTCTCTCCTTCATATCTAGCGCCAAACATTCACGAAACATTGAAACCCAGAGAGGTTATGTCTGAAACCCACAGCTCGTGTAGGTGTTCCACAAGTTTTATTGCCACTCTAACATGCCATTTTATTACTGATTCAAGGTTTTTCCCACGCAGCCACCTGTGCGGAAAGAGCAGGTTCACGAACCTTGAGTCACAAGCGCACATGCGCAAAAGAAAACGCATAGCGACGTGTTGACTCGGTCCGGGCACGAGCCTCTCCTTCCCGCAGATGGCATGTGCACACATGCGGACACCATTACTTCTAAATAGCCAAAACACACACGAGAAAAGCAGTGGAGAAGAAAAAAGATGTTTGCTCACACCAGCATCCGAACCAGCAACATGAACAGATCAATCGACTTCTACACCAAATTAATGGGTCTTAAACTCCTAAACCGACGAGAAATACCACAGAACAACGCCGAAATCGCATTCCTCCAAGACCCAGACGGAAAAGGAGCCAAACTTGAACTAACATTATATCGAAACCAAAAGAAGTTCATCCAAGCCGAATACGAAGACCGACTGTTCGATCATCTTGCCTTCGAGATCAAGGACATGGAAAAAACCATCTCCACCCTGCGAAGCAAAAACATCACAATCACCGATGAACCCTTTAAGCTTGGTCCAACAGGATCGTTAATAGCCTTCATAGAAGACCCAGACGGCACACTAATCGAACTCATCGAGAGATAGCTCTCTACAAGAACATATTCAGATTCTAACAGAAATCCAAAAAAACCCGAAAGCAGAGCCGTTTCCAGAGGTTCATTTGCGTCCACCATGACCCTTCAGACCAACAAAAACGAAGGAGGACCTGGATTTCTTGCAGCCTCAACTTTACGTATGAACCCGTCTGTTCCGGTAAAACTTGAAGATTCCAACCAAGATTAGCATGATTCCTACTATAATGGCGATTGGCGGGCCGATGGCGACTCTCTTGATGTCTGGCTGTTCTTGCATCTGCCTTTCCACCATAATTATGTCTGCAGAAGCCCAGAGCAGCAGAATGCAACCAACAACAACTAAGGAGTAAGCCACGACGTTCTTCATTTAGGTCAAACAAACTTGCAGATACTCAGGTATAAGGCTATTTTCCCCAGTCTTATACATCTAAATACGCTTCTTATTTATAGAAGAGGCAGCCCAATTGCGTAAGGCAGGAGTCAAAATGAAGTTCAAATACACAGGCATCCGAGTGACAGATCTGAAACGCTCCATCCAATTCTACGTCAAGACTATGGGCATGAAAGTGACGGGAAGAGGAAAGATGCGCGCAGGCGGCACCTTCGTGACCCTGAAAAACGAAGGCTCACCACAGATCTTAGAGTTAAACTACTATCCTCCAGGAAAAAGATACTACGAAGAATACATGGAAGGCTCCGAGCTGGACCACCTAGCATTTGCGTGCGAAGATGTCAGAAAAAGCTACATGAAAGTACTAGCCGGAGGCGCAACCTCAGCCGTCGAACCATGGGACGAAGGAGGCTACACACTCGCCTTTGTCAAAGACCCAGATGGCATATGGATTGAACTGATCGGAAAGAAAACCAAGCTAGCGTCCCACGACAAGTCGTAAGGCTGTTCAACAAAGAAGTCAAAGAGCAGACAATGGGATTGCCTATGGTAGGTTTACCAGATTTCCTTCTTGATTGCGCTCAATTCTTCCTGCAGTTTCTTTATGGCCAATGTGGTGATTCTGTAGCTGTCTTCCTCTGTCTTGACCACGTTTCCCTCTTTGATCAGTTCGCTTAATCGTGCACTAACCGTTTTCGAGGACTTAGCCAATTTAGCTTGTAGCTCATACTTTGTCATAACGTCATTGGCCCGCTTACCTAACCGATGAGCGATGAAAGCCGCCAACAAATAAAACTGCAATGCCTCGCTGTCAGTCAGCTTCTCTTTGGGAACAAGAACCTCTGGGCCTTCAGGCGCAATCGCAATAACGCTTTTAGCATCGTCAACAAGCTTAGCAAGATCAACGGTCAACATTACCTTACGGGCAATGTCAAACGCAGGAATCATCTCAGAGAAAAACCTATTGACACTGACCCACACATCATCGAGGTTGCCAGTGAAAGTCTGCTCTAAGTCTCCGTACTTAACATGAACCGTAATTTGTGCAGACTCGCTCAATCAGACCCGAACCTCGATTCAATACCTGTCGTTACATATTTAAAGCCTAACATGAAGCCAAGCGTTATCTAGAAAGAAATAGTAGCAAGCAACCGTAGGACCCTGCTCTGGACAATGTCGCCATTGCAGGGATCACGATTGAAGTTTAATACGCCCACGGACAAAAACAACAGCCATGACGAGGGAAATGACAATGATCGCAGCTTACATCTTGGGAACCCTGATAGCATCCAAAACCGTCTTCTCACAACCCGGAGAAGCCATGTCCTTCGGCTAAAAGACAACAAAAACAACTACAAACATTTGACTCAGCCTTTGGCACCACCCAATCGAGGCAGCACTTCCTCCTCTATCCATTTTTCACCCTGCACTGTCAACTTACACTCCGGCCTAGCTGGATCAGGCTTAAACACCAACCCACGTTTAGTCATCTCATTCAGCCTAGCTGGCACCATCGCCTTGATACCGCTCGACTTGAGCAACTCACCAATCTTAGTTGCCGTGCCCGTCTTCCGCTCACATGCAAACAAAACCAAACCAATAGCCTCATAATGCGACAAACGCTCTCGAGTGGTCACAACAGGACCCTCCGTGGTCAACTCAACAACACCCTCCAACCCAGCCTTCACAGGAACCACAACCTTACTAGCAACCAAGCTACTGACCTCACCGACAAACTCAGGCTTCACAGCCTTCAACGCCTCAAGCAGTTCCTGCGCCGATTCACCCTCAACCTCAATCTCACCGAAGCCAGTTTTAATATGCGCCCTAATCTTCACCAAGTTTTTCACACCCCCCACCAGACAACACCATACTCGACTCGGTCTGCGCCTGCGACGACCCATGAACAGCCAAAACATACACATAACCCTTCTCAGTCTTCCAACGCTTCACCTTACCCTTCCTCACCAACCAATTCAGAACACCAGAAAGCGTGGTCGCGGGATAGTGAACAGCATTCGCTCGCATAGCCTCAATCAACTCAGGCAAAGTCCTAGGCGTGGCTCTACCCCACTCAGTCTCCAATAGCCTCAAAACAGCGTCACTGCAATTACCCGGCGACTGAATGCTGGGAAAAACCACAGAAACAGGCAACGGCAGAGACGAAGACGGAGAAGAAACACTCTCACCAGCGGGCACACCTGACATTTCAACGCCAGCGCCAGCAAAAGCCTCAGAAATCACAGACACAAGACTCGGCAAATCTTTCACTGTCTGCAGAACCTCGTCTCGGCTGCCGCTGACCTCAACCTCACACTGACCCAACCGAACACGCAACGAGAAAGGCACATGCACAGACAAGCCAATCAACCCAAACGAAGATTGTCACCCTACACTTTTAGAATTTACCATAATATTAGCGCACCGCCATAACAGCGAACACTAAAAATGCTCGTAAGAAACAATTTCCTCCAATCTCTTTCTCGGAGGCGTAGGCGGAACCACCTTTGCATAACCTAACTGGATAATCGCGGCAAGGGGATAATCATCCGGAATAGCCAAGATATGTTTCAGAGCTTTCTCCTCATCCAAGAAAGCATGAGTGTAAACACATGACGCCAATCCCTCATTCGTCGCCGCCAAAAGCATGTTCTCAATCGCTGTCCAGGCGGAAGCCAAAGCATACTCACTCAAAGGCTCGTCAGTAGCATGATAACACACCACAACCAGAGCAGGGATGTCCTTTATGTAGGTTTTATTCCATGTTCCACCTTGACGACCAAGAAGCCTCGCCTTCTCAGGTGCAAACCTCTTCCAGACCCTCTTGCTGTACTCAGGGCATACATCAGCAATCTTTGCCTTGACTTCTGCCTCAGTGACAACAATGAACCTCCACGGCTGCAGGTTCGCACCCGAAGGCGCCCAACGACCAGCCTCAAGAACCCTGTTCAAAACCTCATGAGGAACCTTCTCTACCTTAAACTTTCTGACACTGCGCCGCTTCAAGACAACCTCGTAAAAATCCATCCACATTACCACCCTTGACTCGCACATTCAAGGCTTCTTTTCAGATACCTTCTTATTATTGATACCAGCCTCAACACCGAACAACCTCATCAAAAACTTAAACACGTTAAAAGCCGCGCCTTTATCAGCCTTCAAACCCGTAGTCGCACCCAACAAGCAAACGCCATCCCAGCCACGCTCCTTAGCCAAACCTAACATCAAACCAGCAGCACCCACAATCCGACCCGCACCATAGAGGACAGCGCCCTTCTCCATCGTCTCAACTGCCAACGCCTGCGAAGTAGCAGCCACATAAACCTCGCCAGCCGGACGAGGCGTAGGCACACCTCCCATAGTCGCCAAAAACCTGCAGCCAAACTGCTCAGCAAAGTTCAAAATCTCATCACAGAGCGTGTAATGGGCTACAACATCCTCACGCGAAGGCTGAGTATCACCCGTAAAAATTAAAAACTGAGTCTTCCCAAAAGTGGCTGTGCTAAACTCGTAGTGAGGTGGACGACAAACCCCATCCTTCTCAACAACAACATAATCTGGAAAGGAAGGCGAATACAACTCAGCAAAAACATCAGCCCGAGTAAACTCAATCAACAAACGAGCTGCAAGCCTACCAACATTGCCGAAACCAGACAAACCCTCAACCAACACAGGATTCTCCAAGGCTGGCTTAGACAGGAAACGGAAAACAGGCTTATCCAAGACATGCATCTCCACTTAATCGAGGCAACCGATTATAGCCATATGCTTGCCACAATAAAAACATTAAAAGGTGAAACAAAACATCACCAAAGAAAAGATGTTCAAACCTCTTGGAGAGGCAATCGTTAGAGTTTTTAATTCGTTGATTATGAACAATATCTTGAGAAAAGAAATAGAACGGCTACACAGAAAGTGATAAAGCTCATGAAGGGTAAGATCTTCCTCCTCTTCACATTGATCGCTTTCATAGGCGTCCTCGTAAACAGTCTATCCTCGATGCCAACAGCTGAAACACATGGAAAAGACGCCTACATTGAAAAGGTCCAATACAGAGAAGAAGTGAATGTTAATGAAAGGGATTCATGGAACTTCACCGTGCACAACGCAAATCTCTCAGCGGACAGCCAAGGTAGAGCCTGGTTCTTCTTTAAGTTTTACCTAGGCGATCAAATTTTCTGGGACGAATACAATGGCACGTCCTACAAGACATGGCAGTGCAATAAAACAAAAACGACAACGCGCTTGTATCAAATACCACGTTGGACATCATTGATGCCAAATTGGAGTCCAACAGTTCCAGCTACATCTGAACGCGCAGTCTTCAAGATTGAACTGTACTGGTACCGTGAAGGCACAGCTATTTTCCAAGACAGCGTTTACCTAAGTGTCGCATACACATCAGTCATTCGCATAATGCATCCAATGGCGCTATCTTATTTAGTTACGTACTCGTTCCTAAGTCTTTTCTTACTTTTCTACTTATCACCAACACTACGAAAATTGGTAGCTGGTGAATAATATGGCATTTTCATTACACTCACTTGCGCCACTGCGTTGGAGCCTCCTTCTTTTTCTGTGCGTTTTCTTGATGTGGCAAATCTCATACTTTCTTTTTGATGCAAATCTGGTTCCAAAATGGCTTCAGTCCTCAATTTATCTTGAAGTTCAAATAATTTCGTTTGGGGTAACGGTGCTGATTATTATGCATAAGGGGTCTAGCTTTCGGGATTATGGCTTTTCACTGCCTCATGGCTTCTTTAGGTTTTTATATGTTAGTATCCTTTTTGCGTTGATCTATATTCTTCTCACACTCTTTCTGGTTGGAAGCTACATGTCGTTTAAAGCCTTGCCCCCCATCACGTTCTCTCAGTTTATGTGGGGAATTACCAGCGCCATATTTTTGAGTATTGCAAGTGAAAGTGTGTTTCGAGGCTACATCCAAACAACCTTAACAAAGACTTACGGGTTTTCTACAGCGGTCTTCATCAGCTCGGTCATGTACAGTATATACAGCCTTCCTCTTCTGCAACTGCCCAGATTCACCTCAACTTATATCTTAACCAGCATCGTATCACTCCTCATGGGAGGCATTTTTCTAGGCTTTTTCTTCAATAAAGCAGAAACCCTCTTATGTCCTATAGTTTTCAGAATGGCTGTCTTAATTTTACGAAACAGTACGACACTTGAAGTGGCAACTACTGGATATGTAACATTATATGTAACATTATTTTTTGAATTGATCGCCTACTCTCTTTTGATACTAATCGTCTGGTATTGGAAAATTCTGGAAAAAAAGTTGCCCAAGCGCAAACGTTAACACAATTATTACTACTCTACGAATACTGTTTTATGCTAGGCTTTCTCTAGTCTAAAAACATTTAAGCAACACGTTCACTTCAATTTGTGGTGGCGGGGAAAACCGTAGCGAGAGACTACGATCTCCTATACGGGTGGGGTAGCCAGGTTAACCCGCTGGGCTCATAAGGGCTAATTGCCCTAAGAGACCCAGAGATAGCAGTCGTATCAGGCTGCCTCTAACGGTTGTTCGAAAGGAGGCGCAGACCTCCAGAAAATCAACCCCCCGCTACCAAATACTTAAAACTAAAAAAGTGTAACAAAATCGCCAATACAATCGATGTTAAAGTTTAAATGCAATCTGCTCCATAAGAAGGATACTTTGTGGAAGGACCAATCCATGCCACTCTTGCCTTTACCTGGTGTAGGTTTCTTGTTTGAGGTCATCGCACTGCTCATTTTGTTGGTGATGGGGCTCATCATTATCATAGTTGTTGCCAAGGTGCTGCTCTTCTTCCTACCCGCAGCTATAATTGCCGTTGTGGTGTGGTTTCTCACCGAAAGCTGGTTTTGGGCGGGAATCGCCTTCCTCATTATAGCCTTCATATCGGTTGCAAAGCGCAGATAAGGACTACTAAAACAAGGTTGTATCTTTTTAGTCTCCGCTTTAAGGGACATCCAGTAAATTGAAAGTGAAATGAGGCGTTAGGTTTTGGTTGCTGCTTTTTCTAAGGCTACGACTCCTGGAAGCTGCTCGCCCATGAGGAATTCGATGAGGGCGCCTCCAGCCGTGCTAACGTAGCCCATCTTTTTGGATAGTCCCAGCTCTTCTACAGCGGCTATTGTATGTCCTCCTCCAACCAGCGAGAAAGCCTTAGATGAATCGATGGCTTCAAACGTCTTTCTAGTTCCGAAAACGAATTCCTTGTTTTCGAAGACCCCCATAGGTCCGCTGATGACGATGGATTTTGCGCCTTGTATGATCCTACTGTATTTCTTCACGGTTTCAGCACCTATATCGAAGATGGGATAGTTTGTAGGAAGTTTGCTGACTGAGATTTCCTGTCTCTTTCCATTCACTTCCACGGCTAAATCCACTGGAACCTCGACCTTTCCAGGATAATTGTTCATAAGCTCTTTGATGCCTGACACGAGACCCATCAGTTCCTTCCTTGCTAGAAAGTCCATGTTTGGCTTGCCTAAGTCGACACCCTTCGCAGTTAAGAAGAGATGTCCAACTACACCGCCTGTTAACACACTGTCTGCGATTTTGTTCTTCAGCACGTATTGGCTGATCTTGAGCGAGTCGTCTGCTTTGGCTCCGCCCAAAATGTAAACACAGGGTTTTTCAGGATTATGTAGAACCTTTCCAAGCGCCTTTAGTTCACGCTCCATTATGCGTCCCGCAACGCTTGGCAGAACAGCGGTGAACCCCACGATTGAAACGTGAGCGCGGTGAGCTGCCGCAAAAGCATCGTTGACAAATACATTGGCTAAGGGAGCTAGTTTCTTGACGAACTCTGTTTTGGCGTGCTCTTCAGGTGTTCCCTTCTTTTGTTCATCTGCACAGGTGCGAACGTTTTCCAAAACAAGGATTTCGCCGTTTTTCAATTCTCTGATGGCTTTCTGTGCCTTTTCGCCGAAAACGTCGTCAACATATTTTATGGGTTTTTTTAGAATTCTACCAAGTATTTCGGCGTGTTCCTTAAGTGGAGTGAAGTCTGGGTCGCCTGGTCTGCCCTGATGAGCCAACACAACGACTTTGGCGCCCTTCTGAGACAGCTCCTCAATGGTTGATTCTCCATGAACTCTTATTCGTGTGTCGTCTAGAACTCTTTTTGTATGAGGGTCGATTGGGCTGTTGAAGTCTACCCGAACTAGAGTCGTTTTGCCTCTGAAATCGAAATCGTCGAGTGTCAATATTTTTGGCATTTTATCACTTACCTGTCTACGTGAATTTAAGTGAAAAACTTAGTTTGAGCTTTGGGTATTTATCACTTACCTTCTAAAAAATAAATAAAACGGGGAATCGGCTTTAGAAGCCCGCCTTCTTGCCGATGAGTTCAATGAGTTCGGTCATTCGGCAGGAGAAGCCCCATTCATTGTCGTACCATGCGAGCACCTTAACGAAGTTACCTCCGAGGACCATCGTTGACTGAGCGTCTAAGACTGCTGAGGCTGTGCTGTGATTGAAGTCCGAAGACACAACAGGGTCTTCCGTGTATTCCAAGATTCCTTTGAGCGGTCCTGCTGCGGTCTCCTTGAATGCTGCGTTAATCTCGTCTTTAGTCGTGTTCTTCTCCAACAAGCATGTTAGGTCAACTATGGAAACGTTGGGAACAGGCACGCGCAAGGCGATTCCGTTCATTCTGCCAGTTAATTCAGGCAATACCAATGTTGCTGCTACGGCTGCGCCTGTAGTTGTCGGTATTATGTTTACCGCTCCAGCTCGAGCTCGTCGGAGGTCTCCGTGAACTAAGTCCTGTATTCTCTGATCGTTGGTGTAGGCGTGGGCTGTTGTCATAAGGCCGGTTTTAAGTCCGAAGTTATCGTGTAGCACTTTAGCAACAGGTGCGACACAGTTAGTTGTACACGAGGCGTTTGAGAGTATGTTGTGTTTCTCGTGCTCGTATTTGTCGTCGTTCACTCCCATTACTATAGTTATGTCTGGGTTTTTAGCTGGCGCGGAGATCAGAACTTTCTTTGCTCCGCCGGTTAGATGCATTGCGGCTTTTTCCCTATCGGTAAACAAGCCAGTTGATTCAACAGCAAGGTATGCGCCTAGGTCTTTCCATGGCAGTTTAGATGGGTCGCGTTCCATGAGGGTGCGGATTTTTTTGCCTTTGACGATTATACCATCTTTGTCTGCTTCTACTAAGAATGGTGCACGTCCGTGCACTGAGTCATATTTTAGTAGGTGTGCCAGTGTTTTGGCGTCGGTTATGTCGTTGACGGCTACGAAGTCAATGTTAGCGTTTCGTTCAACTGCTGCTCTAAACAGTAGTCGCCCGATTCTGCCGAATCCGTTTATGGCAACTTTAATTGGCATTTTCATATCACCACTGCTTTTTCACGTTATTGTAGAAAGATCACCTAATTAATTTTCTCTTATTTATAATCTTTACATAACAAAAAATGGATATGAGCGATGCCAGAGTGTATTTTTTATCTTATCGGCTTATCTTTATGACTGCAGCTTCGGCTGCTAAGGCCATGAGTTCCCATGTTTCGCAGAGCGGCGGCGCATAGCATGTGTCTGATTTCGCTAATTCGCGCACTGTAATCTGTTTCTGTATGCTCATGGATATGGCGTTTATGCGTTGGGTTACTTCTTCTCCGCCGATAATTTGGGCGCCTATGACTCGCTCCATTTCTTTTTCAACGACTATCTTGACCTTTATTGGTTGAGCACCCGGGTAGTACTGTGCCCGTGTTTTGCCGCTTATTGCAGCCGATACTACGTCTAATCCTGCTCTTTTAGCAAAGAATTCGTTTAGTCCTGTTATGCCTATTTCGGTGTCGAAGAATTTGGTCACGGCTGAGCCTAGAGCTCCTGGGAATATGGCGTATCCGCCTGCTGCGTTTGTTCCAGCAACTTTGCCTTGTTTAACCGCTACCGTGCCCAATTGTGGCAGATATGGTCGTTGGGTTATCATGTGAGTGGTTTCGGTGCAGTCTCCGATTGCGTATACTCCTGGTACGCTTGTTTCCATTTTTGGGTTAACCTTGATTGCCCTGGTTTCTCCGAGGGCTAGTCCGGCTTTTTGTGCAACTTCGGTGTTGGCTCTGACACCAAACGCAGCTACGCACAAATCGGCGTTGATTTGTTGCCCGCCAGCGATGATTCCTGTGACTTTGTCGGTTCCAACGAATTCTTCGACGCTTTTTCCAACTAGTATGGTTATCCCTTTAGTTTCGAGCATTTCTTGCACGCCTTTTGCCATGTCGGTGTCAAGCATGACTGGCATGATTTGGGGCAGCATTTCGACGACGATTGTTTTCAAGCCTCTTTCGGTTAGGCCAATTGCGACTTCGAGTCCAATTAGACCAGCACCCATGACTACGGCTGTTTTGGCTCCCTGCGCGATTGCTTGATTGATTTTTTCTCCGTCTTCAAGGGTGCGCACAGTGAGTAAACCTTGTTTTTCTTTTCCTTTTATTGGCGGTATGAAGGCGTTGGCGCCTGTGGCGACTATCAGGCTGTCGTATGGAAGAGTTTCGGTCTTCTCTGTTTTGTCGACGGTTTCAACTGTCTTTGCCTTTGTGTCGATGTTTGTCGCCGTTGTTTCTCGGCGCAGGTCGAGTTTCATCATCTGGTAGTATGAGCCTGGATAGACGATTAGGTCGGTGAATTTGGGTATGTGCCCGCCGATCACGAATGGGATGCCGCAGCGGCTGTAGCCTGCGTGTTTTTCGGTTGTGAGCAGTGTGATTTCGGCTGTGCGGTCAGTTTTCCGTGCGGCGCTGGCTGCGTCTACTGCGGCTGCGTGGGCGCCGATTATGATTATTTTTCGAGGCATTGTTTTGTGCGCCCTTTGGCTGGTTTAGCTTAACCCTTGGCTATTAGGCTCTTGTGCCACTCTATTGACTTGTTGAAGTCCATGAGTGCCGCGAGTTCGGCGTCGAGGTTGGAAGGTGTGATTATTAGAAGCCATCCCTTGCCGAACGGGTCTTCGTTTAAGGTTTCTGGTTTACTTGTCACGTCTTGGTTGACTTGGTCGATTGTGCCGCTTAAGGGAGAAATCAAGTCTGACACAGCCTTGACCGATTCAACACTACCGAAAGGCTCATTCGCCTTCAGCGTTCCGCCTGCAGCTGGCAGTTCTACGAATACAATTTCTCTTAGTTGTTTTTGGGCGTAGTCAGTGATGCCCATCTTGGCTTTTCCGCCCTCCATTTTGACCCAGAACCAGTCTTTGCTGTAGTACAGGCCTTCTGGGATTTCGTACCCGTCTACCTTGACCATTTGCATACTTCACCTCTTGTTTGAAACAACCCCTTATGTATACATAACATGTTTTAAAACTAACGATTTAAAATCCACGAATTTTGTTCCATGAAATTCGTGGCGGCATGAAGAGTAGTCTTTTCCGTGATGCCTTCTCAAAGAGCTCCCACGTGGGAAACGCGAGGATTTCTTTGCGTTCGCTTTCTATGGGTCTCTTCCAGAAAGCTTTGACAGAGGATTATTCGACTAGATTCTTTTGCTAATGTCCATTCTTACGAATATTCCCATACTTTTTTTGAGGTTTGGAATTTTGGTAAAACTCTCTTTATTCATCCATATGACCTGTTAGCGTAGGTTTTTGATTATTGTTTTTGTTTGTTTTTTGGTTCCAGCCAAGTATTCTATCATTGTTTCGTCTAGGTCTAGCCACTTTGTTAGGTCGGCTGACATTTCCGCGTTGTTTTCGAATATTATGCGTAAATAAGGCAGAATCTCCTTTGCTGCTCTGTTCGCCGATATGTGGCATCGTCTCTTTATTTTTAGCCCTATCTCCGCTTGCATTTGGCGTTCGCTCCTCGTTTTAGACAACAGTTTTATGCGTTCTGGAAATCGGAGGGGCACGAATCCTGTTGGCTGCGTTCGCTCCCTAGCCATGGCTACGCCTGCGGTCATGAAGTCTACCACGTAGCGAGTGAGCATCCAGTTCTGAGAAGCTCTGATTCTGCCTCTGTACAGGTCGGCGGTTGCGAGCGAATCCATAGCGTTGGCTAGGTCACTTGGATCACGCAAGTGATATGGTAGGTTTTCGTAAATCCATTCGAAGAGCATGTCTGGGTCTACGTCTGCCATGTCAATTGCGTGTCGAGCTGAGTCAGCGGTCTTTCCATAGAAAACAAGCCTTAAAACATTGAATATGGCTTCTTTGCGGTCTCTATAGGCTAGCCATGAAACGTCTTCATATGTGAGCGCCTGTTTTCCCTGCGCCAAAGCCTGCAAGTCGTTTACAGCCGAGCGTACGTCACCTTCGCTGCGTTGGGCGATAAACTTTAGGGCTGCTTCCTCGGCTGTTATGCCCTCGCACTTGCAGATTCGGCTCAGATGCCTCATGACGTCTCCTGCTGGTGGCTTCTTGAATTCGATGAGGAGGCAGTAGAAGCGTAAGGCTGCAAGCCTTGGGTCGTAGGCGTTGTTTGCGATCAAGATAATTGGAACTAGTGCGGCTTTTACGATTTGGGTGATGGCGCCGACGCCGCCTCTGTCTTCCCTACCCGTGATCCCGTCTAACTCGTCGAATAGGATCAGGCGTTTTTTGCCGAATAAGGTGCCTGACTGAGAGGCTAAGCCTGCAAACTTCTGAACTGCCTCTTCGGTGCGGTAGTCGCTTGCGTTACGTTCAACGAGTTCCATGTTCAGGTCGTTGGCTAATGTCTCTACGCTGACGGTTTTGCCGATGCCTGGAGGTCCATACAAGAATGCGGCTCTTCTTTTTGGCATGCCCTTGTCCCATGATTTGACCCAGTTGACAAGTTTTTCAATCGCCTCTTCGTTGCCCACTATTTGGATTAGGGTTTTAGGCTTGTGTTTGACGGCCCAAGCGGAGTACATGTGGGCTGTTTAACCTCGCTTTATCTGGGCGCCAGCTTCGACAAGGCGGGCTAACAAAGCGCTTAGCTGAACCTCTTCATCCGAGCCTTGAACCAAGCGGAAATCAATCTCACCGATGACGTCGGCTAGCTTAACCTTCCAGGGTTCGGGCATGTCTTTCATTCGGAAGATTTCGATGTGGATCTGCCTGATGATGTCGCTTCCTGCAACGCCGTACTTTAGAATCATCTCGCGTAGCTTATCTCTTGACCCGATAAAATCACCTTTCATAGCCAAATCCAACATGCCACGCACATCAGCAGGGTTGGCTCTACCGATAACAGAATAGACAGTGTGGGCGTCTATGGGTTTGCTTAGTGAGGCTGCGGCCTGTAGGGTGTTTATAGCTCTTCTTAGGTCGCCGCCGCTTACCTCAAAAACCGCCTCTAAGCCGTCGCTCTGCAGTTTCACCTTCTCTTTTTCGGCGATTCGTCTGAGATATGTGTCTTGGTCTTCTTTGGATAGATACGTGAACCTAAAGGGTGCGCAACGGGATTGTATTGGTTCGATGATTTTGCCGCTGTAGTTGGCGATGAGGATGAATCTACAGGTTTCGGTAAAGCGTTCCATTGTTCGTCTTAGAGCCTGCTGGGCGTCGCCAGTCATGTTGTCGGCTTCGTCTAGGATGAGGATTTTGAATGGAATTTCCCCGATGGATTTGATTCGGGCGAACGTTTTGACAGTTTCTCTTACTACGTTTATGCCTCTTTCGTCGCTGGCGTTGAGCTCCATCAGGTGTTCTCTGTAGCCTTCTCTGTATAAGTCGTGGGCAAGGCATAGCGCCGCCGTGGTTTTGCCTGTGCCAGGCGGACCCGCGAAGATGCAGTGGGGCACGTTGCGGTTTTTGACGAAGCTGTTTAGTCGTTCGACTATTTCTTTTTGGTTCATCATTTCGCCTAGTTTTTTTGGGCGGTATTTTTCTGCCCACATGTCGAAGCTCAAGGCTGCGTCTCACTCCTACGATAGCCTATATGCTTGTTATGAACTAAAATAAAACACTATTCGCCCAACTTTTTGCTTTATTCACTAGCTTTTGGTCACGTGCTCGGTTGAATAGATAGACGTAGTAATTTAATCGCCATGATTTCGACCCAAAGCAATGACGTTCCCGCTTCGATTCTTTGTATTGCCCCCGTCCATCCCTTGATCATGATGAAACCAAGCATGACTCCAAAGACAACGACCACCACTCCTGTTGCCAAGGTGTACAATCGGTAGTTCTTCCATCTCGTGTTGTTCTTGAATCGTTGGGCGATGAAGAAAGGTGCAAGAATTTCCCCAACTCCTAGAAAAATCCAAGATATCCAAGCGTGCATAATACCGGAGAGGGATACAGGCATGCAGCCTGGGTCACATGGGAAAAAGGCTACTGCCACATACCCAACGCCTTCCCAAGCTATCAAGGCTGGACCAATCTTCGAGCCCTTGCCCTCGTTTATGCCCCGGTGAAGCCCAAAGGCAAAGGCGATCAGCAGTATACCTAACAGAAGGAAACCTGCTGTGTTCATAATTATCGCATTTGGAGCACCTGCCTCACCGAGTTCGCTCAAGAATTGCGCTCTATGGCAGTACCTAGGTCGAAGGACTCCCAGAGTGAAGACCACGATTGTGTATAAGATGGGTGCAATGATGCCGCAGATAGCTAGCAGCCGCAAAGCATTTCCTGATCGTCTTTCAGACACGTGACTCACCACGTCAATAGGTGGAAGCGAATAAGTTATAAAACTAAGCTCTAATTACCGAGGCCCTGAGTTAGGTTACTTCGTCATCTGATTCAACGGTATATGACCAGGGCCTTCTTTCTGCTAAATCCAACATAAGAAGGAAGAGGGAACCAGCGGGGATGTCTCCACTTTTGGTAGATAAGACAATATTCACCGAACTTCTTGCTTCATCGACGAGCCTCTAGTCAGGAAACTATGGAAGCAGACATCGCTGTGCGTAAGCGACATTTTTCTGTCTTCAGTGGCATCCATGCTTTGTGCGCAGTTTGGGAATGACGTTTCTGGCTATTTGTTTGAAAACTGGAAGCTGTTCATCTCTGAAGGGGTAGTAGAATATGAACTCAGTTATTCCGACGTTCCGGTAGCGCTCAACAACTGCTTCGAAGGCATCTGCTGAGTTGAAGACGGTTTCTGCCTCTGATCCAAATACCAACAAGGAACGCCGAAGAGTCTGAGGGTCACGGCCGATTTCTTCGCAATAGCCATCGAGTAGCTTGTTTCGTCGACAAGTATCCCCTAACATCTTGTTTGGCGATGTATGCCATTCACCCGGAACGGAGTTCCATGTATCGGCATAGCGCGCCGCGATCTTTAGCACAAGTGGTCCCACTGCCCCAATCGTGATTGGGGGACGCGGCTGCTGGATGGGTAGGGGAATCATGATCGTGTCCTGGAGTTGATAATATTGCCCCTTGTAGGTTGTGATTCTGTTGCGGAGGCATTGATCAACGATCTCTACGACTTGGCGAAATCTAGCTACCCGTTCTTGAGGTGGCCAGTTTTCAATTCCGATCATCGAGTAGACAGGGTCCCAGGAGACTCCAGTGCCGAGTCCGAGTTCCAGCCGACCGTTTGAGATGTGGTCGACTGTGAGTGCCTGACGTGCCAGCATGGCTGGATTGCGAAGGGGAATTGAGGTGACTAGCGTGCCGATTCTGATGCGGTTTGTTTGGTTGGCTAGGGCTGCTAGGAGTGTCCAGCCCTCGAACCAAGGAGTGTTTGGTTCATAGGGATCAACAAAGTGATCGGCGACCCACACACTGTCAAACCCTAGTGATTCAATAAGTTGCCAGCGTTCAACCTGTTTCTTCCATGGGCGATTCTGAACTGTGATAACTCCGAATCTAAGCTCTTGGTTCATGTGTTTCACAAGTGTCTGATGATTATGTCGTTGAGTATTAGTTTTTTCGAAGAGAGATTCATAACAAAATGGAATTGTGGGATATCTCCACACTCGGGCAGATAAAACACTATTTGCAGAGTGGTTGCACGTCTGTTCTTCTTTCTGCGGGTTAGGAAAACAAAGGGGTGGGGAGGTTAGGCGCTGAGTATCCTCTCTATTTCGTCTGTTTCTTGGTCTTCTGGCAACGGAATGCCTGTGACTTTTGCGGCGCGTTCAGTTAGGCTCATAAGGTCTTTGCGGCTGATGAGGTTCAGTTTCCACTTGCGTGAGCCAGCGAGCAGCTGCATCAAACCGACGCCTATACGTTCGTGTAGGTACGTGTACACACCTATAGCTTCCCACGGAATCTCGCTGAATCTGTCACCAAATTGCTCTTTAAGTTTGGGCGCTGCTATGAAGAATTTTTCGGGTGTAGTCCCATAGCGGTCGGCGAATGTTCTGGCTAAGCGTCCTTCCTTGGCTAGTTGGGCGAAATACGAAGCTTTCATGCAGGCTGTTATTGGGCTGCGTCCGAGCAATACGGCTTTGACCATGGGCCCGTCGCCGTAGTTGCTCATGGCAATCGCCTTGTAGATCTGGGTTTCGCTGATGAATCCACCTGCCATGATTAAGTCGGGTACGAATTTGCCTTTCTTTTTGAGGATGTTGGCGCATTTTAGGACCTGTGCTTCCAAGTAGACTGTGGGCGTGCTCATTTCATCCATCATTGGCACGGGGCTCATGCCTGTTCCGCCGCCTGCGCCATCGAATGTGACTGCCTCCACTTTGGCGTCTGATGCCATTTTCATGGTCCAAGCGACTGCTGAGGGTCGGTACGCGCCTGTTTTGAGTATGATGTGTTTAGCTCCTTGGCTTCGTAGCCATTCGATGTCTTCTACGAATGTTTTGTAGTTGGGCATTCCTACGCGGCTGTGGCGTTCGAAGGATTTGAACGTGCCTTCCTTGAATGCTTCTTGGACGACTTTGTCTTCCGGGTCGGGTATGACTATGTAGCCTCGGTTCTTGAGTGTGATGGCTTTTTCCAAGTCACGGATGCGGACTTCTCCGCCTATCGCCTTTGCACCCTGTCCCCATTTGCGTTCGATTATGTTGACTTCTAGTTTGTTTATGGCGTACAGGTCTACGCCTAGTCTTTGGTCTTCGACGTTGGTTTGGACCACGACGTCGCCGTGTTTTCCATCCCAGAACTTGCGGAACAGGTCGACTCGACGTTTGAGTTCCTTGCTGTACGTGAATTTGTCGTTTTCTATTTTGCTTTCCATGTCCATGCCGCAGACGTTTTCGCCGATTGTGATGAGGCAGCCTGCAAGTGCTGCGCCTATGGCTAGGCCTTCCCAGTTGACTCTGGCTACTTCGGTTGAGCCGAATGCGCCTGTTAGGATTGGAACCTTTAATGGTATGCCTGCTACTCTGTTGGATACGTCGGCGTTTTCGAAGAGAGCTATGTCGCTGTTGGGTTCGATGCCTTCTGCCCCGAATAGGCTGGCGTGGATGTTGAAGTCGCTCCAGTCGAGGCGGAAGTCTTTTAGTGCTCCTGCTGTAGAGGCGCCGAATTGTAGGGGTTCGGGGTAGAGGGCTTCTCTTCCTCGGAAGGCTGAGAGGCTGATTTCGCAGAGGATGGGGCAGTCTCGGATGCAGAGGGGGCACATGCCGCTTGTTGGGCTAGTGTCTTTGACTCTAGTTGTGGTTCCGCTGGTTGATTTACCGTTTAGATAAGCGCTGTTTTTGGATACTCTTTCGCTCATTTACGATTCTCACCTTTACGTTTGTAAACCTAGAATAATGAGGGTAACCCCACCACACTATTAAAGATTACGTAGACCACGTACAAGTAATTAGCCTGCGGACAGGATTTTTCTAGCACGCGCAAAAAATATCGTGGTAGATTGAATGGTTGTGGTTTGGGTCAGGGATACAATTTCTAACACACACAATAGAAATTCTATTCAACCAACTGTCAACGAAGCGCGGGCTATCTACAATACTTAATCTTAACTCACAAATCGATTATGCCCCAGAGCGCTTTGACGCGCGCGATCTAAAATACGTACCGCTCTCAAGAGGTGTAAACTTAGAAGAGACCACGTTTCCTTTTCTTAGGCATCTCTTGAGGCGCTTCTTGGGGAACTTCAGATTCGCTTCGCGCAGACTCCTGCAACAGCGCCCGCACACGCGCTATACGAACATCCTCGTCAACCTCGGTCAAAATCTCTTGTGTAGGTTCAGTCATATCTTCCGTAGGTTCAGAGGGCGTCTCGCTTGGGATGCTCTCTACTTCAGATGAAGGCTTAATTTGCTTTTCCAAATCGGCTATCTTTTCCTCCAGTTCTCTGATTGCATCGCCGTGCGCACGGTTCTCTTCTTGAAGCTTTTCGTCCATCTTTAACTGCCTCGTCGTGCGTACGGTTCTCTTCTTGAAGAATTTGGACAAGTAGTTGCCTGTCAATAGAGAGTTTTGCTACACGCGCGTTATCCTCGAAAATCTTGGTCTTTTCTTCCAGCGATCTTCGTTTCTTGCGTGCGCGCTGAAACTTCGTAAGGCTGTCAAGATCGCTCAGATTAGTTCACCTTAATGATGAATTTTGCTTGGCAAATAACTGACGTTTGCTAGAATCTCACAACCAACGCTTGCTTTTCCTTGGTTTTTCCCTAGTCTCCACAGTTTGTTGCTCTTGGCTATCACCGGCCGATGCTTCCACAGTCACTTCCATGAGCTGATTTTCTGGCTCTTCCACCGCTGGTTCCTCAAGAGGTTCCTCTTTTACTGGTTCTTCCTCAACCAGTTCTTTCCTTGGGTTCTTCAATATTAGCTCCATCTCAGCAATCTTAGATTCCAATTTGCCCAAAGTTTCTTGCTTCTCATTAAGTTGTGCGTCAAGTTTATTCGTGCGTTCTTCTTGAATTCCAATGCCCTTTTCAATTGCTTTCATTTTTTCCTCCAGAATCTTCTGTTTCTCATCAATAGAGTGTAGTTGACCGTCTAATTCCTTCTTCTTCTTCTGCAGACCTTCAATATCTTGCCATAGACTCAAGTTTTTTTCACCAAGCACTTTCTGCGCCATTAGAAGGATAATTAGTTTGTGAAGATATAGTGAAGATTTGAGATCATTAAGCTGAGAATAGAGTATTACTGGTATGATTTCAAAACTATCAGTCTTTTCTTTTCTCAAACTATTCGTGCTTTTCGCGCACCTAGCCACCGTCATTTTGTGTGTGCATAGAATTTCTATCCCAAACCCAACCCTTCAAGGCTTGAAACCTTAATGCAGTAAGGAGACAAGAACAGGAGCCTGAGCCAGGCTTATTGAACGCCTAAATTTCCACAGAAAAAAACAAGCAATAAAAGAACACACAAAAACAAGTAGAAGAAGGCACTAAGCGATTGCTCCCTTCTTCTTTTGAAATTTTAATCGCAGCACCACCTAACCGCACGATCAGCAAACTTGATGATGGCGCTATAGGAGCATTCATCATCAACAACCACACAGCGACGGCCCTCAACCCCAGCAAACCAACACCCAACAAAAAGCTTACAAGAAACCTCTAAACGAAACAATCAAACATGCCAAACCAAACATTCTACATAGTAGACGTCTTCGCCGAACAAAAATACGCCGGCAACCAACTAGCAGTCATAAGAAACGAACAAACACTTTCCACCGCTGAAATGCAAAAAATCGCCAAAGAAATGCATTTTTCAGAAACATCCTTCATTCTATCAGAAAAGAAACGCCAAGGCGGTTACGACGTTCGCATCTTCACACCTGAAACAGAACTGCCCTTCGCAGGGCACCCCACACTGGGAACAACCTACATAATACTACAAGAAATTATAAAGAAACAAATCAACAAAATAATCCTAAACCTAAAGGTTGGACAGATCCCAGTCACACCCACGTACATCAAAGGACAACCAGACACATTATGGATGAAACAGAAACAGCCAATCTTCGGACAAGCCTTCCAAGCAGAAACAATCTCAGAGGTCCTAAGCCTAGACGCATCAGAAATTGAAAGCGCATTTCCCATCCAAGAAGTCTCCACAGGCGTCCCTTTCATCATAACCCCACTCAAAACCCTGAGCGCAGTGAAACGAGCCAAAATCAACAGAGAAAAATACCTCAAACTAATCGAGAACACCCAAGCCAAATCAATACTCATCTTCAACCCAGAAACCTACAAGAGGCAAAACCACCTCAACGTCCGAGTGTTCGCCGACTACTACGGCGTGCCCGAAGACCCAGCCACGGGAAGCGCCAACGGCTGCCTAGCCGCCTACCTAATCAAACACAACTACTTCAACCAGCGCCAAATCAACATCCGAGTGGAACAAGGATACGAAATTGGCAGACCCTCACTCCTCCTCCTAAAAGCCAAACAGGGCAAAAGCGGAAGAATAGAGGTAAACGTCGGCGGAAAAGTCATAGAGATAGCAAAGGGAGAACTGCTCTGAGAAGGTAACCACTCCAACCTCACTATCAAAGATTAAAGTGACTCAATTTGCACAATTTTTCTCTACGTTGACAAGCGTTAAATATCAGAGAGAACAACCTCGCCCTGAAACAATATGAGCGAAAAAGAATTTCCATGTCCTCATTGTGGTAATATGGTGTCGAAAACTGACCGATACTGCAGAACCTGTGGAACAACGTTAATAGTGACACCTACGTCCATACCAACGGCTCCTCTGCCGCCTCAACCGGTAATAGAAGCACCACCTTATCAAAGAAAGTTCTCACTGGTTCAGAGATTCTACAAACTCGTGATAGCACCATCCGAAGCCATGAAAGACATAGCCCTCACACCCGACTACACAGGGTATTTCGTAATAGTGGCACTTGAATTTGTATTTCTTGTGTTAAGCCTAGCAATGGTGATGCAGAAGATTCAGTTTGTAGGAACATACGGCGACCAAATCACCAGCATACTCAGTGGGATGCTTGCGGTCGCAGCAATCATTGCTTTAATCGTCATCATTATCAAATGGCTAGTGAAATCCCTCATCGTAAGATATGCAGGCGACAGCGGAAGTAACTGGCGCTTCAGCACAGCGGCATCAGTATCAGGCTATGCCTACATTGCTGACGTTGTCTTCGCAATAATAGGAATTGCCATTTCATGGCTAATATTGCCTACATTCCAAGTTGACACAACGGATCTGAACGCAGCAATACAACAAATGAATGATTACAGAGCTCAAGTTAACATGCTCAAACTGACATTTACCCTACCTTTCAACCTCATTGGAATCATATGGAAATCCTATCTCGGAAGCCTAGGAACACACTTCGGAACAAATGAAAAATGCTCAATACTCATGGGCTTCGCCATATTCTTTGTGCTCAGTCTAATTGGACTTCTAATCTCATTTACCATTTCTCCATAGGCTCAAAGCGAACATTGAAATGCTGCACAAAAGAGAAACCAACCCTCGAATCATCGCAGACTCGGCTCAAATAGTGCTGTCTTGCGTCATCAACATCTGAACCCAGTCACCACACAACAAGCGATAGTAGAAGAAGGCTAAAGGGAATTGTTCCCTTCTTCTTTTGAAATTTTATTCCCAGCGCTAGTAACGCAACGTCAGGGTAAACGTCACTTTCGGCAACATTGAAAGTGCCTTTTAACAACATAGAAAGTGCGCCCAACCAACGCCAAACCCAACCCAAAACACAAGCACCCAACAAAATAGAACCCAAATCACAAACAGACACTCAGCCTTCCTTAACAGAAAAAATTCTCGCAAACAGACTACACCTATCTGACCCCAACCAAAATCATACCTCTATTTCCACTAGCAACTTTAAATCTGTAAATCACACTTCTCTTTAGACAAAGCCTTTCTCAAAAAGAGAATAAGGAGAGAACAAACATCACAACCCACACTCACACACATACACCGTCACCCATACGAGACGCAGACTTCATCTATGAAAACACACCCGTAAGAATAATAATCAACCGAAACTGCCCCGAAATCCAAATCACAGGCTTAACGGTAGGACCCTACGAAGAGGGAAAAGAATACGAAATCCCACACTGGATAGCAACCGAACTAGAAAGAACTGGAATAGCAAGACTAAGAGAAGAAGAACTACTCGACATCAAAAAAATAGACAAAACACTCTGGAAGGAAAAAGTCCAACAAACACGGCAACTAGCCCACATCGAACCTGACTTCTACCCACGCCTACGCCGCCTCCTATCAAACCTTAAACGCTCAGCCAACAGCAACCCAGAAAAAATGAACGAATACAGAAAGGCAGTAGGCGTAGCACACGACATAGTAAACGTCCGCCTACGCAAAATCATCTACCTGGCCAGCTCACCCGAACAGACCAATCAAACCCTAAACGACCTAGCTAAAGAAGAACGCTATCTATACGAACGCTTATTCACGATCATAAATGAATGGAAGACCAAAATACTAAAGGCAGCTGATGAACCATGACCGAAGAAACTGTCACAGCTGACCCGCAATCACGATTCCAAGACCTACTAAAACACGAAAAATACCGCAAAGCACTGTCACAGATGGCTGTTGAAAGTTCAACCTCAATAACCGTAGACTTTGACGACCTCCTAGTCGCCGATTCAGAATTTGCAGAAAGCTTGCGTGACAAACCGGATGAGTACATGAAACACGCTAACCATGCTGCTTATGCGCAGCTTCAAGTCGAAGACCCTGAATATCACGATGAAATTAAAGGAGTAACTGTCAGGTTTAAAGGTCTACCTGAAGCTATACCGTTGCGAATCTTAGGATCAGCCCAAATAGGTAAATTAGCTATGGTTGAAGGTATTATTGTCCGAGCTTCACCTGTCAACCCCATGGTAGTGCAAGCCGTTTTCAAGTGCCGGCGCTGCGGAACTACACAAACAATGGAACAAGACCAAGCAACTCGATTTCTTCGAACGCCATTCTCATGTAATGATCCAGCGTGCAAAAGCAAGGGTTCATTTGACTTTGTCCAAGAAGAATCAACCTTCATCGATGTCCAACGCATACGCATACAAGAAAGACCCGAAGACTTACCGCCAGGGCAACTGCCACGCTGGCTGAACATTGATCTAGCCGGAAGAGACTTAGTCGACTTCGCCAGACCAGGCGATCATGTTGCGGCGGTGGGCATTGTTAGAGCCACTGCACCCACACTTCCTACCTTTGGAAAGCTAAGGGTTTTCAGACTCAACCTAGACGCAAATCATGTAGATGTCAGAAGCAAAGAACCCGAAGCCCTGCTGACCCTACCAGAAGAGGAGAAAAAAATCTTAGAGATCGCACGCGACCCATGGGTCCACCGCACCGTCATACGTTCAATCGCGCCCTCAATCTACGGCTATGAGCACATCAAAGAAGCCATAATGTACATGCTCTTCGGCGGCGTCTTAAAGCAGCTACCAGACATAACCATTCGAGGCGACATGAACGTACTGCTCGTAGGCGACCCAGGCACGGCGAAATCCCAACTGCTCCAATACGTAGCCCGTATAGCGCCACGTGGCTTATACACGTCAGGTCGAGGAACAACAGCCGCAGGACTGACAGCAGCCGTGCTAAGAGAAAGAGGAGGTGGCATGACCCTAGAAGCCGGAGCCCTCGTATTAGCCGACAAAGGCATAGCCTGCATCGACGAAATCGACAAAATGCGCCCTGAAGACCGAGTGGCAATACATGAAGCCATGGAACAACACACGGTCAGTGTAGCTAAAGGCGGCATAGTGGCAACATTAAACGCACGTACAGCACTGCTGGCTGCTGCGAACCCAGCTCTAGGCAGGTACGAACCCTACAGAACCGTGGCCGAAAACATCACCTTGCCCGTTACAATTTTATCGCGATTCGACCTCATCTTCGTCCTGCGTGATCAGCCTGAAAAAGAAACCGATACGAAAATGTCAGAGCACATACTAGACTTACATCGAAGAGGGTTGGCGCCAGTCGAGTCTCCGATACAACCCTCACTTCTCCGAAAATACATAAGCTACGCTAAGAACATCAAGCCACAATTAACTGAACAGGCTTTGCAGCGCCTAAAGGACTTCTACTTGGAAATGCGTTTAGCAGGTGGTGAAAGCGGCGAGTCTCCAATCGCTATTACAGCTCGCCAACTGGAATCATTGGTAAGACTATCGGAAGCGAGAGCTAGAGTAGCGTTGAGAAAAGAAATTCTGGTTGAGGACGCTGAAGCTGCAATATCGATAATGAGAAAATCACTCGGTGAGGTTGGTGTGGACGTAGCCACAGGCAAGACAGACATTGACCTTATCTATTCTGGCAAGCCAAAAAGCCTACGCGACAGACTGCAGATAATCTTGGGCACAATTATTGAGATGGAGAAAGAAACGGGCATGGTTGAGAAAACAGCCTTGATAGACAAGCTAACAAAGGAACGTGACATAGACGCCCAAGAAGCCGAGAAACTTCTGGGGCAGTTGGAGAGAGAGGGAACAATCTATCGACCAAGAGAGGGCTACTTAAAGAAGACATAGCTGAATCAGAAAAAGGCACAGCTATTTGAAAGTCACCGGCATACACATCCAGACGCCGCCAAAAAAGAACAACTGACTGCCGAAAGGAATTTGAACGTTGATAAGCACTTGGCACATTTTTTCTTCAAGTAACCTCCGCATCCAAGATTTATTTCGCTTTCTAGTATGTTAATGACCAACTCTTTGCAGAACCCAAACTGCTCTAATTGAATAGAAACTCATTTTAGCAAGGCTCAATGCAATTTCTAGATCTTCCATCAAAAGGGCACCAAAAATTTTTTAAATCGAAAATAATAATAAGCAGAAATTTAGGGTGGTACCCCTTGAAAAAATTTGAGGTAATAGTTGAGGAACTTGAAGAGGTTTCACCGAAGCACCGGCCAATACATGACGCGATGATTTAGATCTCCAAGTGAGTCAACCAACACAAACATCTTCCTTTTTTTGTGGAGAATTAGGTTCCAGGAATTTCCATTTAAGCAGACGCCACAAAACAACCATTATTCCGCATAGAAGCTGAATTGCAAAAAACAAGGCAACAAATAAGCCTACATATGCTTTAAGCCTAGCTGTCGCGGGCGAAGTCATTATCTGCAATATGCCCGCTAAAATATTTGGAAATGCCTTCATCAAACCTAAGATAGCACCAACATAAATCATTCCTGCCATTCCTGGTGGTAGTAATAAACAGTAAAGGTTCAAAATCTTCCTTTCAAACTTTGAATATGAGTTAAGAAATTTTTGGTATTCTTCTTGAGGCAGAACCGCAACGTTGTGTTTCAGCCAGTTTTTAATGTATTTTAATGCATGAGTGTGAAGATTCGGAAACTTTGTAAGAGTCTCTAAGATGTAATACCCATCTGTCTTGATAAAAGGACTTAAGGTAAATACTACACTCATATAGCACCCCACACTCACCATAGCCCAAGCAGTTTTAAATGTGGGTTCAAAAAAATACAAAATCAAGGATAAAGAACCGAAAAAGAGTGTAGAAAGTGGTCCTGCCAAAAAAACTATGACACTTTTCCTTGAAGTGAACAAACGCACATCTGGCACATCAGTATAGAAAAAGGGGATAAGGTAATGAAATGTGAACCCTATCTTTTGTGGAACACCACCAAAGCTGTAAAATACTCCAGCATGGGCTACCTCATGCATAAAATCAATTGCATAAAACAGGATGAAGGACACAATAAATGGCTCTACTGGCGTATCAGGATGTAGCGTGCTGAATCCATCGTCCAATATGACTGAGAAGTTATTTAAAAACAGAAACATGGCGATCCCACCTAGAATAACATAGAAAATTAAGAAAACCCTTGAAAAAACCAACGCATATACGCGATAAAAGCTGAGAGCAAAAGCAGAATCTGCTTTGACAAGTTGATATTTAATCGTGCTAAAAGTTTCAATAGATTTTCCTTTAAGCGGTTCTATTTGAACCCTTAGATTATCAATAAAGCCTCTTTCTGCTAAGAATCTTGTGAACTCGTAAACATCTAGTTTTATATCTCTTTCATTTACCTTCCTCTCAATCTCTGCGAGGGGTGTATTTCCATCAAACATTTGCAAGACAGCATAACCCGGTGCATTAATCCTTACATATTTTAGATTCTCAGGATTTCTTAGCAAATAGAATTTGCCACGTTCGTCCTCTTTGAAAAAGGATGCGTCAACACCTTTTACCAATTTCGGTTTAAACGAATGATTCATTTCGTCGATGTTTTTGAAATTTCTTAAACCAGACTTGTTCATTGCAAATCATCCAGTTCTAGGAAACCTTTTTCTTCAAAACTTTTCAGAGCCTCCTTAACGTAATTAACAACCTTGCCTTTTCCTTCTCCATAACTTTCGTGAAGAGACTCTGCTAAATCCTTTAGGCCTGTACCTCGCATAAGCGCACTTAAAACATGAGCTGTCTGTTTGTTTAAGCCAAAGATTTTCTGAGTTTTTGCATTTACAACATATGGGCGTCCATCGGCATAAATCAATTCTATGTCTTTCTTCACTCGTGTTTTGAAGAATTTCTTAGCTTTTTTGTGTCTTAAATAGGTAGATACCATTTTGAATTTCTTCTCACTCAATGGACCTCCGTCTCTTAGCAGTAACCTAGTAGTCCTGAATAGACTAAGATAATCTCTGATTTCAGGATGCGTCCTTTTGAGATCGCAGTATTCTTCGGTAGTCAGAGGAAAGGGAAACAGGCACTTCGAGCAGGCATCTCTCACAGGGCATTTGGCACAGTTTCTACTTGAAAGTTCTTTTTTCTGTATATTCTTTAAAGTCGTTTCCATTTCTTCGTAACTTGAGTTTACAAATCCTATAGGCTTACCATTGAAACATGTAACGATTGAAAAACTTGGACGTATAATTAATCTGTGAAATTTCATTGCTGGACATGGTTCACTTACCCATCTGCACTCGTCTCTTATACAACTCAGGGGGTAAGGTTGTTGTAAATTTATGATTTCTGAATTAATAGATGTTTTTGATAAGTAAATCAGAGTTTCTACATCATCTTTGTTTGTTATGGTAAATATCAGTTTGGCGTTTTCAGGTAGAAAATTTCGATTCTGATATTTTGAAAAGGGCATTTCCACGAATAAAGAGTGGGGCCATATGGATTGGCCAAATCGCATTAGCTTGTAAGCGTTGTTTACTTGTTTCTCTAAAGGAACTTTAGTCAAAAAGTAAAAGTTTCCAATAGGAACCTTGTTTTGGACAAGCTCGTTAACGAATTGAGAAGCAGATTCCTTAATTGGCCAATAATTCATGTGGTGGTAGTATAGGGAAAACGGCAGAGTACCGATGTTGACCAACCAAGATGCAAAAGTGTCTTGGTGTTTGATGTCGCTTGTGATCAAGTTTAACCAGTCTGTGTTTTCAAGCTGAGTTAAATTGTTAGCGATTAGTTCAACATAGGTTGTTTCGTCTTCGGTTACAGACTTTTGCAAAGAAGCGTGTGGAAGAGGATTTAACGCGTAGACATTGTAGGGGTAAATTGTCTGATACGGCAAGATTGTTGCAGATTCCTTGAGATCTAAATCGTAATCTCTATACGTCTCAAACAATTTGGTGCCTGGATATATTTTTAGGAAGTTGTGTGAATATTCATTGACTTTTAATTCCTTAACAAACTGCAGCGTCTTCATGGCATCCTCTATGGTTTCGCCAGGTAACCCTAAGATTATGCTTACGGAAGTATGAAACCCCAATTTCTTTGCTAACCTGACATTTTCTTTTAGAGTGTGCAGGAATTGTTTTTCTAGGGTGAAATCATTCCGATCGCCAGAGTAAATCTTTTTTATATTCCTTAAGATTCTTGGAGCTGCGGTTTCAAGTCCAAAGTTGACTTCTCTAAATCCTGCTTCGTGCATCAGTTTCAGCAATTCTACATCGCAAAAATCAGCTCTTGTGTCAGCGTAGAATCTTAAGTTTATTTTTTCTTGTATTATCCTTCTGCATATTTCTTTCGCTCTTTCCGTTTTCAGGGAGAAAGTATCGTCGTTAAATTGTACAAGTGGTTTCTGTGGTTCTGGGAAGTTATGGTTGATATACTCATCGATCTTTCGCAATTCTTCTATTACCCTGTAAACCGAGTGGTAACGTATGGAATGCCTCGACATGGCTGAGAAGTTGCAAAAAGTACAATTGTAGACGCAGCCTCTTGAAGTCAAAACCCCTGCCTTTCCGTCTAGAGGCGCTACCTCCTTTAAATATGGTGAAGGAAGAATATCCAATTCTGCATCTCTTTTTTCACCTCTGATTAATGGTCTATCTCCAACCTGAACAGTCAAGTCCTTCTCACGAAAGGTTATACCACTGATTTTTTCCAAGTTAGTCAAACCTGACTTTATGAGCTCATACGTGGTTTCTTCTCCTTCTCCTCTTACACAGATGTCTATGTCTGGGCAATCCTTTAGAACGAAGCTATCGGAAAACGTTGCTGTCGGGCCTCCAATCACTACGGGAAGATCGGGCTTTGAATTTTTTAGAAGACGAGCAATTGATTTGATAATATAGTAATTACTATCGTAACATGTGAAACCTACTACTTCTGGCTTATGTTTAAGAATATCGTCAACCATTTTAGGTAAGGGCATTCTTTTCTTAGGAACATATTGGGGCGCGTTGATTCCTCTATCTTTTAAATATGCTTGAATGTAACCTACACCGAGATGGAATCGAAATGTGTAATCACTGCGAGAAGGAGGGAAAACAAATAAAAAAGTGACCATTATATCCCCGCATTGATACTTGTCATTTACATACAAAGATAAACAAATAAAAAAGATTTTTCTAGAATTACTAAATCAACCTTAATAGGAGCATGAGAAACTAAGTAGAAGAAGGCATTTAAGGGATGTTAAAGTTGAAATGAGGGCGGCTCCAACTAGAAGGAAGATATAGCTATACAGAAAAGGGCGCTGTCATTTGAAAGTCTCCGATTTACCCGTACCCGACGCAGCCAAGCAAGCCATCATCGACTCGGGAATAAATGAGCTCTATCCACCCCAAGAAGAGGCGGTGAAGGCTGGCGCCCTAGAAGGCAAAAACCTGGTATTGGCAAGCCCAACCGCGTCTGGCAAGACTCTAGTCGCTGAAATGTGCGCTCTCAAGCACATACTTGAAAAAGACGGCAAAGTCTTGTATTTGACGCCTCTGCGGGCGTTGGCTAACGAAAAATACGAAGAATTCAAAAAATATTCGGGCATCAAGAAATCGGGTGGTAGACGCATCAGCGTGGGCATAAGCACAGGCGACTATGACAGCAGTGATCCATGGCTTGAACGCTACGATGTCATAATCACCACAAACGAAAAAGCAGATTCCTTGTTGAGGCATAGAGCCAAATGGATGGATGAAATCAGCCTCGTCGTCGCCGATGAGGTCCACTTGCTAAACGACAGCGAGCGCGGACCTACCCTCGAAGTGGTTTTAGCCCGCCTCATGCAGATCAACCCAGACGCACAGTTGTTAACCTTGAGCGCCACGGTTAAGAACGCTGAAGAGGCAGCTGAATGGCTCAAAGCCGACTCAGTCACAACTGAGTGGCGTCCAGTCACGTTGAAGGAAGGCGTTTTAAACCAAAACGAGATTCAGTTCAAAGACGGCGGCGCCCTCAAGATCGAGAAGCGCGTAGCCAATCCAGCCATAAACCTGGCCCTTCACACGATAAAGACTGGTGGTCAGGCGCTCATCTTTGCGTCGACGAGGAAGAATTCGGTTGGCTTGGCTCGAAAGGCTTCAACTGAAGTGGATGGATTGTTGTCCAAGCCTTTGAAACGTGTTCTGCAGCGCTTGTCAGAGGAAGTCTTGGCTGCTGGTGAACGAACCAGAATAAGCGAATTGCTGGCTGATTTGGTTTCTAAGGGGACAGCGTTTCATCATGCGGGTCTCGGAGGCACTCACAGGAGGCTGATAGAAAACGCGTTTAGAGAGGGGAGAATCAAGGTTTTGACTGCAACTCCAACCCTTGCCTTTGGTGTCAACCTTCCAGCTAGAATGGTCATCATACATGATTACCGCCGGTATGAGCCTGGTTACGGCTATTATCCCATCACCGTGCTCGAATACAAGCAGATGGCTGGCAGGGCGGGCAGACCACGATACGACAAGACTGGTGAAGCCATACTCATCTCGAAGACCGAGGATGAGCGTGATTATCTCATGGAAAGCTATGTTTTGGCTCAACCCGAGCGGATCTGGTCGAAGCTGGCTGTGGAGCGCATCCTGCGCGGGCATGTTTTGGCTACGATAGCTTCTGATTTTGCGCACACGGAGCAGGGGATTTACGATTTTTTTGGTAAAACGTTCTATGCGTTTCAGTATGACCCGAAGGCGATTAAGGCTGTTATTGTAAAGATTTTGAAATTCTTGTATGATGAGAGGATGATTGAGGTTAGCGGCGAGAATGTTTATGCGACTCGTTTTGGGCGTAGGGTGAGCGAGTTGTATATTGACCCTGTTTCTGGTGTTGTCATCAGGGATGCGTTGCAGAATAAGGCGCCTATTTTGACTGATGTCAGCTATTTTCATATGATCGCTCACACACCCGATGTGTTTCCTAGGCTGAGACCGTATTCGTCTGAGATTGACGAGTTAGCTTTGTTTGTTGATCAGCATCGAAGCGAGTTTATGTTTCCAGTGCCTGAGCAGTGGGAGGATCATATCGACTATGAGGAGTTTCTTACGGAGGCGAAAACAGCGTGGGTTTTGCAGTCTTGGATTGAGGAAGTAACTGAGGACCAGATGATTGAGCGGTTTAGGGTTCAGCCTGGCGACTTGTATCGGGTTATTGAGTCGGCTCGGTGGCTACTTTATGCCTCGCATGAGTTGGCAAGGTTGTTCGGTGTTGGTAAGGATGCTTTGTCTGGTTTGGATGTGGTTATGGAGCGGGTTGAGAAGGGTGTGAAGGCAGAGTTGTTGCCCTTGGTAAGGCTTGAGGGGATTGGTAGGGTTAGAGCACGCATATTACATAATGCTGGGTTGAAAACGTTAGACGACTTGAAGAAGGCGCCGATGGAGGAGTTAACTGCGCTGCCGTTGATTGGACCCAAACTTGCCAAGAAAATCAAAGACCAAGTAGGCGGCTACATAAAGGCTGAAGAATGGAAGAGACTCAAAAAAGGAGAAGAATGGCAACAAAGAGCGATAACAGAATACTGATTTTCTATAGCTTTCATCGTTGCATTTGAGATTAATCTACACGTTAACTTAATATTTCTAGTGATTAAGAATATGTGGAAGGTTTGGGAAATGAAATGGGCATCGTGGACTCTCTTCGCTATGACATACCCTCTATTTTCCCTCTTCATCTTTTATAATAGTTTACTGTACTGGATAGCTATCATAACTGCTATCCCCTTTTCCCCGCTTCTTGGCATAGTGGCTTTTGTTTATGGAAGACGGAGCCGAAACTGGTTTGTGTCTTTGGCGTTCGGATTTTCCCCGCCATTTTTGATGCTTATATACATGATACTTGTCACTTTTTATTCTCCTGAAGTTCTTTCACTCTGGAGCTTTATTCTGCTTTTGTCAGGTTTGGGCTTTGGTTTGATGGGTTTAGGAGGAAGCGTATGGCCCTCTGGGGAGGCTTTCCCAAGCCGCAATTGGCTTAGAATGACCATTTCCACTGGGATAATTATAGTTGGCATAGGTATTTGGCTTTTTGGAACATGGTAGCCTGCGATTATTCATTTTTTGGCTGGAGGATATTCCATTGAAATCCCACTATAAAGAGTCAGCTGATGCTTTCACGTTAGTTGACTAATCCTCTAGCTCTTCTCTCTCGATTGGTTTTTTTGATGACAATGTCTGCTTGTTTTGTTGCTGTGCCCAAGTAATTTTGTGGGTTGAGCGCTTTGTCTATTTCTTTTTCATTAAGTTTTGCTCGCACGGTCTTATCTTCTAAAAGTATCTTCTTAAACGGTTGTTTTTCTATTTCGCTTTTTATCGTTAGCGTGCGTAGGTGTTCATGTGCGTCTTGTCGGTTCATTCCCTTCTTGACTAGGGCTATCATCACCGCCTCTGACATGGCTCTTCCCTGCGTAATGTCAATGTTCTTCCTCATTCTCTCTTCATTAACATAGAGACCAGTCAAGATATTCGTCATTAAAGAAAGCATGTAATCCATGAGAATGCAGGATTCTGGAATGATGAATCTTTCAGAAGATGTCTGAGTCAAGTCTCTTTCATGCCAAGTCGGCACATCTTCCAAGGCGGGGATCGCTAAACTCCTCATAATCTTAGCTAGGCCACTGACACGTTCACACAGCTCTGGATTCCTCTTATGCGGCATGGTCGAACTGCCAACCTGCTTGGCTCGTTCAAAAGGCTCAGCCAACTCCCCAATCTCTGGGCGTTGCAACTCACGAATCTCGATCGCAATCTTGTCTAAGGTGCAGGCGATTAAGGCAAGCAAAGAAATGAACTCGGCATGTATGTCCCGCTGTATAACTTGATTTGAAATGTCGGCTGCGTTCAATCCCAGCCTCTTCATAACCAGCTCTTGGATTTTTGGGGCGTTTGGACCCAAACCAGCCATAGTTCCAACCGCGCCACTCATCTTCCCAACCAGCAGGCGTTCTCGGCACTGGTTTAGGCGCTGTATGTGCCGTGAAGCCTCTCGCAGCCAAATCGCAAACTTGAAGCCAAGCGTAATGGGCAACGCGTGTTGACCGTGCGTTCGACCCATCATAATGGTGCGCTTATGCTTCTCAGCCTTCTCCAACAATACCTTCTCAAAGTCATTCAACCGTTTCTCAAGCACTTCTACAGCCTCTTTAAGTTGTAGCGCCGTAGCCGTGTCATTGATGTCTTGGCTGGTAGCCCCAAAATGCACGTATCCGCCGCTGGCTCCAGCCTCCTCAGAAAGCGCCCTTACAATAGACGTTACATCATGCTTTATCTCCGCCTCAATTTCCTTGACACGACCAAGCTTAACCAGCTTAGTCGTGGCAACCTCCATAATCCTCTGCGCGTCTTTTCTGGGTATATCGCCCACTTCGGCGTGAGCCCAAGCCAGTGCTGCTTCCACATCAAGCATTCTTTGGAGACGGGTTTCCTCCTCGAAGATTCGGCGCATCTTAGGCGTGCCGTAGCGTCCAGTGTCGATAGGAAGGATGGGCAAGTTGCTTTGTTTCCTCCACGTATGATAGAGCAACTGTTCTAAAAGATAACATTTACACTCAATAAAAACTCGAAGCGAATAGACTAGGCTCATATTTGGGTGTCTAGAAAAATGACAGTTTTCCAAAGAGAACCTATCCAAATAAAACCTATAGGTAATTTACCAATTCGGTAAATGCGCGCGCAAAACTATGAACTCAAAAAATGACCCTGCCTATTTTGAATGGCTAAAAATCCATGAGGGAAAAAGATATGACGAAATACAGCAAGCATTAAAGAAGAATGAGAATAACGCATTTACGTAAGGCTCTGGTTTAGTCGTTTACTTGGGAAAAAATATCTTAGAAACCACTTGATTAAACGAACATAGAGTTTAAACTCTGCGTAACTTAACTCGACGCTTAATTCGGATATGGCTTCCAATCGTTGCATTGTTGGTTTCTTCCTTTGGCATCAATATATATTAAAGCCATAGATTAAATATAAACATTTAGAGCATACTGCAGTTATTCGCCTCATAGAGGCGATATTAATTTTTGTGATTCTAATCAGTTCTTTAGGCTATGCTATGATCCTACCACACTTCTCCCTCTTTTTTTATTATCTTGGGTTCTAGAAACCAAGTTATGGTGAGACTTTCTAAATGTATTTTACTGGTTCTTCACTTGTTTTTGCCAGGGATTTGTATTTAATGAAGACATAAAGAGAAAAGAGAGTTGTTGTGTGTTCAAGCTGTTTTAGAGGCTAGTTGTTGTTCTCTTTTCTTCAATGCATTGTAGAGGTGCTCAGCCGTTTCCCATGCCTTGGGAGCTTTGTAGTCTTTCCTGAATTCTTTGATTATGGGTTCACAGTGACCCCAATACTTCAAGAAGGCTTCGCCCATCAACTTATCCACCAGTCGCACGTCTATCATTTTCTCCTCGACCAACACACCAACACCTTTAAAGTAGTTTCCAACTGCAGCAAATGATGTATAGGCTTCGATATTCGCCTCTGGACTAGACTTCTTCCGCCAGTCACTGTAGTCTTTCCAACGCCAGTTCCAAACTAGGTCACTGAAGCGTTTTACAAATTCAGGATCATTGTAGTGGTCATAAAGGTCTAGGAAGAGTTCCCCATGTCGAGTTCTGACAATGTTTCTGAGCTCCATGATGCTTATCGTGACGCCCACAAGCACGCCAGCGGCAGCAACTATGGCTGAATAGATGTTATGTCCAGCATTCAATCACCTAAAAAAGAAGATTAAATGAAGTGAGCTTAAAAATTCTAGTAAATTAGGTAATCTTTGTTTACGCTTGGTATTCTATCCAATGAAGACAATTGAGTGTTTACTTCATCCTAAGTGATATTTGACATTTGATTTTGACGATTCTTCAAATTACTTCTCTGCAACCAAGCGATATAGGAAGATAAATAGTAGATTGCTTTGTTAATTTTTGCATGCACGCAAGATTGACGGATAATCTTTTAAACTGTAGGGGAGACAAAGGCCGTACAGAAGGAAGGTGAGAAAATGAAGAAGATTCTGCAGATAAATCTAAAGTTCAAGGTGACAAGATCCGAGCTTGAGAAAGCCTTTCTACAAGGCGCCCAACCTATCGCAAACGTCAAGGGACTCATATGGAAGGTCTGGCTTATGAATGAGGCTGAAAAATCGGCAGGTGGAATCTACCTGTTTAAAGATGATGCCTCAGTAGAGGCATTCCTTAAGGGAGAAATCGTTGCAGGGCTAAAGAGCAATCCAGCCTTGAGTAATATCGAAGCAAAAGTATTCGACATACTACCTGAACACACAAAGATTACTCGTGGTCCTGTAGGCTGACGTAACTGTAATAAAACAATAGCCTTCCCCCTTCCCCCCCTTTTCCAGCTACAACTATTATTTCATTTCAACCTGCATGGATGGTGTCAATTCATTTATTGAAGCCAATTCCTTGATTGTCTGTTTGAGAGCATTGGATTAGTTGTTAAGTTTTATATGCTTTGGAACCGCAGATGCAAAACTAAAAATGTTCAGGAGGGAGAGTACATGCTCATAAAAAGCCTTTTCAGAGGGTTGACGATAACTCTGTAGTGGTCTATGGGTATGTCAGAGTCGTCAAGTGCAGAGACTTTTCTGAGCCAAGCTGAAGAAAGAGAAAGGGAATATGATTGGTTGGCAGCGGCTGAGTTTTACAGGAAAGCCTTGAACTTAGTGTCTGAAACCGATTCTTTGAAGATGGGTGAGGCCCAGGAAAGGGTTGGTTACTGCTTTTATCGAGCTGCTTTTCAAGCTGAGACTCGAGATGTTTTCAAGAACCGCATGGAATCGGCTGCTGGGGCTTATGAGAAGGCTGCTGAGTTGTTTGATAATTTTGAAGGCTTAGGGAAACTGGCTAAAACCAGCCATTGTAAGGCTATGGTCCTATACGTTAATTCGCTACTTGCGCCAGACTTGTCTGCAAAGCGGAAACAATTAGACGAGTGTTGGAGGCTTGAAAAGGAAGCGCTTAAGGTTTATGAAAAAATGGCAGACTACATGAACGTGGGAAAAACCTGCAACAACCTCATGATTCTTTTGATTGATCGTTTGAACATTGAGTGGGATGCGGAATCAAGGGAAAAAATAATTGAGGCGGCATTGGAGTGCGGGGAGAGGGCGATAGAGATTTTTTCCAAGTCTGGAGACAAGAAGCGACTTGCACAAGCTTGCACCATAACTGCGGCTTTTTATCGGGACGCGGCTTTTGCCAGGGGTTTTAAAGTTGAGAGAAGGGAAGAGTGCCGAAGGAAGGCCTTGAGCTATCCAGAAAAGGCTATAGAGATTTCTGAGGAGATAGGCGACGCATATCTCATTGGGTTATCCAGCTTTTGCCTAGCTGATGTTCATCTGGACATTATGGGCTCGACAGGACTACAGGAAAGACAGCATTTCGAGAAGGCGTTACAGTGCGGCATTTTAACGAAAGACAACCGTCTCGTTGCAGACGCTTTATGGGGACTAGGGTTCGTAATAGGTACCAGTGCGGCGTCGCAGGAGGATCCTGAAAAGGCTAGAGACGAATTTCGAAAACTTGACGAATACCGTGAAGATGCAGTAGCCCACTACAATATCATCGCCTACGATGCAGGGATAGCCCTCGCTTACAGCTACGGGATTCGAATCCAACCTCGATCTGCATTGGAAACCAACTTGGAGAGCAAGCGTCGGCTAATAGAAGAATTCGTTAAGCTTGGTTACAAAGGCCTGGAGCACGCGCGCCTCTCAGGCTCAATGGGCGTTACGTTCCATATGATGGGTTCTCTCAGCTTGGCGTTGATTTGGCAAGCAAGAGTTGAGACCGACACTAGCAGAAAAAGAGCTCTTCTCGAGGAATCTTCAAAATACACAGAGGAGAGCATCAGCATCTTAAAGCAAGCGTCAGCGTGCGGCTATGTAGAACCAAGAGAAACGAACCTTGCTGGCTGCATTTGGCGCGCGGCGCTAAATCAGATTGAGCTAGCAAACATGGAAAAAACGATCGAAGCGAAAATAGAGACGCTTAAAAATGCGATTACAAACATGCGAAGCGCCCGTGAATATTGGCTAAAATGGGCTAAATCTCCGTGGGCAAGCGTCGAAAAACCACAGTGGTTTTCAGTCGGTAGAAATCAGATGACAATTGGAAAAACATTAATTGAGTTATACGCACTCACCAATGACGTCAGTGTTTTAGGCGACGCCGTAGAGGCCTTTGAAGAGTCTATTGAGTGGTATGGCAAGGCTGATTCTCCCTTCAGCCGTGTTGCCGAAGGTTACTGGGAACTGGCTAAGGTCTCTAACATGATGGGAAACTACACAGAATCTGCCAAGAACTTTGAGTTAGCATCAGAGAACTACATGCTCGCTGCCAAGAAGATTCCTCAACTCAAAGACTTCTATCAAGATCACGCATCCTACA
>Ga0315308_1000040_pt1 | contig 60862 bp, 61 predicted proteins | sample TDP3_MG_FD_203078 | JGI IMG/M metagenome (GOLD analysis project Ga0315308, IMG submission 203078) | Freshwater sediment microbial communities from Lake Towuti, South Sulawesi, Indonesia - TDP3 | ecosystem: Environmental > Aquatic > Freshwater > Lake > Sediment | place: Indonesia: South Sulawesi...
TCTCTGTTTCCCAGCTCCAGTGATAAATACCACTAAAGCCGCCAGGGCAATGACAGGGATTAAAAACCTAAAGGTCTGTCCAATTTTACCCATGTTTCACCTCCTTTCGCTTCGCTCAATCCGGCCGGGGTTCTCACCATCTCGAACCCGTCGCCAGACTTGTCGCTCCTTATTCGTCGCGACGGCGACCCTTTCGCTTCGCTTCAGTCGGTGACCTGCCTGCTCACCGACTCGCAGGCGTCGCTACCCGTTCCTCCTTATTCGTCGGAACAACGACCCTCCTCTGAAATTTGTCAATAGAAATTGGACGATTATCTAAGAAAAAGGGCTTTCGCTTTTTTCATACAGTTTATCTATGTACTCAATACTTGACTTTATAGCCTCTCGGCATCCCTTCCCTGCTTTTGGTTCCAGACATATGATACCTTCGTATCCCATACCATTGAGCCTATCGAGCAATTCCTTAATGTCAATATCTCCTTTACAGATATATGTTTGTGGCTCACCATTTATTGTCTGCTTTAGATGGACCAATTTTATGCGAGAGACTTCCAAAGACTCCAAGGCTTTTAGCGGGTCCCCCTTTTCTATAGCGATTGAAGTGAGGTTACCTGGGTCGAAAGTTATTCCCATAAAAGGTGAATCTACCCGGTCAATCAAATATTTTATATCTTCCATAGGTTCTCTTGCATTTTCAAGACCAAGCATCACCCGATGAAGACTAGCGATGTCCGCATATGTCTTCAATCTACTGACTATTCTACTTTTCTCTTCACCAGTATATCTCCTTTTCTCATTTTTGATAACTTCCCCATCGCAAACTAGCCTCAGAATAGGCTTTCCGCTAAGTCTTCGCGACAGTTCAATCGCTCGTCTAACTCTATCTTCATCTCTTTCATCAAGACAATCGTTCTTAATTGCATAGGTGAACTGGATAGTTTTATAGCGCTCAGCGAGTCCGCACAGAGCCTCACCATCGTAATCTTCCACGCACCCTTCCCTCAACTCAATAGCCTCAAGTCCATTCTCTTTACCGAATTCAACGATATCCCGGAGAGTAATTTCCTTATCCTTCAGTTCCTTCTCAAAAAGAGCAGTGGTAAACCCCAGAATCATAATTTCACCTCCTTTCGCTTCGCTTCACTCGGTGAATTCTATGGCCTGAATTCTTCAAATTTTTCTTCAGTTTCTGATTCGCTTCCTTTTTCTTTTTTAGACTTTTCCACTTTATCTTCTTCGAGCCTAAATTCTTCAAAATCTTCTTTGATTGTGGCTGTCGCTGTATCTTCTTCTATCCTAAATTCTTCAAACTTTTCCAGACTTTCCTTTCCCCCTGCCTTGAATTCCTCCAATTGCTTGAGTCTCTTTTCAATTCCAGAAAGGTCCGCATCTATATTTCTGAACTTATTTAGAATCCCTTTAAGGACGGAAATGCGTTCATCCAGACCGGCCCCTCTCTCCTCAACCTCCACGTATGAGTCCTTCGAAGTCTTAAACGCCTTGAGGCCTAATAACTTTTCTCTGATAGGAGTGAGGTTTACCCCAATGTCTTTATACTTACTTATGATCTTTTCCAGTGTAAAGATAAGTTCCTCGACACTGACCTTTTTTTCTACCAGTTTCTTGTAGAAGTTCAGGGAGTGCCGGAAATCTTTTTCGGTGAGACTAAACGAAATGTTAAAGATAAATAGAAAAAACAGGGAGAGAAGAATTGCGCTCCATCTCCTCATAATTTTTCCCCATCAGAAATTATTTTTAGTATATTATAGATTTTGAGGTTAGTCAAGGAAAAAGATAGGCAATGAGGAAACTTTCAGAATTTCGGTACTAATGGCGCCTACGAAGATTCTTATTGAAATTTTTATTGCAGGATATATTGGATTTGGTATAATAATTATGTCCTAGAGGAAATTGATTCACGAATTTGATAATGAAATTTTAAAATAGTCAAAATTTGGACAAACCAAATATGTTAGCGGACATTCTAATCCCATTAATTGTGACGGGTTTAGCAGAATTTGGCGATAAGACTCAGTTATCTATCTTTGCTTTGTCTTCAAAAACGAAAAAACATTTGCCTCTATTGCTGGGCGTTATGCTCGCTTTTTTAATAGTAGATGGAGTTGCCGTCTTAGTAGGGTCGTGGATCATAAATATCGTCCCAATTCGTTTACTAAAAATATTGTCAGGAGTCATCTTCATGATTTTTGGCCTGTTGATACTGGGAGAAATTGAACTGAAGAGAGAGCGCAAATTCTATGTCCAAAATCCTTTTTTTTCAGGTTTTCTATTAGTGTTTTTGACAGAGTGGGGCGACAAGACACAAATTGCTTCAGGAGTATTCGCAACTAAGTACGATGCTTTATCGGTCCTAATTGGGGCTATGACAGCGTTAACGTTACTGTCTGCTATGGCAATCTATTTGGCCAAGTTTATCGCAAGTAAGGTCAATGAGAAGGTAATGGCAAGAGTCGCTGGAACGGCATTCATATTGATTGGCGTATCGTTCTTCGTATTTTGAAAAATAGTCTTCTATTCTGAGATTATCCTCTTCTTCTACTTCACATCTTCTCACTTCTCCCGAACTTCCTTTCCAGAATCTCCAGGGCTTCTACACCGGTTCAGAAAGAACTTTTAAGACCATACAGAAATTTAGATTGATATATTCTTTTCATACATTTTGTACTTTAATTGCCTCTGATTTTGGTATATGATAAATCATTGGGGCATATGATAGAGATGGGTAGTGTGAGTTGGTGTCAGAGGGTGGAGAGGCGTTCGCTAATCTTTAAGATGAGTTGCGTAAAGCCGAAAGGTTTCTTTAAACAATTGCTCGTATTTTCATTATTCATCGGAGGCGTTCCTGTCATTAAAAGCGTTTTACAACTGGGGTGTTTCTTCTCTATTTCGTTAATAAGTTCCAAGCCGTCCACCCCCGGGAGATTCAAATCTGTAAGTACGAGTTGGTAATCTCCTCTTTTATCAAGTAGGTCGAGCGCTTCCTGGGCATTCTGGCACACATCCACCAGGTATCCAGCCCGTTCCAGCGCACTCTTGCATATATCTCTAATTCCTTCTTCATCGTCAACGACAAGAATCTTTTGCCCTTTCATATTTTTGAAATAGCCCCCTTCCATTAACAAGTATACCATAAGATTGCCTATTCGTCAACATATAAAATGTTGCCTATTGGGCTATTCATATGAGCGAGAAAAAGACATATAATCTCCTCAGGTGATTTATGGAGACCATTTATACGATTGTCGGAAAGAACATTCGGGAAGAGAGAAAAAAGTCAGGATTAACTCAAGAAGAATTGGCAGAGAAGGCCGACATTAGTGCCAACTTTCTAGGCCATATTGAGAGAGGAACAAAGAGGCCGACCCTAGATACTTTAAAGAAAATTGCCGATGTCTTGCAAACACCAATAGGAACTCTGTTTGCTACTGAGGAGACCTACAAATTGACCAGAGAAGACCTTTTCGTCAAAAGGTTCATGTCATTGGTAAGAGATAGAAAAGGGAAGGAAAAAGAGCTGATTTTGAAAATCGCCAAAATGATTCTCAAGAAACCGGCTCGAAAATAGTAGCCAAATCATTTAAGAAATTTTCTCAAGTATATTCCAGTATATGATTTTTTCGACTGGCAAAGTTCCTCCGGAGAGCCCGCTGCAATCACCTCGCCACCTCTCTCACCGCCTTCAGGGCCCAAGTCAATAATATAGTCTGCAGTTTTGATTACATCCAGATTATGCTCAATAACCAAAACTGTGTTCCCCCTGTCTACCAGGCGATGGAGAACATTCAATAACTTCTCAATGTCCGCAAAATGTAGCCCTGTAGTGGGTTCGTCTAACAGATATAGCGTTCCTCCTGTGCTTCTCTTAGAAAGTTCCTTGGCAAGTTTCACCCTCTGAGCCTCCCCGCCCGAGAGGGTCGTGGCCGACTGTCCCAGCTTGACATAATCGAGTCCGACATCCGACAGGGTCTGAAGTTTTTCCCTGACCCTGGGTATATTCTTGAAAAATTCCAGGGCTTCTTCCACACTCATTGACAGGACATCCGCAATATTCTTGCCTTTATATCTTACTTCCAGGGTTTCCTGATTGAACCTTTTTTCTTTACACACTTCGCATGGAACATAAACATCGGGTAAGAACTGCATCTCTATCCTAATTAATCCGTCACCCATACAGGCTTCGCACCTTCCTCCTTTGACATTAAAACTGAACCTCCCGGGTTTGTAACCTCTAATCTTGGCCTCGGGAAGCTGTGCGAATAGCATGCGTATAGGGGTAAATAGGTCTGTATAAGTGGCTGGATTGGACCGAGGCGTCCGTCCTATTGGAGACTGGTCAATATTTATTATCTTATCAATGTTCTCTACGCCCAGAATCTCTTTGTGTCTTCCCGCTTTCTCTTTAGAGTGGTATATCTTCTGTGCCAGCGCTTTATACAGTATCTCCTGAATTAGCGTGCTCTTCCCTGAGCCGGAAACACCGGTAATACAGACAAAAAAACCTAATGGAATTTTTACATCAATATTTTTCAGATTGAACTGGGCTGCACCTTTTATCTCCAGCGCTTTACTAAAATCTATCTTTCTCCTCTTCAAAGGGAGGGGCACTTTAAGCTTGCCTGAAATATAGGCGCCAGTCAGAGATTGCGGGTTACCTACTATTTCGGATAAGGGGCCGCTAACCACAACTCTCCCTCCCTTTTCACCTGCTCCTGGACCCAAATCTATGATGTGGTCGGCAGCAAGGATTGTGGCCAGGTCGTGCTCCACGACAATAACTGTGTTTGCTAAATCCCTCAACTCCTCTAAGGTAGAAATCAATCTGGACACATCTCTCGGGTGTAGGCCAATGGTGGGCTCATCAAGGATGTAGATCACTCCCACCAGGGATGAGCCAATCTGAGTTGCCAGGTGAATTCGCTCCGCCTCTCCGCCAGCCAAAGTAGCCGCTGGCCGGTCAATTGTAATGTAGTCCAACCCGACATTGATAAGGAAAGAGAGCCTCTTCTTGATCTCTTTTATTACTTCGCCAGCAATAAGTGCTTCAGTTGGAGAGAGAGAAATCTTATTGAAAAATTCTTGAGCCTCTTTCACAGAAAGGGCAGCCATATCGGCGATGGACTTTCCCTGGACGGTAACCGCTAAACTCTCCCTCTTGAGCCTTTTGCCTTGACACTCTGGACAGACCCTCGTGGTCATATACTTATTAAAAATCTCTTCTCGCACAAAATCGGACTCGGTCTGATGGTACCGCCTTTCAAGCTGAGTTATCACTCCCTCAAAAGGCTCTCCCGACTCATATATTTCATCCGGGGAACCGTAGAGGAGTGTATTCTGATACTTATCAGGAAGCTTCTTGAAAGGCGTGTCCAAACTGAAGCCATAATAATCACTAACATCTTCAAGCATGTCATAGTAATAACTTCGGGCAGCCCATTTCCAGCGGTGTCGCCGTGTTGTAATCGGATTACTCCAGGGAACTAATGCTCCCTCATTTACAGAAAGGTCCTTATCAGGCACAACGAGGTCGGGGTCTATTTCGGTCTTCGTTCCCAGCCCAGAACAACTAGAGCAGGCACCATAGGGAGAATTGAAGGAGAAACTACGGGGAGATATTTCACCTATGCTTATTCCGCAATGCGGACAGGCGTTGTGAGCACTAAAAAGAGTGGACCTCTCTCCAGGGACATCTATTAGAACTGTTCCCTGAGCAAGTTTCAGGGCAGTTTCAATAGAATCGGTAAGCCTCGTCTTCACTTCGGGCCGAATGACCAGGCGGTCAACAACTACTTCAATATTATGCTTCTTGTTCTTGTCCAGTCTAATCTCCTCTTCCAACCCGTATGTTTTTCCATCAACTTTTGCCCTCACATATCCGTCCTGGCGAATCCTGTCAAAGAGTTCTCTATAGACGCCCTTCCTACCTCTTACAAGTGGCGACAGGATTTGAATCTTGGAGCCTTCAGGCAAGCTTAAAACTTGTTCCACTATTTGTTGCGAGGTCTGGGGAAGTATCTCTCTTCCACATTTAGGACAATGCGGATGGCCAATCCTGGCAAATAAGAGTCTAAGGTAATCATAAATTTCAGTCAATGTCCCCACGGTAGAGCGGGGATTTCTACTGAGACCTTTCTGCTGGATAGCAACCGCGGGAGATAAACCTATGATCTGGTCAACATCTGGCTTCTGCATCTGACCCAAAAACTGACGGGCATAAGCAGAAAGCGACTCAACATATCTTCTTTGCCCTTCTGCGTAAATGGTGTCAAAAGCGAGAGAAGACTTTCCAGAACCCGAGAGCCCGGTTATGACCACAAGTTTATTACGAGGGATTTCTATATTTATGTTTTTTAAGTTGTGCTCTCTCGCACCTTTGATTATGATTTTGTTCTCTACCATAAGAATTTACCTTCTTATCCGACGAAAAAAATATATCAAATTTCATCCCACGAAGTCAAGCGTGTCCACGGAGAGGCTCGGGGTGAGGGGCTACCTCTACCCTCTGGGGAGAGGGCCGAATGGGGGAAGAGGCTCGGAGTTACGAGCTCTCTACCCTCTGAGGAGAGGGTCGGGATGAGGGGTCCCTATTTAGGCGGGCTCTGTTTAATAATTGTGTCCTTTTTCCAGCCGAGGTCATCTTTTGATGGATAATCAAGGTTATAGTGGAGACCACGGCTCTCCTTCCGTCTAATAGCCGAGTCAATGATTAGCTGTCCCACTGTTGCAATATTCCGCAACTCAATCAGGTCGCTAGTGATAATAAAATCCCAATAGTATTCTTGGATTTCTTTTTGCAGAAGTTCAATACGGCGCTTCGCTCGCTCCAGACGCTTATCCGACCGAACTATCCCCACATAATTCCACATAAGACGTCTAATTTCGTCCCAGTTGTGGCTTACCATTACAGCCTCCTGGCTGTCCACAGCCCGACCTATATCCCAAGGATAAATTGGTGGAAAAGTGACTTCTTCTTCAACATCTTGCCTTGCCTGCTGGGCAGATCTGTCAGCAAAAACTAATGCCTCCAGGAGCGAATTGGAAGCCAGGCGATTAGCCCCGTGCAGGCCAGTACAAGCAACCTCTCCCATAGCATAGAGCCTCCTTACGCTGGTCCGTCCATTGACATCGGTCAGAATCCCTCCACAGATGTAATGTGCCGCAGGAACTACGGGGAGTGGTTCTCTGGTCATATCGAAACCGAAGGTACAACATTTCCTGTAGATATGTGGAAACCTCTTCTTTATGAATTCCGGGTCTCTGTGGGTGATATCCAAAAGGACGCAATCGTCTCCTCTTTCTTTCATCTCGTGGTCTATTGCGCGAGCAACTATATCCCGGGGAGCGAGCTCTTTCTGGGGATGGTATTTGTGCATGAAAGGCGTGCCATCTTTCAGTCTCAAAATTCCCCCTTCCCCCCTCACAGCCTCTGAGATGAGGAAAGACTTTGCCTCCGGATGGTAAAGGCAGGTGGGATGAAACTGCATAAATTCCATATTCGCAATCTCGGCTCCTGCCCTGTAAGCCATAGCGATTCCATCCCCTGTGGCCACATCCGAATTACTGGTATAAAGATAGACTTTCCCCGCTCCGCCGGTAGCAAGCACAGTAACCTTGGCCAGGAAAGTGTTAACTTCTTTTTTCTCAATGTCCAGGACATAAGCTCCCCAACATTCTCCTTCTCTCACGATGAGGTTCACTGCAATTGAGTTTTCATATATAGTTATGTTGCTATTCTTCTTAACTCGCTTAACCAGGCTTTTTTCCACTTCTTCGCCAGTCAGGTCGGCAGCATGGATTATCCTCCTTTTAGAATGTCCGCCTTCACGAGCGAGGTCGTATTTTGTCTTATCTTTCTCCCATAATGTGAAATTTACTCCCCAATTAACCAGATCTTTAATTCTATCCGGCCCATTCCTGACTACTATCTCCACTACATCAGGATGGCAAAGTCCATCCCCTGCAATCAAGGTATCTTTAATGTGGGCATCAAATGAGTCCTCTTGACTCCACACTGACGCTATTCCGCCCTGAGCATACTTGGTATTGGACTCCTCAACTTCCCTTTTAGTTACCAGCGCCACCCTTCTTGCCCCATCAACTTTTAGGGCAAAGCTCAGGCCGGCTACGCCGCTACCTATCACTAAGAAATCAGTCCTTACTTCCATAGTTTTCCTCTAAAATAGCAAGAGAGCTCGGAAAAAGTCCAAAATTTCCCAATTTATGTAGGGGCTCAATTTATTGAGCCCGACGATAACGGGTTCCGATTTATCGGAACCCCTACAAATGAAAATGATATTTTTCAGAGGCCAAAGAAAATGCCTTGACAAAAAAGTCAATCTCTGGTGCCAACTTTCAAATCTAACATCCTGTTTATGCTTTCATAGGCCTCGGCTCTAATTTTTTCAGGGACCTTGATGACATGGACCATCTCTTTGAGTGAATCGCGGACTTTCTCTAAAGTGTGATATTTCATATTCGGACAAACCATCTTTTCGCTCGCAGGATAGAATTTTTTATCTGGATTCTCTTTTCTGAGGCGGTATAGCATTCCAATCTCTGTGCCGATTATCAATTCTCGGGCAACAGTTTTTCGGGCAAAACTCAGTATCCCGCTAGTAGAAGCCACCTCGTCGGCCAAATCCAGCACTTCGGCGACACACTCCGGGTGAACAACAAACTTTGCTTCTGGATGGGCCTTCTTTACCTGCAAAACATCTTCCTTCCTCAGCACCTCATGGGTGGGACAAAAGCCTTCCCATAAGATTAACTCTTTATTGGTGAAACGGCTTACCCAGTGGCCCAGATTTCTATCGGGTACAAAGATAGCCTTTTCTTGAGGAAGGGAATCTACCACTTTTAGAGCATTGGCCGAGGTACAGCAGATGTCACTTTCTGCCTTCACCTCTGCTGATGAGTTAACATAACAGACGACTGGCGCTTGCCGATGGTCTTCTTTTATCACTTTAAGTGATTCCCGGGAAATCATATTGGCAAGAGGGCACCCCGCCCTCAAATCGGGAAGGAGAACCGTCTTTTCCGGTGAAAGAATAGCCGCGGTTTCTGCCATGAAGAGGACACCACAAAAGACTATGGTGTCTAGATCAGTGGCAGCCGCCTTACGGCTAAGTTCCAGAGAATCACCAACGAAGTCCGCAATATCTTGAACTTCCCCCACCTGGTAATTATGGGCGAGAATAACTGCGTTTCTCCGTAGTTTCAGGTCTTCAATTTCTCGTAAGATTTCTTGTCTATTTTCCACTTTCTTACCTTGTGTAATAAAGCAGAGTTATCGCTCTAGATCTACATTGCTTTTTGGCTACTTCCTTTTCACGAGCATATTGTCGATCAATCTGGTTTTACCAATCCAGACAGCCAGAGCGACTACCGCCTTTCTTCCCGGCCTTATTTTACTCACCTCTTCTAAGTCCTGAGGGTCAATAATTCTTATGTAGTCTATTTTGGCGTGGGGTTCTCTCCGAATAACTTTTTTCATTACTGAGATTACACCTGGAACAGAACTTCCGATTTTTATCATCTCCTTCGCCCATTTTAGCGCCCTGTATAAGGAAAGAGCCTCTTTCCTCTCCTGAGGAGAAAGGTAAGAATTCCGAGAGCTCATTGCCAATCCATCTGGCTCGCGAACAATAGGACATTCTCTGATCTCCACTTCCATATTTAGATCTTCAACCATCTTCTTTATTATCCTTAACTGCTGATAATCCTTTTGCCCAAAATAGGCAACATGGGGTTTCACAATATTGAATAGCTTACAAACCACTGAGGCTACGCCTCTGAAATGTCCTGGCCGTGAAAGCCCGCAAAGAACTTTTGATAACCTCTCTACCTCCACATAGGTAGAATGTCCCTCCCCATACATCTCGGAAACAGAAGGATAGAAAACTATATCCACGCCCTCTTTCCGGGCAAGACCTCTATCTCTTTCGAAAGGCCGAGGATACTTCCTGTAGTCTTCTCCCGGGCCGAACTGTGTAGGGTTGACAAATATACTTATCACCACGATGTCATTCTCCCTTCTTGCTTTTTGTATTAGAGAAAGGTGACCGTCATGGAGTGCCCCCATTGTGGGAACGAAACCAATGGACTTGCCCTCATCCCTTAACTTGCTGGCAACTTTTTGCATTACAGAAACTTTCCTTATTACTTCCATTTTTCAAATCTTGCCTCTTATTTACCTCAATTGGAAAATTCGCTCCTGTATAATAGACACTCATTTTCGCATAAGTGGAATCCTATATGCATTTGACTATTGAATCGTCTTTTAAATCTTTCAATAGTTCCGAAATGGTCTTCTTGAAAACAGGATGGTTCAGGTCTCGAGCTATCTCTTGAAGAGGAACCAGAACAAATCTCCTCTTGTGTAATTCAGAATGAGGAATACGGAGTTCTTTGCCGTTCAAGACCCTATCTCCATAAAAGAGGATGTCCAGGTCAATTATCCTCGGTCCCCACTTTATTTCTCTCTTCCTTCCCATAGACTTTTCTATCTTCTCAAGCATTCTCCAGAGTCTTGCTGGAGAAAGTTTTGTTCTCGCCTTCACCACGGAATTCAAGAACCAATTCTGGGCCTTAAACCCAACGGGCTCGGTCTCGTATACGGAAGACTCCTCTAAAATTTCTATTCCTCCTTTCTTCATTAAATCGACCGCTTTTCTTATGTTTGCTAAGCGGTCTCCGAGATTAGACCCGAGACCGATGTAAATCTCCTGTTTTACCATTTAGTCGCTCTTAGCCTCTCAACTGCCTCTTCTATCCTCTTCTCATCCACTGTTAGAGAAAAGCGGATATAACCCTCTCCAGAAGGACCGAGGGCACTGCCTGGAATAGACAGGACACCCGCTTCCTCCAGGAGTTTCTCCACGGCCTGGAACGAGGAATAGCCCTCTGGGACTTTTGCCCAAACATAAAATGTGGCCTCTGGCTTTCTTGCTTTCCAGCCGGCTTTCTTGAGCCCTTCACACAGAATGTCGCGGCGCCTCTGGTAAATGCGACGCATTTCATCCACACAAGCCTGTGGCCCATTCAGTGCCTCAATCGCTGCAACCTGAATTGCGCCAAAAACGCCAGAATCTATATTCTCTTTCACCAGAGATAGGCCTTTTACTATGTCTCTATTACCGCAAGCCCATCCGATGCGCCAGCCTGTCATATTGTAGGTTTTAGATAGAGAGTGGAACTCAATCCCCACTTCCTTTGCACCTGAGACTTCAAGAAAACTCATTGGTCTCTTTCCTTCATAGTATACCTCTGAATACGCCGCATCGTTCACCACGATAATGTTGTGTTTTCTGGCAAATTCTGTAACTTTTTGGAAAAAATCCCCATTGGCACAGGCACCAGTTGGATTGTTCGGGTAATTGACAAATACCATTTTTGTCCTCATTACTATCTCTTCCGGAATGGAGTCAAAATCCGGCAAAAAATTGTTATCTTCTATTAAAGGCATGAAGTACGGAGCTCCTCCAGCGTAGATCGTTCCAATGTCATAAACAGGATAAGCAGGTTCCGGACAGAGAACCACCTCACCGGGATTAACAAATGCCAGATGGATGTGTCCGATTCCTTCCTTCGACCCGATTAGTGCATGTATTTCCTTCTCGACATCCAATTCTACGCCAAAACGGATTCTGTACCAACGGGCAATCGCCTGACGGAATTCCAGTAGACCCGGACCAAATGGGTACCTATGGTATCTCGGCTCATCTACAGCTTCCTTCATAGCGTCCCTGATATGTGGAGGAGTCGGCAGGTCTGGGTCTCCAACGCCCAGGTCTATGATGTCTATTCCCTTTTGTATAGCATCTTTCTTCTTCCGGTCAATCTCAATGAAAACATATAGAGGTATCTGGGATAACCTCTGGGAATAATCGAATTTCATCTCTTACTTCCTTTCAAACCCAGGAAGTCTTGCATATCATAAAATCCCGGTGGTTGTCTCACAATCCATTTTGAAGCCTCTACCGCTCCTCTGGCAAAGCAATCTCGGCTTTGCGCCCGATGTGTCAACTCCAACCTCTCGCCCGTTCCAGCAAAGATAACAGTGTGCTCACCCACAATATCTCCAGCCCTTACAGCGTGGACTCCTATCTCTTGTGGCTTTCGGGGACCGACTATGCCCTTTCGTCCGTAGACCCCAGCCCCATATGGATCCAGTTTTAGCACTTGAGCGATACTCTCTAACAATTTTGTTGCCGTGCCCGAAGGGGCATCGTTCTTCTGATTATGGTGAACTTCAATAATTTCTACATCATAGCCTTTGAGGACCCTCGCCACGCTTTCCACCAATTTAAATAGAAGGTTGACTCCCAAACTCATATTGGGAGACAATATAAGGGAAATGATTTTTGCTTTTTCCATAATTAGTCTCTTCTCTTCTTCTGAGTGGCCTGTAGTGCCAATGACCATAGGCTTCTTGAACCTGGATGCGACTTCTAAATTCTCCAGACTCGCCTTTGGATTTGTAAAGTCAATCACAACATCTGCTTCCTTAATAATCTTTTCCAGATTATTGGTCACTTTAACTTCAGGTGTGACCTGAGTTCCTAAAGCCCTATGACCTTCAGCCTCAATAGCTCCTACCAGTTCTATCTCTTCATCTTGAGCGAGGGTATCAATAACCCTCTTACCCATCTTACCACAAGCACCACAGACAATGACCTTAACCATAATTCCCCCTGAGATTAGAGACTGCATCTTTGGCAGAGTGATCGCTCTCTGACTACTGATTGCGTTTTACACTTTTTCTGTTCAGATGAGTTTATATTCTTTCAATGTCTTCCTTAATTTTTCAAGATTTTCCTCACCCATCTTACATAGAGGCAACCTTATCTCGTCAGAAATTATCCCTAATAGGCTCATCGCTGCTTTAATGGGAATTGGATTCGTTTCGTAAAACATCGCGCCAAAGAGAGGGAGCATTTTCAAATGCATCTCTCTGGCTTTTTTAATATCTCCCTTATTAAAGGCTTCTACGAGACCCGCCATTTCGCCGGGCACAATATTGGCGGCCACAGAGATTACCCCTTTCCCACCGACAGCCATAATAGGAAAAGTCATAGAATCGTCACCGGAAAGAACATCGAAATCTTCTCCACACTCCCGCACAATCTGGCTTACCTGGTTAATGTCCCCGCTGGCTTCTTTCAATCCCACAATGTTCCTAATCTTAGCCAATCTCGCTACAGTAGAAGGAAGCATGTTTACGCCAGTTCGTCCTGGCACATTATACATAACGATTGGAACATCAACCGTTTCAGAAATCTCTTTAAAATGTAAATAGAGACCGTTCTGCGTCGGCTTATTGTAGTATGGGGTTATCACCAAACATCCATCAACTCCGACTTTCTTAGCAAATCCGGTAAGTTCAATTGCTTCCGTCGTGTTATTAGAGCCAGTGCCCGCAATAACCTGGACCCGGCCATTTACCGCCTTCACTACGGTCTCAATTACTAACCTGTGCTCCTCATGGGAAAGAGTTGCCGATTCTCCCGTGGTCCCGCAGGGAGAAATGCCCGATGTACCCTTCTCTATATGAAACTCAACCAGTTCTCTAAGTTTCTCAACATCAACCCGATTATTCTTGAATGGTGTTACCAGTGCCACATAGGAACCTGAAAACATTCCAACACCTCCTCCATCCCAATTCTTATGCCTCCATCTTCCCTTTGTAGATTACTCTAACTTCTCCCTCAAGCCAGACGCGCTTGAAATTCTCTTTTTCCATCGCATATTCTACTTTTAGGGTCTCTCCGCCGCGAGTAAGAACTTCAACCGGAGAAGACACTTTTCCCTCTAACGCTAGAACCAAAGCCGAAGCAACAGCGCCTGTTCCACAGGCAAGAGTTTCTGACTCTACTCCTCGCTCATATGTCCTGATACTAATTGAGTTCCTTCCCTCCAAAGTAACGAAATCTACATTCGTCCCCTCAGGCGAAAATTTCTTATGGTAACGGATTGCCTTTCCCAAACCTTCTACATCAACATTATCCAGGCCAGGAACGAAAACCACCGCATGGGGAACGCCAACGTTAATAAAGTTAACCTTTTGTGAGCCCTGAGGCCCGAGTGGAATGCTAAAATTCATCTTTATATTGGACGGATTTCCCAATCTTAATTTCACCTTCTTACCCTTAACATGCGCCTCCACATTCCCAGCCTTGGTTTCTATTATTGCCTTTTGGGAAGAGATTCCGTTAATAAAGGCAAAACTGGCAAGGCATCTGGCCCCGTTGCCACACATTTCCGGCTCAGTGCCATCTGGATTAAAAATTCGCATTCTGTAATCGGCTCCCTTTGCTTTTTCCAGAAGGATTAGACCATCAGCGCCAATGGAATAACGGCGCCGGCAGAGATTGACTGCAAGTTTAGAGAGCCCGCGGGGGAGTATCTTCCTCCTGTTGTCAATAATTATGAAATCGTTGCCCCCACCTTCCATTTTCGTAAAAGATATTAAACTTCTTCGTAATACCATTCTTTTTATATCTATGACCTATTACGCTTGTCCAGTTACCATATGAGTACCAACCAAATCCTGATAGGTCTCTCGCTTGCGTATAGTAGCATATCTTTCTTCCCTGACCAGAATCTCAGGAGGCCGGCAACGATAATTATAGTTGGAGGACATAGAGAACCCGTAAGCGCCAGTACAGAATACTACCAATAGGTCTCCGCTAGCAACTCTAGGGAGACTCCTGTCCTTGGCAAAGAAGTCACCCGATTCACAAATTGGCCCCACGACATCTGCCTTCATTGCTTTTCTGGTGCCCGGAGGCCAGAAAGACGGCCTCTCCAATTTCCATCTTCCTTTCGCCATTTCCTCAAGTCTAACCGGCTTTATCTCATGGTAGGCGTTGTAGAGAGCTGGCCTGATGAAATCGGACATCCCCGCGTCAACCACTATGAATTTTTTTGAGAACATCCCCTTCATATATAAGATTTTGGTTACGAGAATCCCTGCATTGCCCACTATTGCTCTTCCCGGTTCAAAGATCGCTTTTGAGGCTATCTTCTCAATCAAAGGTATCAAGGCATGGCCATAACTGGCAGGTGTCGGCGGTCTCTCATTCCGATAAGCTATGCCCAAACCTCCCCCTACATTAACATATTCAAGACTTATCCCCATCTTTTTCAGTTTATCTGAAACGGTAACCAGCTTCTTCAACCCTCGAATGAACGGCTCCATCCTCGTAATCTGAGAGCCGATATGCATATGAATGCCACCAATTTCCAAATTTCCCAGCCTCTTCGCCACTTCGTAGCCTTCAACTGCTCTTTCCAATTCGAAACCGAACTTGCCCTTCTTCACTCCTGTTGCAATATAAGGATGCGTATATGGCTCAATATCGGGATTAATCCTTAAAGCGATTCTTGCCTTTTTTCCCAGTCTACCAGAGACTCTGTTAAGTAGAGCTAATTCCTCAAATGAGTCCACATTAACCATTAAGATATCCGACTTAATGGCTAATTCCATCTCCTCTATTGTCTTGCCATTTCCATTGAGGACGATCTTTTTGCCGGGAATCCCCAATTCTATGGCCTGCTTGAGTTCTCCCAGGGAAGCAACCTCAGCGCCGCTACCGGCATTAGCCAGGATTTTACATATGCTGGGATTTGAATTTGCCTTAAAGGCGTAACATATGAGATACTCTATCTTCCCCAGACCTTCTTCAAAACTCTGGTAATTCTCCAGAAGAGTGGTGTGACTATAGAGGTAGAACGGCGTTCCGACTTCGGCGGCCACCTTCTCTACAGAAACCCCTTCGCAGAAGAGATGCCCGTCTCTGTAACTAAAATGGTTCATTCCTATCTTCCTTCAATCTTTCGATTTTTTGATCTCGTTCCTCACTTCGTCGGGAGAAGTGCCTCCTTGAGACTTGCGAGACTTTACGCACATCCCTATATTAATGGCGTCAAAAAAATCTTCAGAAAATAGAGGAGAAAAAACCTTCAACTCCTTCAGGCTCATCTCTTCCAACCGTTTGCCTCTTTTAGTTGAGTAGAGGACCACTTTCCTTAAAATCTTGTGAGCCTTTCGGAAAGGAACTCCCTTTCTCACCAAATAATCGGCTCCATCGGTCGCATTCAAGTACCCTTCTTTTGCTGCTGAAAGCATCCTTTCTCGGTTCACTTTGAGCGATAACATGAGCGGTGATAAGACTTCCAGAACGCCCTTCAGAGTATCCACCGCATCAAATAGCCCCACTTTATCTTCTTGCATATCTCTGTTATAAGAAAGGGGGAGGCCCTTCATTATTGTAAGGATTGACTGAAGATTTCCATAAATCCTTCCCGTCTTACCCCGGATGAGCTCAGCAACATCCGGATTCTTTTTCTGGGGCATTATCGAAGAGCCCGTGCAGAAATCTTCACCTATCTCAATGAAAGAGAATTCTGGCGAGGACCAGATGACCAGCTCCTCTGCCAGTCTTGAAAGATGCATCATCAGGATTGCACTCGTAGACAAAAACTCAATTACGAAATCTCGGTCCGAAACCGTATCAATGCTGTTCTCGGTAACTGAGGAGAATCCTAATTGCCCGGCAACGAACTCCCTGTCAATCGGAAAACTTGTGCCTGCCAACGCTCCGGCACCCAAAGGCAAAACGTTCACCCTCTTAACACAATCCGCAAGCCTCTCTCTATCCCGCTTCAACATAAAGAAGTATGCCATCATGTGGTGGGAAAAGAGAACCGGTTGGGCATGCTGAAGGTGAGTAAACCCGGGCATTACTATTTCCATATTCTTTTCAGACACCTTAACTATTGAGTCCTGTAAATTCTTTATAGATCTTGAAATCTCAGCTATTTCGTCTCTTAAATACATTCTCATATCGAGGGAAATCTGGTCGTTCCGACTTCTCGCAGTATGGAGTCTACCTCCCGCCTCACCTATCTTCTCAATTAATCTTCTCTCAATAGCCATATGTATATCCTCGTCTTCGGATAGAAACTTGAATTTTCTCTTAATAATTTCCTGCCTGATTTCTCTCAACCCTTTAAGAATTTTTTCTCCTTCGTTCTTGGAGATAATTTTACACTTTACCAACATCTTGCAATGAGCAATACTTCCAAGAATATCGTAAACCGCCAATCTCCGATCAAAAGATATGGAACTGGGGAAACCCAAAATATCAAACTTTTTTAACTTTCTATTTTTCATAGACCCTCCAGAATTCTTCTTTATCTAACCAATAGCAGAGCTGTCGCTCTCAGGTTACCTCGCTCTTTTATCTATCAATGCTTTCACTTCCAGAGGCAGAGCCAACAAGTCTATAAATCCTTTGGCAGCACTGCGGTCAAATTTATCTTCAGGTCCATAGGTGGCCAGCCCTCTATGGTAGAGAGAGTATGGAGACTTCCTGCCCGCGACCGAAAGATTTCCCCTGTATAGTTTAACTTTGACAGTTCCGGTAACCCTTTTTTGACTCGCGGATATAAAGGCATCTATCGTCTTCTTGAGGGGCGACTCCCAGAGCCCACAATAGACCAACTCTGCGTAGCGGGGACTAATAAACTCCTTATAATGTAAAGTTTCCCGGTCGAGTGTTAAACTCTCCAATTCCCGGTGTGCCAAATATAATATCGTAGCTGCCGGAGCCTCATAAATTTCCCTGGACTTTATTCCCACCACCCTGTTCTCCACCATGTCTACGCGACCAATCCCGTGAGAACCACCGAGCATGTTCAATTTTTTGATCAATTCCACGGGCGAGAATAATTTGCCATTTATCCTGGCCGGGTTTCCCTGCTTAAAATATATGTCCAGGTAGACTGGTTTGGAAGGCGCCTTCTCCGGAGTAGTCGTTATCTGGTACGCATTCTCTGGCGCCTCTCTCCATGGATCCTCCAATGGCCCACATTCAATACAGACCCCCCAGAGATTCCTGTCAATGCTGTAGGGCTTCTCTTTTCCTGTAGGCACCGGAATCCTGTGCTTCTTTGCATATTCAATTTCGTCCTGACGCGATTCCATCTCCCACTCTCTCAAGGGAGCCAAGATTTTCAGTCCCGGATCCAATGCCTTAAAGGTCAATTCAAACCTCACCTGGTCGTTTCCCTTTCCTGTACAGCCATGGGCAACTGCATCGGCCCTCTCTTTCTTAGCGATTTCAACCAACTTTCTGGCAATCAGGGGCCTGGAAAGTGCTGCGGAAAGAAAATATTTCCCTTCATAAATGGCATTCGCCTGAAGAGCGGGAAATACATAATTTAGAACAAATTCCTCTTTCAAATCCCTGATATAAACCTTTGAGGCGCCAGCATTTATTGCTCTTCGCTTCAAATCTGAAAATGTCTTAATTGTCTTTCCAGCAAGTTCGTGTTGCCCCACATCCGCAACGAAGGCAATTACCTGGCAACCGTAATTCTTCCTCAGCCAGTGGATTATTATGGAAGTGTCCAGCCCTCCAGAATAGGCTAAAACAACCTTTTTCACCTTTTCCATCACCCCTCCTATTAAGAACCCAGAATCTTATCCAAGGTAATTACTAACTTGTTTACATCATCGTTATTAATTGTTAAGGGAGGCAGAAATCTCAGGACTTTCTTCTGAGTACAATTAATAAGGATTCCCTGTTCAAAGCACCTCCTTACAATCTCCTCACCTTCTCCCTTCAATTCCATCCCCACTATTAGCCCTAATCCGCGCACTTCTTTAATCTTATTTGGATAGTTAGACTTCAATTCATTGAGGCGCCTCATGAGATAGTTCCCGGTTACTTTCACATTTTCCAATAACTTACCATTAATTAGTCTCAACGCCGCAAGTCCTGCAGCAACGGAGACCGGGTTCCCTCCAAATGTTGACCCATGGTTTCCGTATCTGAAAAGTTTGGCTATTTCTTCTTTAGCAATGGTTACCCCCAAGGGCAGTCCACCGCCCACTCCCTTAGCCATAGTCAGTATATCGGGAGTTATTCCATAATGCTGGTAAGCAAACATCTTGCCTGTTCGACCCATTCCTGACTGAATCTCATCAAAAATCAAGAGGACCCGAAATTTGTTACATAGCCTCCTGAGTCCTACAAGGAACTCCTTGGTAGCAACCCGAACGCCTCCCTCTCCCTGGATAGGCTCCACCATTATAGCACAGGTATTCCCGTCTATAGCGGATTCAACTGTAGAAAGGTCATCAAACTTTGCCTCTCTAAATCCTGATAATAGAGGAGCAAAGCCAATATGAAATTTCTTCTGCCTAGTGGCCGAGAGCGTAGCAATTGTTCTACCGTGGAAAGACTTTTCAAAGACAATAATTTTGTACTTACCATACCCCTTTCCTTCAATCATATGACCATGCTTCCTGGCAAGTTTTATTGCACATTCGTTAGCCTCTGCTCCACTATTTGAAAAAAAGACCTTGCCTGGAATAGACAATTCAGTCAACTTTGCCGCCAGTTGAATCTGAAGGCGGTCATAGTATATATTTGAAATATGCAAATGCTTTTCGAGTTGGCTCCTTATCGCCTTCAGGATTTCGGGATGGCAGTGTCCAAGATTGTTCACAGCCAGGCCGCTAAAAAAGTCGAGATATCTTTTGCCGTCATTAGACCAGATAAACTTACCTTTAGCCTTTTTAACCTCTAACGGATAGCGTTCATAAGTCCCCATAATAAACTTTTTTTCTGAAGCCATAAGGTTATCCATAAATTCCGCCCAAAATAAAGGTCTTCTTAATAGTATACCAAAAAAACGGAAAGAATAGCAATAATGCCAATGAATTTGGCCAGGAGGCCATTCCTGTACCAGTTTCAATTCATCGGGAACACGAGACCTCGGTATGCTCCTCTTGATGGGCAGGGCTCGAACAGCAAAAGATTCTGTGTCAGTCTATCTTGAATCATCTCTTTTATTTGATAATACATAGAAATATTTCCTGTGTTCATCCAAAACCGAACTTAATCTACCCTGACGAATTGCTCCAAAGATATCCTTGAAACTTCCTTCCCTTTCAAAATCATAGGAAAAACCGCTTCCCTTTATAGGATAATCTTGCTTTAAATTATCTGGAAAGTTGTCATATAGAGAAGAAGCAAGGAGAACAAAAATACTTCTCCCTGTGCCCTTTCCTTTTTCCAGATAATCGTAGGCCAAACTTATCTGGTTTCCACTGAAGACCTCATCCAACAGCCGGGAACTATATATGCTTAACCATACCCTCGGGCCCCTGTCAAGTCCTATGGTGATAACTCTATCCTCATTTCCGATTCCCCTGAGATATTTTGAACCGAGCTCTTTCCAGGGGAGATGCGCTATTGACGGGACAACCCCTCCAATAAAGATAAAACCAACTGTCGCCATTGTGCAAGCTATCGTCGGCGGAATTGGAAAGAATATCCGGCTTTTACAGGATTTTCTGAGAATGATGCTCCCCCCCACCAAGACTGTTAGCGCCAATATGGAAAATATGAAACCGTATCCCCTAAGGGGATAGATAGCAAAGGTCAGGAAGAGTATGAAAAAAGCCAAAATTATAAATAGTGACAGGATAAACAGAATGAATATTTCAAAAATCTTGCCATTGAAGGCGCCTTGCCTTTCAATTCTCGCTAGATACTCTCCGGTTAGAAGGGCCAAGGCCGGGGATAGAGGAAGCAGATATCTGGAATGGTGTGAAGTGACGAAAAAAGCGAACATTATGAAAGTCGTGGCTAACCACAAGAATAGTAATAGAATCTCCTTCCCATTTCTATCCCTTTTCTTAACTGACATCAGACCGACCAAGAGAAAAATTGACCAGGGGAAAAAATGTCTCACCATTGTACCTGAATAATAGCCAATATTAAAAAACAGGTTTATAGAAGACCTTCCGACCCTGCTAAATAATTCTGAAAATAGGAAGCAGTTTATGAACCTCTCACCGTGAAAAAGATACATTACTAAAGGCCAGGGAACTACTATTAAAAGGAAGAAAAGTAACGGCCAGGGAGTGAATATATCTTTCAAGACCGACCTATCCTCCGGAAGAATCAACAAAAATACCATAATGGCTATGAAGGGAATCAAAAAACCAGGAGGACCCTTGGTCATTGTGGCAAGCCCCATAGAAATAAAGGAGAAAATGAAATTTGAACGCCGACTCTTTCTTCCAGAAAGACCTTTCGCAAAAAAGAGCATTGAAAGGGTTATGAAAAAGGTGAGCATCATATCTGTCCTTGCGGCTCGGGCATCAAGGAAATAGAGCGGACTGGAAAGTAAGACAAGTGAGGAAAAAAGAGCTCCCCTGTAATTTCCGAAAAGTACGAGTGAGAAATGGTAGACAAGTAATATGCCTAAAGTAGCGAAAATGACCGATGGCAAACGACCGGAAAATATGCTAACTCCAAAAATCTTAAAAGAAAGAGCAACAAGCCAGTAGAATAGTATGGGCTTTTGAAATCTCGGTTCTCTGGCCTCAAAAACTGGCGTTATCCAGTTACCTGTTTTTACCATACCTAAGCCCGAACTGAGATAGTAAGTCTCATCGCTTTGAGAAGTTGTTATCTCAGAAAGCCCGGAGGAAAACAGAAGAAAAGATGTCAAAGCAAGGAGAAGATATATTTCCTTGCCTTTAGTAAATCTCAGGAAGTTTATTCTCAAGTTCATCAACGCTTTTTCTGCTTAAGTTCGCCTCGGTTCCTTTCCGTAAATCAGGATTATGTTTCTAAAATAGATAAAGGAACCGAGTGACTGGCCAAGAATAAAGACCGGGTCTTTCCTGTGGATGGCATAGGCGAGGAGAAGAAGGCCACCAGAAAGACTGAAAAACCAGAAAATATTTGGAACATAACTCTCTTTCCTTCTTTCCGATGCAATCCACTGAAAAAGAAACCTCATAAAAAAGAGCCCTTGAGCAAATAGCCCCAATATTAACCAGAAGTCCATAGTTATTCCTTAATCCTGTAATTTAGTTTTCTTTTCTGCATCCATGCCATTGCGAGGAGGTCAATAAACGATTTAAAGACTCTGTTCCAGATACCATACTTCGTCTTTCCATAAAGCCGGGGATGATGACTAACTTCCACTTCCACCATTTTGGCTCCTTCCATTTTGAGAAGAGTGGGGAGAAACCGATGCATTCCATCAAAAAGCTTCAATCTCAATAAGAACTCCCTCCTGTAGGCTCTGAGCGTGCAGCCGACATCCGTTATATTCTCCTTAGTTACTTTATTCCTGATATAGTTCGCAATTCTGGAAGATACAATTCTCAGCCAGGGGTCATGCCTTCTACTGCGAACTCCACACACTATGTCATAACGTCCTATCTCTCCGAGAAGCCTGGGGATATCCTCGGGCGCATTCTGCATATCGGCATCCAGTGTAATTACGACATCTCCTTTAGCCATTGAGAATCCCGCATCGAGTGCTGCCGTCAGACCATAATTTCTTTCAAATTCTACTATTCTCAGTTGTTCATATTTTCTCTTTAGATCCCTCAGTAATTCACCACTTCCATCCGTACTTCCATCGTTCACACATATTATCTCATATTTTTTCCCGAGAGAATCCATAACTTCAGTTAGAGACTTCAACAAAATTTCTAGATTATCCCTCTCATCATAAATGGGAACCACAACCGAATAGTCCATAATAGACCGCCAATAGCGCCTGAAAACTTTCCCTTCATCTTGTGGGCAAGGAAAGTCACGCCTACTCTATTATCTTGGTCCCTCCTAATTTCATTCCTTTCTTAAGGAGAGGGGAAAGCGCATCCTTCTTTCGACCATCAAGGATATCTATCTCCTTAACTCCTTTACGAAGCGCCTCAACGCAGGAGTTTATCTTCGGAATCATTCCTTCACTAATAGTCTTCTTTCTTATGAACTTTTCAACCTCTCCTATTCTTATCCTTTCAATTATAGACTTCTCATCTTTGGGACTTTCCAGAATGCCCGGCACATCTGTTAGGAATACCAATCTTTCTGCCCCGATACTGGCTGAAAACTGGGCTGCAAAAATATCAGCATTAATATTATAACTAACTCCTTTTCTATCCATAGCTAGAGGAGAAATAACCGGAATGAAACCGTTGTCTAAAAGTAAATATAAAATTTCAGGATTGACCTTATTCACTTCAGCCACATACCCGAGGTCGTACTCCCCTTCCAGTTTCCTCGCTTCTACTAAGAACCCGTCCTTCCCTGAAATCCCCGCAGCCTTGCCGCCTAAGATATTGATCTTTCCAACCATCCTTCGGTTAATCCCTGTTAGAACCATTTCCACAATCTCCAGAGTTTCACCATCCGTGTACCTTTGCCCTTTAACAAATCTCGTTTTTTTACCCAAAACATCCAGCTTTTGAGTAATTTCCACCCCTCCTCCATGGATGACAATCGGATGCTTTCCCTGCTTTGCCAGGGAAACGACATTTCTTAGGTGGCTATCAACCACCCCGCCCTTTAAAAGCTTCCCCCCAAACTTTATTACCAATAACTTTTTCACTGTTGCCACTCCCTCACCGGCCCTATCTTGAATGATTTTCCATCAGTTCTTATTCCCACGGCACCATTCTTAGAGGTAGAAAAAAATTTAATATTCCTCCATTTATCTTCCAATTTACGCATCCGAAACTTACGCGATATTATACCATATTTTGGCGCCACTTTATATAGAAATTTTGGAGATATCGGGACCTTGCCATGATTGGGTATTTGAAGAACATCGCTTTCTACCTCTTCTCCGCTTAACTCATCCTGAACGGCACAACTGATATCCCCAGTGAATAGAATCCTGAAATTTCCGTAGTTCATCTTCAAAACCAAGGAATTTGCATCAACATCCTCTCTGAGAATTCCCGGGTTCAGGATTTGAAATCTCACCCCGCCGTATTCAATTTTTTCGCCAGAGGCTATATATTTCAAGTAAATCCCCTTCTTTTTGATAATACGAAAGAATTCCTCAACAAGGTCGTCATTGTAGTTTTGCCTATTACAATATACCCTTTTCACCTTAAGTTTTTCTAAAACGGGAATCAGACCCCGCAAATGGCTATAATGGGGATGCGTCAAAAAAACAGTATCTATGCTGGAGACTCCATTTTTCAATAAGTAAGGAATCAAAACTCTATCTCCTACGCTGAATTTCCCCAAAGCACCCCCTCCATCTATCAATATATCTCTACTGTCAGGGAGTCTGATGTGGATCGCATCACCTTGTCCCACAGCAAGAAAATTAATCCTAACCCTATCGGGCGCAAAAAATCTCCTTCCGTTTATCAAAAATAGAAAGAAGACAGGAAAGAGAAGAATAGACCTGCGAGCCAATCGTGAAGATTCTATTCTTGGCAGGAGGGCGAAGAAAAGGTAATAAGCCAATATGAATATGAGAGGAGGACTCACTACATCTTGGGAAGAGAACGGCAATGAAGCAAAAAATTGAATACATTTGAATAGAATAACAATAATTAGCCTATTAATTGTGTTGATTACTTTGGCCAGAACAAGCGAGAAAAGACCTAATATGGATGAGCTAAATCCCAGTGCTGTTATTATGCCTACCTGCGGAACAACTAAAATGTTGGAGATCAAGGCAATTAGAGAAACTTTGTTGAAGTATAGGGCGGTTATGGGATAGACGCCAGCCAATGCTCCAGCAGAGACAGCGAGAGAGCTTAAAAGGTAGTTAAACGACCTGTTCCGTTTAACCAGATAGAGGTAAGTCTGAAAGTAAGGAGTAAGATAAAGGATGCCCAGGGTTGCCATGAAAGAGAGTTGAAATCCGACATCAAAAAGAGCAAAGGGATTCAAGAGTAGAATAATTAGAGCAGCAAGAGCCAAACTATTGTATAGATGTCTTTCGCGGTCCAGAAGAAATGCGACCAGTCCACAGGTAGCCATAATGGCCGCCCTTATAGCAGAGGGGCGACCACCCGTTGCTTCAGCATACAGAATGACCACGAATATTGTTAGAAAGTAGGATGTCTTTTTGGGAATTCCTACTCCTCGAAAGAAGGCAAAGAATATAAAAAGGACTAAGGCAACATTTAGCCCGCTCACGGCGAGCGTATGAAGCACTCCAGCGTCAACAAACATTTCTTGAATATTCTTATCCAGACTTCTTCTCTCTCCCAGCAAGAGTCCTGCGAGAATAGAAGATTCCAATTGAGGTAGCGTGCTTTTTATAACAAAATCTATCTTTTGCCGAATTATCAGGATAGCGAAACGGAAAATGCCGATTCTTGGTCGCTCCAATCTCTTAATATCTTCACTTCTATATACAGAAAAAAGCGAATGTATGTTCTGGTATTCTAAATATTTCCTGTAATTGAAAAGTCCCGGGTTAACCGAAGCAGGAGGAATAGAGAGCCTACCTGAAAGGCTCACCCGGTCTCCAAAATCTATCTCGGTGGAATCAGAAGTAGAGAGAAAGACTTGAGTCTTTCCTCCTACTTCTATTTCTCCCTCGTCAGTGGTCAATTTCTCGCAAGATAAGGCAAAATTGACCCTTTGTGACGACTTATCAGGAATTGAAATAACAACGCCTGTGAGTCGACTTATTTTGTGAGTTGGAAGGGAAATATGACGACTCACATCGTCAGGAGGAATAAGGCGAGCTTCCTGATGGCGAGCAATTCCCAAAAAGAGGAAACCTAAAATGGAAAAGGCTAAAGCAATGGTCCTATATTTTTGTTGAAAAATAAGATAGAAGATAGAAGCCAGGACAATAAGAGATAAAGAGACTACCAAAAACAGAAAATATTTGGCTCCTACAAAGAAATTTCCGAGGATAATTCCCAAAATGTATCCAATCACAGTCAAGATTAGCGGGGTTAAACCTTGTTTCCTCATTTAATGCCCTTATTTGAGGCCAACTCAGTCGATGGAAATTCTGAGACAGGGAAATGTGGTGAGATTAATTTTAGCAGGGCTTCTTTATCTACTCTATTTTTCCAAAATAACAGGATTTCTCAAATTAACTATACCTTCAGCAATAGACTCAATCACATCACCCGGCTGAAGCCCTTCCTCAGGGCCCGCCGGAGGGCTGGCTGTAGTAAAGATATCTCCAGGCTCTAAAGTCATAATTTCGCTTAAGAATTCTAAAATTTCTGGTATCTTAAAAATCAGATTTTTAGTGTTCGACTCACACTCAACTTTCCCATTTCTCTTTCTAACCATTTTTACATTATGCGGGTCAGGGACTTCATCCTTTGTCACAATCCAGGGGCCTATAGGGCAAAACGTATCAAACGCCTTGCACCTCTGTTGATACATTACATGCCCGGGCTGAATCATCTCTATATCATGGGCTGTCACATCCACAAGCATCGTATAACCAAAGATATAGTCGTACGCCTTCTCCTTTGGAATATGTTTACCTTTTTTTCCGATTACTACGGAGAACTCCCACTCCTGGAAAAGACATTTCGAGGTTGTCCCGGGCCATTTCCCCCCTTTTGGGATCACAATAGGGTCATCCGGGCCTGTCACCGTCGACTGGGCTCTTATAAAAAATACCGGAACCTGTGGCTTGGGATAACCCAACATCTGGCGATAATCTTCATAATTTATGCCAATACAGACTATTTTCGGAGGTTTCGGAATGGGAGCCTTTAGTTTCACATTTTCTAACGGAAAGACAACACCCGGCATATCAAACTTTCGGCCCTCGACATAAGCGATTATCTCACTAGCAGCCTTAAGTGCTGGCTCTCCAGCTCCGATAAATTCTACCATGGAAAGAGGAATGGTCTGGCAGGCAACTTCTTCAGCGTTAGGCACATTCTTAACCTTTGATAAATAACTGACATAGCCCCCATTCAAGTCAATAACATTTCTTCCCACGACCACTCCAATCCTCAACTTCCCCTCTACTTCAAAAGTTACAAATTTCATAATAACCTCCTAATAAAAATGACTTGCTTAAAATGAATTTAGCAAACTACTCAATAAAAAGTCAAGTACTCTTTTTGCCTTTCAGTAGGAAACCTTTGCAGCCACCAGCATCCTCATTAGTGTCTCATCTATCCTCTGACGCTCTTCAAAGAAGGCGGCATCTCCGTAGTAATTTCTTTTTCCGAACTCTCCGGCAAAATCAAAAGACAGTATTCCATTAAATTTATATCCAAGGCCTCCAGTAAAGGAGACCAACTGAAATTGTTTGCTCGCATAAAATGGCTGGAAATAGAAACCGTATCTCAAGCATAAACCGTCTTTTAGATAATGCTCCGCACCAATGCGAAATTCAAGAATATCCTGGTAACTAATACTATTTGGGTTCTCCCTCGATTTGAATTCCGACCACTCGGTAAAGATAAACTCAGCCGCTACTGTGGAAAAGTTTTCTCCAGGGGAAGTCCAGGCCAGGCCGAAGCCGCAAGAAAGAGGAAACTTCAGGTCTCTTTTGCCTTCCTGTGCCGGAGTGGGATGCTTCACTTTCCAACTATCTCTTACTTTCCCCTTCGTCCTGACGACGAATCCAGCTGTAAACTCGTCGGTGAAGCAGAGCATCCCTCCCAGCGTAAAGTTGAAACCAGAAATTTCTGATTTAAGTTCGGTAATCGTAGATGGAGGATTAGCATAGATTGTGGTCATATTTTTGAAACTTTCCGTGCCATTCAAAAAATTAATGGTTCCCCCAATGTATAAATGTGGCGTGGACTTCCACGCTCCTCCTAAACTGTATGTGTAGATATTTCCTCGGCCCGTGATAGTGGCAAAGCCAATTTTATTACCCGGTGAGCCTTCGTCAAAGATAGACTTCTCGTGTTCGTAATGGCTATCATATAAGGGAGCAAGCCCCAGAGCCATCCTCAATTTGCCCCCTAATAGAAAACCAACCACGGCACTGTTGAATTGAAAATATAATTGAGAATTAAAATAGGTCAATTCATCTTCTGTAACTACCTTTTCCACAACAGGCACCACTCCCAGTGCCAATGAAAATTCCTTCTTGTCGAGAACCCCGAGGCAGGATGGATTTACAAAGATAGAAGAAGAATCGTTTGCACTGGCAATCGATGTCCCTCCCATTCCCAACGACCGAGCCCCGATTCCAGAAATGGGATCGCCTAAATGCGAGAGCCCAAGATAGGTAAGTGCATTAGCTCTCAAAGGCAAGAGACAGAAGATAGGAAGTAACGCGAGAAAAACTATTCTTTTCTTCACCCTTCCTTGCAATCCACTAAAATCTTCTATCGGTTTCACCACTTCACATCCCACTGTAAACTGAAGACATGCCTTCTGCTTCTGACTATCTTATCCAATTCTTCCTTATCTTCCGGCCTCGTTATCCCGTAATCATCGTAATAGTGCGTATTCTCGTATTTCATCCAGAGACTGGTATTCTCGCTAATTTCTTGCGTTACCATTATATAGTACCTTACGCCTTTTCCATAACTCCACCAATAGAAAGGAGTCAAACTCATAGGCCACAAAAATTCAATTTCGCTCATAGCGACCCCTGGTTCGGCTTCAAAGAAGACTAGCCTCCCTTCAAGTTTCAACTTAAGAGTCGCAAGGTACTTGAGGTCGCCAAAAATTAAGTATCCCTTGTCCGCCTCCTTAAGCTCATAAATAGTATTCTCTCTCATATCCCACCTCAGCCTGAACCTCGACCTCGAGTCTGGATTCCAGGTAACCTCTAGCCTCGTCTTCCTCCAGCCCTGGTATAGGTCTCTATCCTCTACCTTCTCGTCATACCAATGGTTCCACTGCCTGAAATATAGTTCTATCTTTCCCGATAACTTCTGTGTAATATTAAACCAGAACTCTTTATCAATTGTTGGCATTAAATTATCCTCTCTCCAGGGATGGCGAACAGGTCTAAAATAGATTTGAACTTCCCTACCCCTATCCTCATATTTTCCGCCGAGGAATACCCCATTCTCATTCCAGTCCTCGTCTCTCCGACCGACTATTGTTGTAGCACTACTATGTTCATTATAGTAATCCGGGTCATATTTATAGATGGCCGTCCATAAAGTAAACCTGCTCGATTTAAGCATTGGCTGGATCAGCCACGCCTCGCCAAAGCCCACACACTTGGCGTATTCGGCGCATAGATTCAATTTTCCATACCAGGTATCAAGGTCAAAACCAAAAACCCTGTTCCTTTCTCCTCGAAATTGATAGTATCCTTTGGTTTCTGGCGGATTGACTTCCGGACTATATTTGCTCTGGTAACCCATAAAACCTATTCGGCAATCTCTCAAAAAATTGTAGGCGACCCTACCGCCAATCAGTTCTTCAGTCAACGCGTCATTCCTCTCCATCTCTTCATCACTCGTAATGTAACCTATGTTTTCCCTAACATCAATCAAGCTTTCTTTCACAGTACCATCTGGATTCAAGGTTGCATCAAGTTTCTTATTCGAATAGAAGAAATTCAGGTCAAATTGTTCTATTCTCTTATTTACTGCCAATCCTCTAAAATAGGTATTTGGAGATGTCCCACCATCGTCATCCATACCTTTAGATTCAATCTTTACCGGCCTGGCCAGTTCTGTTCCCAGAGGATAATAGAATATTAATCCCTGATTATATTGAAGTCTGTAGTTCCCAAAAATTATCTTATCGAAAGAATAGACATTACGGACTACAAGCCAGTATTTGGTCAAATAGTATTTCCAGAGATTATATAAATTAATCGCAGGTTCCGAGCCGCTCTCTGCCTGAGCACCCGCGTGCCGAAAAACCAGGCCAGCTTCGTAATGGCTTCCGTATCTTAACCTCGTGCGATTATAGACATACGGGGGATTCTGGTACCTAAGTGGAGCATTAAGATAGGCTTCACTATCGGGTTTGTCCACTTTAATTCTCATTCGGAAATCGCCCTGTAGCCCTGCCACCATTCCTTTTGGCTCTACTTTTATGTATGGGGCTAATCCCTCAAATATTTCATCGCTCATCCCAGGCACATCTCTAAGTTCCTCAATATTTGCAAATTCCTTCTTTTCGCGATAGAGAACGATTGCTCTTGCCAAACGAGAATCGATCAGGGGCAACTCTAACAGTTCATGAAAAGGAGCAGCGTTCAAATCAACGAGGCGCTCTTTCAAATCAGCAAGTTCTTCCTTATTCACCGCCCGCGGAGATACAGTTTCTTCCTCATCCTCTTGAAATTCAACCTGACCCATTAACGGTGTGCCTAAAGTGCCGTCCCAAATCAGAACCACTGTAAGTAGAATAGCTAAAATTCTCACCATCGTTATTCGTTAAAAAATTCTTGAAGAGTCAACTAATTTTTGGAGTCCAATTGAAGAGAAAAAGAAAACAGGTGCTGACCATTAAGGAATGGGTGACTCAAAAATGCGTAATCAAATCTGAATATGTCCCAGCGAAAACCAAAGCCTCCACTTAATCGCGCTGGATTGTTCTCCACCCCGGCACGCAATGTAAGATTTTTAGTAAAGGTAGCTTCAAAGCCGACTCTTATCTCCGGCTCAATAATTACTGAACTCATCGGTAGATGGAAGTCGAGAGAGCCGGTGTATCCAGGAAAAGGCTGAAAAGAAACCCCCAGCCTGATGGTCTGGGCCAGGTTCTCCGGGCAATTGCCGAGCCGAGGACTGTTGAGGTTCATTGCCATAGCTCCCAGTCTGAACTTGGAACCAAAATCGCCAAGGACTCCCATATCCAGACCGAGAGCTGAGGCCTTTCCATAATCTGAGTTCGCACTGGCTCCTTCAATCTTGAGATTCATAATCTTCACATTCAGTCCTAAACATATTCCGGTTCCCAATCTCTGACCCAAAGAAAGAATAGTCTGGGTCTCTCTATATTCTGAAAAGCCAAACTGTGAAAAAGATAACCCGAGAACTCCCAACTTTCTAATAGGAACCACTCCCCCAAATAGATAAAGAGTCAAGTCCTCCTCCCCGAAAAGTTGTGTGGTCATACCCATGACCTCTACTCTTTTGACCAGTTCTAATCCAGCCGGATTACAATAAATGGCATTAACATCATTGGCTACTGCCGTGAAGGCTCCACCCATAGCCATTGGACGCGCTCCGGTTCCTCCCTCCTCAAAGGCTCCGTAACCGACGGGAAAGGTGAAAAAGTAAAAAGCAGAAAATAGAAAAATTAACGGAAATCCTTTTCTCACACTATTTTTACCGAAGTTTCCTTCCTATAACTACTGTGTCTGTCCCTACAGTCACATGCCCTGTATCTTCATTCAAGGCTTCAATATGGCAGATATATATTCCAATTGGTAGAATTGTGCTACCAGAATCATCTGTGCCATCCCATGTTGCAAACCCTTCTCCATCAGGGTCCATTTCCTGGTCAATCAGCACCCTGACCAGCCTTCCCCTGACATCAAAAATTCTTAAGGTAATTCTTGAACTGGCAGGCACATTATATTTTATTTTCGCTCCACCTGGCCCACCATCTATATCCCCATAAGGGAAAAAAGGCGAATTGGTGACTTCAATTCTCTTTGTGGTGGGTTTCTCCTCGTAAATAGGTCCTGGAATTGGTACAACATGGACGAAGGATACATCATCCACATAAAAGGTTCTGTTTCCAGAAGCCGCGGTAGCAGAAACCCAGACTCTTAGATTGGCAGAGTTAGCACCTCTCGGCGCTATAATTTCCCCTGTTGTTAATTGTTGGTAGGAGGAGTTATCAATGGAGGGTTTAGATTCTCCTTTATCAATAGAACTTCCACTCCCGTCATAGGAAGTGTACCAATAAACTCTAATTGTGACTTCGCCATCCGGGTCGTTGTCATAGACCCATAAGGAGGCACTAAAAGTTTCTCCAGGTGAAATTCTGATTCCCTTCTGTTGAATATATCCATAGCCAGTGCCGGCATCAAAGAGTTTTGCTGTAAATAAGCCACTTCGCACCGGCGAATCTACTATAGACCATTCTCCTAAACCATATTCATCCCAGTGGCTCCCAGTCCCGGACTCGAATCCTCCATCAATAACGAGTTCGCCACTCCACAAGAGTCCGGTAGATAAAAAAAGAATCCCAATGAATTTAAGAATTAAAACTTTTGTCATAGGATTCCAATAAATAGTTCCTTACTTATATGCGATCTGTATTCTAACTACCAATCTTCACCTTCTTCTTGTAACATTGTTCTGTATTTAGTCAATAAGAGGCTCTCAACAGTTCCTCTGACCTTCTCATCGCGGATGTAAATCTGTCTTTTCCAGCGACCTCTTCCCTCTTTAGGTGGTCTTGACGGCCAGGCAATCCACATGCCATTCTTACCTTCCATTACTCCGCACGAGATAGCCAGTACATTATTAAATGTAACTTCGGCATTAACCTTTCTTTTTCCAGCTCTCCTTAACCTGAACCAATCCGTAATTTTGAAAGAGACCTGATTGGCCTTATGTGCGGACGGCTTTCCCGTCTCAATCGCACTAAATACACATTTTCTGGATTCTTCTGTCAAGAACTTTATCTGGGGATAGGCAATCCCTTTCTTACTTATATATTCCGGGAATTTCAATACCGTTTTCTTATCAACCTTCATCACCTTAATCTCTTCCACTACGATACATTCGTTGAGCATAACCTTAGCAATTGCAACCACCCCATCACCATTTTCAACTGGCTCAACTTTGACCCTCGTAACACTAATGTTCTCAAGGGACTCTTTCCTCTTTTCTCCTCTCCCCATGGTCAAAAAGAGAGGAGCCATTATAATTGCAAGAAGAGATATAACCCACCATTTTCCTATTAACTTCTTATGACCCATCTTTCACTCCTTTTCACAATTTCCTAATTCAGATTTTTAGAATGAGAGCCATAGGAGAGCCGTTTTCGGGTCTATTTTTCACTCTTGGCTAATTAGGGGACATTCGGATTTGATTCTGTTGAACTCCTCAAGGAAGAATTTAGCAAGCGGGATGGAATCTATGAGAACAGAAGCTTCGTTATTCTTCTCTAATCCATAATAGCTCCAGTTGGTGCTACCAATAACAGTATATCTCCCATCAACTATGATGAGTTTATTATGCGTGGTCTGAGAGAGGGAATCGAAATATACCTTGACGCCAGATTTGGAAAGCATAAATCCGCCCTCTTTCCGGTTTCTTACAGTGACTTTTTCCACAGTGCCCTGTTCCAGGATTACTTCCACATTTAATCCTCTTTTATGGGCATCTATAACATCCTGAACTAACTGATTCTCCTGGCTTTCAGGATAATTGGGATAGTAGAACATTTCAAACATTACTATGTAAATAGATTTTTTTGCTACCTTCAAGAGTTTGTGGATTGTCGGGTAATATAACCTGTTGGGAATAGGTTTTACATCTCTTGCCGGGAAGGCCAAGAGAGTCTCTAAAGAAAGGAGAAATATCAAAATCGCAAATAGTACATATTTCCTGGATTTCATAATTCGGAACCTCGCTTCTTCATAAACTCACTTCTTATTTTCTTTCCTGACAATGTCTATAAGTTCAATAATGTCGCTAAGTTCGTAATCTGCTCCCGAATTTTTGGTTTCAAACCTATCGCCGTAGCGAGCAAAGGCGGTCCTTATCTTCACTTGCTTGGCTCCCACTATATCGCGCTCAGCCCAGTCTCCAACCATCAATGTCTCTTCTGGCTTCACCTTCAGAATATCAAGCGCCATCTGGAAAGGCTTTGGGGATGGCTTTTTCGCCCCGGTATCCTCGTAAGAAAGGACTTGCTCAAAATAGTCCTGTAGTCCCAAGGCACATATTCTCATCCACACGGGAAGTCTCGGAGCATCGGTAACAAGTATCATTTTTATACCCATCTTCGCTAAAGTGGTGAGGGTGAGGCGGACATGCGGATATAGACTCATCGTCCCCTCTTTCGCTTTCCGATACCCGATTATGCCCGAGGCGAGGATTCTATAATCTATGTGTCCAAACTCACGCTCCAGGACTTTATCAAATATATGCTGGTCTTCAATCCCTTCTTCTCCGTATGCTTTGTAGACTTTATCCACCATTTCTTCCTTCGACATCTTCAATCCGGCATCAATCATTGCCTCTACAGCAGCCTCCACAGCCACACGCTTTATTTTCATAAAGTCCATCAAAGTGTTATCTAAATCAAAAATAATCGCCTTAATCATTTTAAGCCCCTTGGGCGACCACGGAGGATCGCCCCTATATTAACTGGGATTTGAAAGATAGTTTGTGAAGAGCATTGGGAATCTTAGCCAAAAAACCAGGAGAACACATTTTCCTAATGTGAAGGGATTTGGTGTAGCGAGCATTAGAATTTTTAGCCAAAAATTGAAATTGTAGGGGCGACATTTATGACGCCCGATGATGCGGGTTCGATGAATCGAACCCCTACAATCTGAGCAAAAATCTAAAAATAGCTGGGCTCTACAAATCCCGCTTCCATTCCATCCGGAGTCAATCTCAGGGAACCAAACTGGATTGTTCTAATCCTCTCTTTCTCTTTTACTGGGCTAAATAGTCTTATTTTCCTCGCTTCAAAATCTATTCTATCAATAATTCCTATTCCCAGAACTTCCCCCATCCAATCCAGAAGTCCAACCATTAGGTTCTTTTCATTCCCAGCGACGATATTTCTCAGATTATAAACACCCGTCTCTCTCTTTACCATGATGGATTCTTCCTCAGACAACGGCTCCTCCGTTGCCACGAGAATGCCTTCCCGACCAGAAAGTCTCTCTGCCCAGAGATATCGTATGCTCTCTAATTTTATCTCCTTTCCCGTTTTGAAATAGGCACGGTCCACCTGAATTTCGTCCAGGTCCAGTTCCAGATAACTCGCTTCTTTAAAATATTTTCTATACATCCCTTCTCTTAGTCCCTTCCTCTCTTCATAGTTTCTTGGCATCGGACCTCTGTCGACGGGCAAACGAAAGATTTTCTCCCGGGGATAATTCTTGACCAGGTGTTCCAACTCCTCATTTCTCTCCAACAAAATTATCACATCAGGGGTCAGCATCTCTATTTCTGACCTGTGAAGAGCGCGAGCTCCATCTCCCTGCACCCAACCGGGTGTATCAATGAGAAGTATATCGGCAAGAGTCAATCCCCGGTCCACCAATCTCTTTAGCCCAACCAGCGAGGGCAGAAAATGGAAGGCAGGAGAGTTGGAACCAGTAAAATAGAGGGCGGTTGGTTCTACTTCACTGGGAAAGACTACCTGGCTCTCCAGGACTCCGAGCCCAATTGTTCCGGGCGGACCGATATCGCTCTGGCCTGTATCACAGTCGACAATTCCTACTTTCAACCCATAACTCAATAGTCTATTTGCCAAAAAAGTAGAAAAGAAAGTCTTGCCAGTATCCGTCTCTCCCAGAATGAGAATTATCCTCACCCGTTCCTTACTCAGTCTTTTCGCCAGTTCATCCCAGGAACCGGGAATTGTGCGTTCGGACAGGTGTTCCCTTTCTCCCCCTTCTTCAAACTCCAACATCAGCTCTCCGTCCGTAAAAGCTTCTACCGGCATAGACTTCCCTCTCGGAATTTTGACTTCTTCAGGACTTTCTAAAAGTTTTCCAACCGCTTCAAAATTACCTTTACTAATCTTGATGATGCAGGGACCTTTAAATAGGTAGATGTCTCCCTTTTTGAATTTCAAATTCATGTTGATTTTACCAACTTCATACACAAAGCTTTACTCTCTGGCTACATTTCCCCTTACATCCTCTCCTCTCGGGGGAGAGGGTTGGGGTGAGGGGGCATTTGTTTTTGTAGCAGCAAAGCGTAAGCATTGCCATTCTTTTAGCAGAGCTATCGCTCTGCGGCTACAAATTTTCGCCAGCCTATTTTAGATATTTCCCTATCAAGAGGTCAAGTCTCTTGGCTGTTCTTCTGTTTATTGCCCACCTGCGTGTCTGAATTGCGAAAGCGAGAGCCGAAGCACACTCGCATTTCCTCTGCCGTTCCAACCTCGGAATAGCAGTCTTTATTAACTTCTTTACATTTTCAATATTAGCAAGCAGGTTCCCGATGACCCTTTCCACGCTGACCTCTTCACCTTCCTTCCAAACATCGTAGTCCGTGACCAGCCCCAAGGTAGCATAACAGATTTCTGCTTCTCGTGCCAGTTTCGCCTCTGGCAGGTTCGTCATTCCAACAATAGAAAATCCCAAAGAGCGGAAGACCTTGGATTCTGCTTTGGTAGAGAATTGGGGTCCCTCAATACAAACATATGTGCCACCCAGGTGTGCTGAAAGCCCCAAGTCTTTTGCAACTTCATATAAAATCCCGCTCAGTTCAGAACAGTACGGATTAGCGAAGCCTATATGAGCAACTATGCCTTCGCCAAAAAAAGTATAGGGCCTCTGCCGAGTCCGGTCAAATAGCTGGTCTGGAATTACTATATCTCTGGGCCTTAACTCTTCCTTGAGGCTACCGCATGCTGAAATAGAAATTATCTGTTCTACCCCTAAACTTTTGAGAGCATAGATATTCGCTCTGGAGTTGAGTTCCGAAGGCATTATGGAATGTCCTCTACCGTGCCGGGGCAAGAACGCAACAGGAATCCCTTGGAGGTCACCAAGGACAATCGTATCAGAAGGTCTCCCAAATGGGGTCCTTATCTTCTCTTCCCGGACTTGTGTAATTCCCTCGACATCATAGATTCCACTACCCCCTATTACTCCAATTTTGACTTCCCTCATCCTCATACCTCCTCAACTCTGCCATACTAAAATTGCATACAGGACCTACATTCTCAACGGCCCTTAATCATTTCCATTACCTTCTGCGCCAATCCAATAAATTCACCAAGAGATTCTTCAGATATTGTGATAAAATTTCTCTTGTACTTTTCCTCTCCCAAAGGAATACTTTCAGTAATCTTCACAAACTTTCCATTCCTGTTTTGTTTTACATCAAAAAAGAAAGTCTTTCCCCGAGAAGTTTTGAATCGCTCGCTATAAATCTCCTTATCCTGCATCCACTCCTCCTCTCTTGTCGTCTCCGGTCATATTCTTTTTATTACTTCTTTCAACAATCTGGACAGTTTTGGCCTTATACTCTCTGCTATTTTCAAGATAACCGCGTGGCTCGTCGGTTCTTTAGATGTCGCCATTGATATATTGGTAATACAGGAGATACCGACAATCTTTAATCCCAGCTGTTTGGCCACAGTCGCCTCAGGCACAACGGACATTCCCACAAGGTCTGCACCCATTCTCCGAGCCATACGAATTTCTGCTGGAGTCTCGTAAGAAGGTCCTCTTACCCCGATGTAAACTCCCTGCCGAAGTTTAATCTTTAAGGTTTTGGCACAATTTAGAACCGCTCTAAGTAGATATTTGTCGTAGACTTCATTCATATCTATGAAACTAATAGTTCCATCTCCAGTTTTTTCCCCCATTAGAGGATTATCTCCCATAAGATTTATATGGTCCTTAATCAGCACCAGGTCTTGTGGCTTAAAATTCTCATTTATTCCTCCTGCCGCGCCCGTGATAATTAGAATCTTTATCCCCATCCTAGCCATTAGCCTTACAGGAAAAGTAACCTCTTTCATGGTATAACCCTCGTAGAAATGAGCCCTTCCTTTCATTACGCAGACCTCTTTCCCCTCCAGTTTGCCGATAATCATCTCCCCAAGATGGCCTTCAACAGTGGGATACACGAAATGTGGAATTTGAGCATACGGAATCCTACACCCTTCACGAACTTCGTCAGCAATCCCTCCTAGACCAGAACCCAAGATTAGACCTATTCCGGGCTTACCCAGGGTTCTGGAAAATTTGGTTTTTACTATATTCTCTAACGCTCTTAAAGTCTCTTCAATCATTTATCAAGTAATCTTTACAACTATATCGCCGATGATATTAGCTGCCTCGTCTCCCCTGTCCGCAGCATTTGAGAGATGCCTGTAAATTTCTCGCAATTTCAAAATGTAGATGAAATCTTTGGTCTGGAACAATTCTGCCAGCGCCTCATGATAGAGGTGCTCTACATAATTCTCCACTTTTTTTGCCTTTATAAGATGTTGGAGGGAAGATTTCTCTCTTCCCTTCAACTCTTCTACCGCCTGGCTTAAATGTTGCGCAGATTCGCAAAGAGCCTGCACCATTTTCTTCAAATGTTCGTTTGTTGCGACTCTAAAGAGCAACATTTCGTCAACTGTGCTTTTCGCATAATCCACCATATCGTCAATCGCTCGCGAAAGAGCAAATATATCTTCTCTGTCTATAGGCGTGACAAATGACTTGGTCAATTCCTCAACCAGAACGCGTCTTGCTTCATCGGCTTCTTTCTCAATCTCTTTGACTCTTTTCCCTTTCTCCTCGGTTACTTCTTCAATGAAATCTCTCAAAGCAGCCATTCCCTCTTCTGTCTTTACTGCCTGGTCGGCAAGCATCTTGAAGAAATCTCTCTTTTTAGGAAATAGTCCCATAGTTACCCCCGTCAGAATAATCCACTAATCAGAAGATAGAAAAATATGGACAATATTGAGACAGCGGGAATTGTGACTACCCAGGTGACCACGATTTCTCTCATCACTTCCCACCTCACAGCCTTTACTCTTTCAGCCGACCCTGCTCCCATAATCGTAGAAGTAACCACCTGAGTCGTAGACACGGGAAAGCCAAAAAGTGCCGCACTATAGATAATAATCGCTGAGGCACTCTGAACACTGAATCCGTGAACGGCCCGGATTCTGTACAACTTCACGCCTAAGGTCTTAATGACTCGCCAGCCGCCATTCAAGATACCTAAGGCAATAGTGCCAGCGCACGCAAGGACCACCCAGCGAGGAATGGTAAGATTTCCAGTCGTTGGGTGGTAGAGCCCCAATACGGCCAGAGAAAATGTAATTACTCCCATTGTTTTCTGGGCATCATTTGTTCCATGGGAAAGCGCCAGAAGAACCGATGCGCCAACTTGCAGTCTCTTGAATATGGGAATAGCTCGGGAAGAGCACCATTGAGAAAAGAAATAAGCAATCTTGGTAAATACAAATCCGAGGAGTAATCCGATTATTGGGGATGCAAGGAGAACTAAAAAGATACCTCCAACTATGTTCCAGTTGACAATTGAAAATCCCCCGGCGATGACCGCCCCTCCCAGGAGCCCTCCGATCAAGGCATGAGAGGAACTGGTCGGAATTCCGAAATACCAGGTGAAGAGGTTCCAACAAGTTGCAGATATTAAAGCAGAAAATACTACTACGATTCCACCGGGAATTGCCTTTATGACCCCGGGATTGACAATTCCCTTCCCTATTGTTTCGGCTACAGCCGTTCCCAAAAAATAGGCTCCCGCAAATTCAAATATAGCAGCAGTAATTAATGCCCAAACGGGTGATATTGCACGGGAGGAAACCATGGTGGCGACAATATTGGAAGAATCATGAGCCCCATTGCAGTAGTCAAAAAACAATGCTAAACCGACCAGGACTATGGCTATTATAAATGGATGCAACTAATCTCTTCCTTGGTGAGTGAATGTTTATTTCGGAAATCTCGCTTTCTATCTACTTCCTTTTCAGTACTCTCTCTACTGCTTTGATAATATCAGAACTCGTTAGTCCAAAATCCCGCATCAACTCCTCAACGCTTCCCGATATGCCGAACCTATCTTTGATTCCCACCATTTCAACTGGAACGGGAAATTCCTTCACTATGACTTCCGCCACTGCACTGCCAAATCCGCCAGAAAGTTGATGCTCCTCGGCAGTAACAATAGCGCCTGTTTCCTTTGCCGCCTCAAAAATTACTTCTTCGTCAATAGGTTTTACTGTATGCAGATTGATTACCCTTGTGGAAATTCCTTTCTTATCCAGTTCCTTCGCTGCTTCCAAGGCCTCGTAAACCATAATTCCACAAGCAAAGAGTGTCACATCCTTGCCTTCCCGCATCGTTACTGCCTTACCTAAAACAAATGGAGTATCTTCAGTAGTGATAACCGGAACGGGTGGTCTACCAAACCTTAAATATACAGGCCCCGATACTTCTCCCGCTTGGATAGTAGCCTTTCTCGTCTCAATAGCATCGCAGGGGACAATAACTCTCATATTCGGTAAGACTCGCATAAGAGTAATCTCCTCAATAGACTGATGAGTAGCGCCATCAGCACCAACCGAAACTCCTCCATGACTCCCGCCTATCTTTACATTCAAATTGCTGTAACATATTGTGACTCTCACTTGGTCCCAAACGCGGCCGGAAGCGAAAACTCCAAGACTGCAGCAGAAAGGAATCTTGCCAACCAAGGATAATCCTCCGGCCATACCGACCATATCAGCTTCAGCAACTCCCAACGTAAAGAACCTTTCAGGAAATCTTTTCTTGAACATCGAAGCTCTCGTGGAATCGGTGAGGTCTGCTGACAAAACGACCACCTGAGGATTCCTTTCCCCCAGGGCTACCAAGCCCTCTCCGAAACCATCCCTTGTCGCTTTCATCTCAAACATTTATCTTTCCTTTTTAGCAATGCCCTTTATATAATTGAAATCCCGATTTCTGATCGGGACTCAAAATGACTGCGGGGGGCTTCAATTTATCTGGAAGGGATCGATAAGAAGAGTTTTCAGGAATAATCTAAATCCTTCAGGGCAATTTTCGCTTCTTCTTTTGAAGGTGCTTTCCCATGCCATTCAACCGCATTCTCCATAAAAGAGACACCCTTCCCTTTTATTGTTCTTGCAATAATGACGGTTGGTTTTCCCTTAATTCTTTTTGCTTCCCCAAACGCCTGAAGGACCTCTTCCATATTGTTCCCATTGATTTCTATTGTATTCCAGCCAAAAGCCCTCCATTTTTCAGATATGGGATTTGGACTCATTATCTCGTCAATTCGTCCATCTATCTGCAAACCATTGTTGTCAACAATTCCACAAAGATTGTCTAACTGGTAATGAGAAGCTGCCATCGCCGCTTCCCAGATTTGTCCTTCCTCAAGCTCGCCATCGCCCATCAAGCAATATACACGAGCCTCTATTTTGTCTATCTTGAGCCCCAAAGCAACACCGTTGGCGATGGATAGGCCCTGTCCAAGTGACCCGGTTGAAACTTCTATTCCAGGTAAACCATCAGCCTTGGAAGGATGACCCTGAAGCCGGCTCCCAAGTTTTCTTAAGGTCTTTAACTCTTCTAAAGGAAAGTACCCGGCTCTCGCTAAACAGGCGTACATCGCAGGACAACTGTGTCCCTTGGAAAGAATAAACCTGTCTCTCTCTCTCCACCATGGATCTTGAGGGTTATGCCTCATAACAGAAAAATAGAGAGCTGCCACAATGTCGCTTGCCGAGAGAGCTCCGCCAGGATGGCCTGAACCGGCTTCAGCAAGCATCTCAATAATGTCCTTCCTCACGTGTCTAGCGATTTGTTTAAGTTTTTTAATGTCCTCATTTTTTCTCATCTTATTTCTCTTAAGGTTTCTTAAAATCCAGACCACAATCAATCGTAGTTAACACTATCAAAGGTGCTTCCCTAGCGTCTGAATGAGCCTTAAAGAATTGACAAACTTGATATCTATCACCAATTTTCCAGGCTACTTTTTCCGCAATTTCGCTCTTATCTCATCAAGTAACTCTTTCGGACTGAAAGGCTTAACCAGATATCCTGAAGCTCCTGCTTGCAGTCCTTTCATCACATCCATCTCTTGTCCCAAGGCAGAAAGGATCACAATCGGGATATCCTGAGTAGTCTTATCTTCTTGCAATTTCTCAATAGCCTCAATCCCGTCCATCTTGGGCATCATAACATCCATCAATATCAAATCCGGCTTCTGCTCTTTGGTTATCTCCAGAGCTTCTATACCATTATAGGCAATAAGAACTTCAAAGTTGTTCTTCTTTAAAAGAAATTCCACCAATTGCACCGTAGTAGAGTCATCTTCAGCTACCAATATTTTTGTCATTATTTTTTCCTCTCAACGGAATTTTCCTTATCGCAGTACCACCCCGCCGAGATATCTACTGCGATTCAACAAATTCTTCGCCAGCGAACAAACTATCTTTCAACGCCGCTTCGGAAAAATCTCCTTGTGCCTTACCATTGCGACATCAAGAAGGATATTCAGGTACTTGTACTTTTTCTCCACATCACTAAAAGGAATAAAATGAAGAGAAATATTTGCGTCGCCCAGTATTACTCCTAACATTCTGGAAAACTCACCTGTTGCAAGACTGCTCCCCGGTGCAGGTCCCAATACTATAGCGATCCTCACTTTACCTGTTTTACAAATCTCAGCAAACATCGCGTAGTTCAATTTTTTTTCGGGAAGATACTCCTTCTCAAAAACTGCTTCCAACTGGAATTTCAACTTATGCTTCTTTAAAACCTCATTAAACTGTGCCCTTAGTTTTTCAAGCTCCTTACCGTACCCTTCAGGATAAAAGTAGCCCACCTCAACCTTCCGTAACGCGGTCTCAACCCCTGCCTCTTCCATTGATGGAAGTGCGACCTCAGGGGCAAGTTCCGGCTCTGGCACTTTTGCTTTTATCTCTTCAGCCGGTTTTGAAATCCTCTTCTTCTTGATTTCCTCAACCTCTTCTTCAGCCACCTCTTCCTTAGGTGGAGCAACTTCAGGAGGCACAATTTCCTTAACTTCTCGGGGAGCATACTTCTTACACTTATAACAGTACCACCGGTCGTATGTTTCAATATAGGTAAGCTCCTGTCCACAAGTCGAGCATGTCCTCTCCTTCCTAACCTCTAAAGGGGGAGCCGGTACCTTTTCTCTTTTTGGTTTAGGCTCTATTGTCTCAAGTGCCTCTGCTTCTTCCAACTCTTCTCTTTCCCTCTCAGGGAGCAAGTCGTTCATCAATCCACGAACTAAATCTATGGTTATCTCTTGTTTTGTCAACTTACTATAAGCATCAATTCGTTTAAGAAAGCCTTCAAGTTCGCGAATGTTAGATTTTAGTTTTCCGGCGATATATACCAGTATATTGTCACTGAGGTCAAGGTGTTCAATTTCCTCCTTCTTTTTAAGAATGGCGATCCTCGTTTCCAGATTAGGAGACTTAATATCCGCAATCAAACCCCACTCAAATCTCGATTTCAATCTCTCTTCTAAAGTGGTTAGTTGTTTGGGTGGCTTATCCGAACTAATTACAATCTGCTTGTGAGCGTCGTGAAGAACATTGAAGGTATGGAAGAATTCCTCCTGGGTTGACTCTGCCTCAGCCAAAAATTGGATGTCGTCAATTAACAGGAGGTCTACTTGCCGGTAGCGCTCTCTGAACTTTTCCAGGGTTCCCTTTCCAATCGCCTCGATAACTTCGTTCATAAACCTCTCAGTAGTAACATAAAGTATTTTCGCATTGGGTCTTTTTTTGTGCATATAGTGGCCAATTGCATGAAGTAAATGAGTCTTGCCCAGCCCCACGCCCCCGTAGATAAATAAAGGATTATAAATTTCTCCCGGGCTTTTCGCTACAGCCTGGGTGGCTGCGTGAGTAAATCTATTAGAGGCACCAACCACGAAATTCTCAAAGGTGTATGCAGGATTCAACCTGGACTCTTCAAGTTCCTCAATAGGCTGCTCGAACTCCTCAGGCTCTCGTCTAACCTCTTTCTCTCGAGTCTCCTCTCGAGCTTCCGCCTGGGAAGCGAGTTTCTTGCTGGCGTCCATATATTCGTCCAGCATTTTGATTATTTTTTCCTTCAACTCGGGGTCAACATTGTGCACATAAAAGGCCCAGTTGTATTCCTTGTCCTCGGGAACAAAAGGACGGCTGCAAATAGAGACATTTCCAACCTTTTCTATTAACCCGGTGATGTCCCTCTCTTCCCCCCAGACTCTTATCTTGTACCTCCTTTCCCCTCTCTGGGTTGGAGAAAAACTCATGCTCCAGCGTTCAATCATCTTGACCACCTGAACAAAATAGACATTCGTCTTATTCCCAGCCAAAATAACATCTTTAGACGATTGCTTTTCATTTCTGCTTTAAATATTTTTTCTCTATTTCTTTTATCTTTTCTATCCTGCGGAGATGCCTCTCACGCCCAAAAGGAGAATCCAGCCAACTGGTGACTATACCCATTATTCTATTTTCATCAATACTCGAACCTAAACAAATAATGTTTGCATTGTTATGTTCAGACGCCAACCTTGCCATTTTTTCGTCGCAAACCAGAGCCGCCAAAACCCCGGGAACCTTGTTAGCGGCAATGCTCATTCCTATTCCGGTCTTACATATCAGAATCCCCCTCTCATAATTTCCCTCGGCAACAGCTTCAGCAACCTCTACTGCATAATCCGGGTAATCGCAGGATTCTTCCGAGAAGCAACCAAAATCGCCCACTTCGTAATTTAGTTTTTCAAGTTTCTCTTTCAAGCCTTTTTTTAATTTGAGCCCCTGATGGTCAGAGCCAATAGCAATTTTCATATTCAAGTCTTTTAAATTAGAGGAAGATCGGAACTCGCACTAATAGTTTACAATCTTCACGAAAGATTCCACATTTAGACTTGCCCCGCCGACTAAACCCCCATCTACATTTTCGCAAGACATCAAAGCCGAAATATTATCAGGATTAATGCTTCCTCCGTATAAGATTCTTACCTCTTGAGCATTCTCCTTCCCAAACATCCGTCCTAACAATTTTCGGATAAATCCCTGAACTTCTTCGGCTTGCTCAGGCGTCGCCGTCTTTCCCGTACCGATAGCCCAGACGGGCTCATATGCCAGTACCAATCTTTTAACTTCCTTCTCCGTCAATCCAGATAATCCTGTCTCAATTTGGTCCTCTACTACTCCGAAAGCCTCTCCTCTTTCTCTCTCTACAAGCGTCTCCCCTACACAAACAATCGGAATAAGACCCGTAGAAAAAGCTACTCTCGTTTTCTTATTTACCATCTCATTGGTTTCACCAAAATATTGGCGTCGCTCAGAGTGACCTAAGATAACATAACTACACCCAACATCCTTCAGCATTCTTGGCGATACTTCTCCCGTATATGCTCCAGAAATTTCCCAGTGCATATTCTGGGCACCAAGTTTTATCCAGGAACCTTTGATAGTTTCCTCTACTTGAGAAAGAACGGTAAAAGGAGGACAGAGAACTACTTCCTTATCCGTAATCTTTCCCACCCTATTTTTTATTTCTTGAGCTATCTTCACCGCTTCCAAAGTAATCTTATTCATTTTCCAGTTAGCGGCGATAATTGGCTTCCTCAACCTTCGTCTCCAAGAAACAATTTAGCAAATTTGGCAAGACTAAACAAGCAAAAAATCAACCTGCCCCACACAAATACATAAGTTACATTTACCCCGTAGAACAGTCTAAAATTTATTATAATCCACATTCCCAAGGGTGTCAAGAAAAAAGGTAAGTATTCTCTGGAGAAAAAAAACCCCTTGTTAGTGAAGGCGAATTGCCGGAAAATTTTAGTAACCTCAAAATGATCCTTCTCTCTCTTTGCTAAACTTTCGAGTCTCACCAGCAACCGTCTTTTAACAAGGGGTCACTTCATAGGGCAAAATTCGAGCCTATTGATTATCTCTTCTTCTTTTTTGCTTTCTTCTTCGCCATCTTCTTCCCCCCTTTTTTCGCAGTCTTTTTTCTAGCGGCTTTCTTCCTTTTCTTGCCGCCGCGGGCCATCCTTGCCCGGGAGATATCTCCTTCTTTATCAAGGTAATAGAGATAACCGGGAACCTTTCTGACACCGCCCCTCGCTATCTTTACGGGGCTCCCACCTCTTTTGCCACCCCGGGCCATCTTAACACGAGAGACATCTCCTTGTTTGTCGATGTAATAGAGATACCCTTCCTCTCTTCTCACACCGACCCTGGCAACTTTTTCTCCCATCTCTTTCTCACCTCCTCCACTTTAAAGACATAGAAACTACACGGTCTCAAAATTTCCCCAGTCCCTTCAAGTTCCCATGTCCTTCTTGTTCTTCTCAGGCGCAAGTTTCGTCGGGGACTCCGGGGGTACAGTAATAATTTTCTCTTTTAACCAGGCATCGATCATATCTTTAGAAAACTTATACTGTCTGCCAATTTTGGAAGCCGGAATTTTCTTCTGGCGAATCAATTGATAGATTTTGGATTTGCTCAATCCTATATACTGAGATAGCTCCTTAGTGCTCATTATATCTTTCATCAGATTCACCTTTTTAGAAATTTTTAGCGATATATTTTATTATCAAACCTTATCCTTTGCTATTAATTATAATATATTTTCACGAATTGTCAAGTAAAAAATTTAAATTTTTTTTTGTAGCAATTTGTTTTAGACATTCGCATCTAATATCATCAAGCATAATCAAGGCCGAAATGGTATCAGGAAGTATCTTTTGCTTATTTTTTGTATTCGCTTTAAGAGGTCATAGAAAATAAAAAAGGCGAAGGCAATTGCCTTCGCCATAATCTGCTGGAGAATCTTTTCCGAATAGGATTTTTTTATATTACGCCGTCTTGGGCAAACTCACTTTTATTCCCGGCCCCATAGTCGAGGAGACACCGATGCTTCTCAAATATTGACCTTTAACGCTGGGCGGTCTAACTCGCTGGACTCCTCCTATAACCGTATTAATATTCTCTACGAGTTTTGTCTCATCAAAAGAAGCTTTGCCCACACTTAAATGGATAATTCCATAGCCATCGGTGCGAAATTCCACCTGTCCGGCTTTAATTTTTTTTATTGCATCAGCGATCTCAAATGTGACAGTACCCGTTTTGGGACTGGGCATCAATCCCTTGGGTCCAAGTATCTTTCCTAACTTGCTCAAGTCGCGCATGCAATCAGGAGTAGCTATCAAGGCATCAAACTTAATGGAGTCCTTGGCAATCTTCTCAATTAAATCTTCTCCTCCTACAAAATCTGCTCCTGCTTTTTCTGCTTCCTTCGTTTTCTCTCCTTTTACTACCACAGCCACAACTTTGCTCTTCCCTGTCCCGTGTGGCAATACAACAGTTCCTCTTACTGCTTGGTCTTGCTTCTTCGGGTCAATTCCTAATCTCAAGCAGAGGTCAATAGTCTCATCAAACTTGGCACTGGCAGTCTTTTTTATTAACTTCACTGCCTCTTCTACACTGTAGACTTTATCCCTCTCAACTAATTTAGATAACTCCCGATACTTCTTACCTCTTTTCATAATCTCCCACCTGTCCCGATGAATCGGGATTTACACAACTCCTATTCTATTTCTATCCCCATGCTCCTTGCCGTTCCCTCTACCATTCTGACTGCGCCTTCTATATCTGTTGCATTTAGGTCGGCCATTTTCTTTTCTGCAATTTCTCGCACTTGCTTTTTAGTCACCTTCGCTACTTTCTTTTTATTCGGCTCTCCCGAAGCCTTTGCTATCCCTGCAGCCCTCTTCAACAATGCAGCTACCGGAGGAACCTTAGTCACAAAAATGAAGCTTCTATCCTCATATACAGTGATCACAACCGGAATAAGCATTCCGGGCTCCTGAGTAGCCGTCCTCTCATTGAACGCCTTACAGAACTCCATAATATTTACTCCGTGCTGTCCTAAAGCAGGTCCGACTGGCGGAGCAGGATTGGCCCCGCCTGCGGGTATCTGTAATTTTACTATGCCCTTTATTTTCTTAGCCATTCAATTCGTACCTATATCTTTTCCACCTGTAAAAAATCGAGTTCAACAGGAGTAGCTCGCCCAAAAATTGTAACCATTACTTTCAGTTTGCCCTTCTCTTCATTGACATCTTCCACCACGCCCACAAAGTTTTCAAATGGTCCCTCTATGACTCTGACATTGTCTTCTTTTTCAAACATAACTGCTGGCTTCGGTTTTGCCTGAGCCTCCTGCTGCGTGAGCACCACAATACTATCCACCTCTTCCTGTCGAAGAGGCACGGGTTTCACTCCACCGAGGAAACCGGTCACCCCCGGAATATTGCGTACAGCCCAGTAGGTTTCATTATCAACTAACATTTCAATCAGAACATAGCCTGGAAAAAATTTACGCTTGCTAATCTTTTTCTTATTTTTTCGGATCTCCACAATCTCTTCCGTGGGTATCAATATATTTGATACTTTATCTTTCATCTCTCCGTGGCTGATGAGTTTCTCCAAGTAGGCTTTAACTTTATCCTCGTGCCCCGTATAAGTATGAACTATATACCATCTTTTCTCCATCAGTTTTTCTCTCTCATGAATTGACTATTTTATCAATATTCCCAGTAGTATAGACAATCCAAAATCTACTAGACCCACGAAGATAGCTACCGCAATAACCAAAAGAATAACAACCATTGCAGAGCCGATTGTCTGCTTCCTGTCCGACCAGGAAACCTTTCGCAGCTCTTCCGTAACCTCTCTAACAAACTGAATTGCCTTATTCGCCACTGCCTCTCACCTATTCGCAATCTGTTCTTATAACAAAAATGTACCAAATCTGTCAATTAAAAAAATGCTCTGGGGAGAACTATGGTCTCTCAAACTGGAATGTTAGTCTTTGCCCTCATCAACCAACCTGTAGCCTACTCCCTCTACAGTTTCTATCTTTTTGCCTAGAGGGCCAATCTTTTCGCGGAGACGCCCGATGTGAACATCAACCGTGCGGGTTGTACCAAAATATTCGTAGCCCCATACCGTTTCCAACAGGAAGTTTCTGTTGAGCACATGGCCTTTTTTGTTTATCAAAATGTGAAGTAGATTAAATTCTATCGGTGTTAATTCAATCTCTTTATTTCTTAAGAAGACAGTATGTTTGTCTAGATTCAAACTCAGTTCCCCATACTTAAGAATCTCCTCTATCTTCTCCTCTCCTCTTGCCCGGCGTAGCACTGTCTTCACCCTGGCAACCATCTCTTCCTGATTAAAAGGTTTAACAATATAGTCGTCAGCACCCATTTCTAACCCGGCAACGGTTGATGACTTGGCAGATTTGACGGTTAGCATTATGATCGGAATGGAACTCACACTCTTATCCTTCTTCAAAGTCTGGCAGATTTGAAAGCCATCCATATCAGGCAACCTTAAGTCCAGAATAATCAAATTTGGCTTTGAATGATGGACTTTCTTAATCCCGTCTTCTCCACAACTGGCAGTAATCACACTAAATCCTTCTTCTGTTAAGACATCGCTGACCAGTTTCTGAATTGACACATCATCGTCTATTACCAAAATCCTCTCCCTTAACATTTCACCTTCCTTCACAAGAAAATTGCTTTCTAATCCTCTCTTTTATCTACGACGTAACTGCTCTCTTTCCTGCCTTTCGCATATCTTTTCAGTTCAGCGCCTACATCGCTGATTTCAGCAGGGCTAGAGAATTTTCTCGATTTATTTGTAACCACTCCAATAGAAATAGTCATCAAAGGGAACTTCCTAGTTCTATTGAGCCTGTCCTTGGTCACAATATAGCCTCTCTTTCTATCTTCCTCGTCATAGAGGCTCGCAACCCCCCGGTCGAAGTCCTTAATGATACCTCTACAGAGGGCGTCAACTTTGTCAGGGGTAGTGATTACGATGAAGTCATCTCCTCCAATATGACCCATAAAATCATCTAGATTCCCTTTCTCTTTAACTATCGTAAGAATGATTTGAGCAGTTGTGCGAATAACCTTGTCGCCTCTGAGATAGCTATATTTATCGTTAAAAGCCTTAAAATTACTCAAGTCCAAATATAAGACAGCAAATTGGCGCTCCCGGCTCAAACACTTCTCTAATGCTTGAGTGAGTGGAACATTCCCGGGCAATTTGGTTAGAGGGTTAGCCGAAAGGTCGCTGGCCGTGCGAGTCAGATGCGTCCTCACCCGCGCAACCAGCTCTTCCTCCTGGAAAGGTTTAGTAACATAGTCATCGGGAGCAAAACTCAGTCCAATGACTTTATCGGATGTGGTGCCCTTGGCAGTCAACATGATTATGGGAATATGGGCCAAAGAAACATCCTCTCTGATTTTCTGGCAAACCTGGTACCCGCTCATGCCAGGAAGCCTCAGGTCTAAAATTATCAAATCCGGCGGGGCCTCGCGAATCGTTTCCAATGCGCCCTCCCCGTCATAAGCCAGTCCCACTTCAAAACCTTCGCCTTCAAGAATATCTTTTACTAAATTCGCGATGTTCTCTTCGTCGTCTATTACCAGAATCTTTTCTTTGCTCATCTTTCTCCACGCCTATTATATATTACGCCTTAGGCAGAGTAAAGATAAAATTACTTCCCTTATTGAGTTGACTTTCTACACGGATTCGGCCACCGTGTGCCTCAATAATTCCTTTGACGATTGCCAGTCCCAGCCCTGTCCCTTTAACTTTCTTCCCTATACTTCCGGATGGTTTAATCTGTTGAAATTTATCAAAAATTTTTCCTAAGTCCTCTTTGGCGATGCCCACGCCGGTGTCTTTTATTGCAATCTCTACAAAATTTCCCGATTCCGCATTTTTCGCTTCTATAGTCACTTTCCCTCGTTCAGGAGTAAACTTGAAAGCATTGCTGAGAAGATTTGTTAAAACCTGTCTAATTTTGTCTTGATCAGCAGAAACTAAAGATAGGTTACTGGGAACTACTGCCTCTAACTGAATCTTCGTCTCTTCTGCCTGGGGTTTAAAAAATGTAACCATTTCCTCTATGAGCGGCGGAAGTTCCAGAGCCTCCTTTCCAAGGTCAAGACGCTTAGCTTCAATTCTTGCCAAATCCAGAATGTCATTTATGAACATCCCCAATCGAGAAGTATTGTTTTTGACAATTGTTAAATATTCTATCATTTTCTCATTGAGTGACCCGGCTTTTCCCCTTAAGATAAAATCCACATAGCCTTTGATGGAAGTTAGCGGCGAGCGGAGCTCGTGTGAGACGCTGGAAACGAAGTCATCCTTCATTTCGTCAAGCTCTTTGAGTTTTTTTGCCATCCTGTTAAATTCTCCCGCTAAATCGCCAAGTTCGTCCCTGGTTCTGACCGAAATCTTCTGTTCCAGGTTTCCCTGGCCGATAGCCTTCGCCCCTTCGGTAAGCTTTTTTATCGGTCTGCCCATTAGCTGAGCTAAAATAAAGGCGCCCAGAATCCCAAAGGAAAAGGCAACACATGTTACAACAAGAATACGCCGACGGGTCATAGACAGCGTCTCCTCTATGATTTTGTTCAAAACTACTTTGGAAAATCCAATGCGGGCAGTGCCCAACCTGTCCTGTCTTAAGAGGACCGGGAGGGAGACATCAATTATCTCTCCACCTTCCTTACCCGGATAGGTTTGAATCAACAAGTCTTTTGAGTTCTGAGCTTTTAATCCTATCGGGTCCCGATACACATAACCGAGGAGATTAGTATCTGTGTGAACTACCACTTTCCCTTCATTATCTATGAACATCGCATAGATTACCCCCGTTGTCCTCTTAATTACCTTTACATAGTTCAGGAGGAGTAAATCGTCTTCGCTAATTATTGACTCCTTGCTGACCTCTGCCAAACCTTTTATGGCATTCTCCTGGCTCTCCCTCATTGTTTGCAAGAGGTGTCTCTTCTCAAAAATGAAGAGAATGACGCTCATGCCCAGCAAGGCCACCATAACTATGAGAATAGCAAAAAAACTAAACTTTGTTCTGAGACGCATTTTGTCTCCGGGTTTCAGTCTTTTTTCTTCCTTCTTAACTCTTCTAAATGGTCCTTAACCAGGTGCTCTGGGCCAAAATGCTTATACTCGCGGAGCACCGCTCGTATTCGCGCCAATAGTTCTTGAGTCTCAAAGGGTTTCAGCACATAGTCATCTGCTCCACCTTCCAATCCCTCAACTTTGTCCGAAGTCTTCTTGAACTTTCCCGTTAGCATTATTATAGGTATGTGTTTGCATTCTTTGTCCCCTTTTAGTATCTTACAAACCTCAAATCCATCTATGTCCGGAAGGTGCATGTCCAGAATAATTAGGTCAGGGTGTGAAGTTCGGGCCTCCCTTACACCGCCCTCGCCATCTTCGGCAGAGACAAATTCAAAACCCTCATCAACGAGGGTCTCTTTTACCAGTTTCACGATATCCCGGTCATCGTCAACAAAAAGAATCTTCTCTTTCAAATTTAACCTTCCTTCGCTAGTCGCTAAAACTTTGCCCGCAAAGGTCTCTACTTCATACCCAATTTCTATCATGGAGGATGCCGAAATTCTGAATCTCCAATATAAATTTTACTATAGATTTGTTACAGTGGTGTTACATAAATGTTAAATCTATGTTAACTTTCTACTCCCCTTCCACAAACATATATCCCTTTCCTTCCACTGTTCTTATCTTTCTTGCAACCGGTTCTCCCAATTTTTCCCTGAGCCTCCTTATATGAACATCTACTGTTCTCGTATCACCAAAATATTCATAACCCCATATGCTTTCCAATAAGTAGGACCGCGTCAAAACGCGACCCGCCTTCTTCATCAAAAGATAGAGCAAATCGAATTCTTTTGGTCTTAAACTTATAAGCTTTTCCTTAACACGCACTGTAGCCCTTGTAACATCTAAAGAAATACCTTCTTTTTCTATAACCTCCTCAAAATCATCGGAAACCTCGTAACGCCTCAAGACCGCTCTTATGCGGGCCACTAACTCGTCTGCCTCAAACGGCTTAGTTAGATAATCATCGGCTCCCGCATCAAATCCGGCAACTTTGTCTCTGATGCCCACAGCCCTGCCACTTAACATGATAACAGGAATAGAATGAGTCACCTTATCTTGTTTTAGAATCTGACAAACTTCAAAACCGCTAAAACCGGGGAGTATTGCTTCTAAGAGAACTAAGTCCGGGCTTTCTTCCCGCGCTTTCTTTACTGCTTCATCTCCATTTCTAACCCAGTCAACCCTGAAATCCTGGGCCGTCAGGATTTCTTTCAGGACCTGAGCCCCTTTTGAGTCGTCATCAACCACTAAGATTCTCTTTTTCATAAATCCTTTATTTGTCCGCTTGATAGATATATGGTGCTAAATCTTGACGCCTCTCTCCACCTAATCATTGTTCTCCTTCCGTTGAATGCGTTTCTTTAAAATCTTACGGATTCGTTCTCCCAATACAAAGCCTTCCAGTGATTTGATCAAATAGTCCACTGCTCCCAGGTCAAACGCCCTATCTCTATCTCGCCTGAGAGAGCTAGTAGTAAGCATTATCACAGGAATGTGAGAGGTTGTCTTATCTATTTTCAACCTTTCCAGTACCTGGAATCCATCAAGACCTGGCATCTTGATATCCAAAAGGATTAAATCTGGCATTTCAATAGTCGCCTTTCTCAATCCCTCCTCACCGTCATAAGCACCGGTCACCTCGAAATCTTCCAATTCAAGAATCTCCTTGACCAATCTAACCAAGTCCTCCTCATCATCAATGATCAAAATTTTGTCCCTGGGCATAATGCCACCAAAAATACGACTCCATATTAATGGAAAAACATATCTAAAGTGTCTCTCAGGCGATACTTGATTTGGATTTTAACACTTTTTTTCTGGCTTGTCAACACTGCCACCAAATCCAAGTTATAAAATAAATCGCTCCGCGGGAGGAGCGGAGCGATTATTGATATGGCGGCCACTCGAGGTTGGGGAAAACCTCGGGGCCTTTCCACAAAATCGTGCTCTTATCTAATCTGAATGACAAAACAGGTACTTAAGCCCCGAGTGTCACCCCTTACTACCTTTATTTTCAAGTCTTCTGGCAAGAGAATGAGATTACGAGAAATATGGTCTGTAAGTAGGCCTTTCGTCTTTTCCCAGACCGAGAGGTCTACCTCGTCGGCACAAATGTCTATTCTAAAAGGATATTGCGAGTACTGACGCAATAAATCTAAAACCTTTTCCATAATCAATTTGCCATCTTCAGAAAATTTATCTCTCTCTGAGGCATAAAGGATTTTGTTCGCCACTTCAATATTTATGCTCTCTCTATTATGATATTTTAACGCCCATAGCTGAAACGGTTTTCCGCTCGTAGTGTGAGGCTTACCATCCTGGTCTATAGCCACGAAATTATAAGAATAGAGACTTCCCACTTTTATTATTCTTCCCCTTTCATCCCGACCATCCCATTTGATGGTCTCCGGAGGAACTCCTTTACCCTGGAGAGTTCTTATAATACTTCCCTTCTCATCCGCAATTGCCAGGTTCCATTTATTAATTGCCTGGTTTGGCAATTTAGGATGGAAAGTCACAAGAGGAGGCTCTGGAACGGAAGGTAGCCAGGGTCTGGTTACCTGGTCGCTACTCATTCGCGTAAATTGCTGAAAATCCTTCTCCCTGAGGATTTCTACCCCGCCTTTCATAATGGCCTCTGTTTTCTCTACGGAAGGGCTAACAATATCTTCTAACCGCGTCTCAATCTGGTAGGGAGCCTTTTCCACCTTAATAGTATCCTTTGCTTTACCTTTTATCACGATTTCTGAAACTCCCTCCTCACTTTCCTCTTTATTAGGTGAAGTATCCAGGGTTTCTTGGCTTACAGTCTCCCCGTAACTTAAGAATATTAGCGTTAAGGTAGCCAAAATAAGACATATTTTCTTAGCCATCAGGTTCCTCCTGCAAGTGAAAAATAGAAGGTTAGTACCCCCCACTCTTCTTTTCCATACTGGTCCCCCTTCAAAGAAGAAAACTGCCAGTATCTCAGTGCTTCCATTACTAGTTTATCTATGGCCGGATAGCCGGATGTTTTCACCACATAGATATTATCCTTGACTTTCCCATCAGATAGGACTACGAAATATACGCTCACTCCCGCTTCAATTCCTTCTTTTTCTGCCCATTCAGGATAGGAAGGGATAACTTTACGGAGGACCGCTCGCTGAGAGAGTGAACCCACAATCTCAAAGATAACCGTTCCCTTCTGTTCTTTTCTCGTACCTCCCTTGCCCGCTTCCTTACCCGAACCGGAATCTCCACCCACATAACCAGCGAGTTCGGGTTCGGTTCCGCTAGCCCGCGAAAATACCACACCTCTCCTGAATGTTGCCCCTGTCCCTTTTCCTTTCCCTTCAGATTTGGCCTCCTTAAGCGAACCAGTGCCTGAACCCGCTCCCGAAGAAGACCCTTCGCCTCCCATCCCTCCTGTTCCAATACCTTCCCCGCCTATCACACCGTAAACCGAGCCTCTTCCTGCAGTACCAAACCCCTCACCCGACCCGGCACCATACCCAGTGCCAGACCCAGCACCATACCCAATGCCAGGCCCAATGCCAGAACCTCCAATCCCCTCATATCCCTCTTTTCCGTTAAGAGTTCCGCCAGGACCCAGTCCATTCCCATACCCTTCTAATTTTTTCGCTTCCTCTACCTTGGCCATAGCGAGAAGGCTCGCTAGCACTTCTGTCCCTGTGAGTTTTCCTTGAGCCTCCTTTTTGACAATGCGGAATACCCCCTCGCTAAAGTCTCTTCCTTCTTTAATATCTTTCAGAGTTGGCGCGTTAGTGAATATGTCCTTTGATGTTTTCTTACCCAGATTTATATCCACAATATCCGCTTCATTGCCGCTTATCTCCTCCTTAGTTGCTACATGGAAGGGAAGGTCCTTTTTAGCAACTTCGTATGTCTTGTCTTCAAGGTTTTCCAATTTTGAGTCCTTAAGAGTAAGTTCTTTGGAAGCGAGGAGAATTTTATCTTCCTTGGACTTTGAGATTAATTCTTCCATCTGGTCACTAACTTTGGATAACTCAAATTTCTTAGAAAGAGATCCCTGCTTATCCACCAGAATCTCCTTATTAGAAAGCCCCTCAATCTTAGTGACTTCAGGTTTAGAAGTACCTCCACCTGCCAGAACCTCTTCTTTCTTTGCCGGCACCACTTCCTTGACTCTAAAGAACTTTCTTATTTTCTCCTTAAAAGTCTGGGCGGGGCTGCCAGGAGACCCTGCTCGGCCTCCACCTATTATCTCTTCCGGTGCGACATACTCTACTTCAACTATCGGGACGAGTTTTTCTGCTTCAAGAGTTTTGGATAGATTAAAATTGACCAAGAAAAGCAAAAGGTGCAAACCTATGGCAATCATCCAGCAGGTAATGTCGTGTTTCATCTGTGTGTGAATAAGCATAATTTTCTCCCTATTTTGAACCCTCTTTATAAAGTCTTTTCTGTTCTGTTGCTACCGCTATCCTCTTGGCGCCCGCATGTTTAACAACTAAATCAAAGATTTTCTCTACCTCCCCATATGGAACGTCCCTATCGGCACGAATTATGACCAGCACTTTCGGGTCCCTTTTCAGCATACTTCTGAGTCTGGGAATAAGTTGTTCCCAGGAGACCACCTGAGTATTTATGGCTACCCTCCCATCATTTGCATAAGTGACGCTTATGTTTCGCTCCTTCGCCTCAATAGTTACTGCCTTTGGAAGGTTAACCGGAATACTGGGCATATTGATGATGGGAGTCGTTATCATAAGTATGAGTACCAGAACCAATGCCACATTAATTACAGGCGCTATATTTATACCTGCTATACTATCTTCTTCAATCTGTCTTGTCCTTCTCATCTCTTACTCCTATTCCGTTTTCTCTTCGCTCATCTCTTTTTTAGTTCCCTTCAAAAGGGATAATTTCACCGCTCCGCTCTGCCTGGAGATGTCCAGAATATGTACAACTCTTCCGTGCAGCACTTCCCCGTCAGCAGTAATCATAACCGATTTGTCTTTCTTGTTATCCAGTTCTTTAGCCAGCCTTATTGAAAATTCCCTTTCTGAATCCATCTTTTCAGTATTTAAATATATCGCATCGTTACTAATGCGGATGAAAAGAGGCTTCTCTTTCTCTTTTTCTACCTGGGCAGTCTCCACCGCCTTAGATGAATGAACCTTGATCATTGACTGCATAATCATTGGCGAAATTATCATTAGGATAACTATTAGAGTCAAAGAGAGGTCGCCCAAAGGAGTAATATTTACTTCCGCCAGTTCCTTTGGATTCCCCTTTTCTATAGATTCTTTCCTCATGTCTATCCTCCAATCTTAGTTCTTCCTCGCTATTTCTTATCACTTCTCATCCATGTCTTCTCTCTATGGTCCGCTCGCCATATAAGAGAATAATCAACTCGGAAGTGAAGGTATCAATTCTAACCATCAAGTCGCGAAGCCTGCCGGTGAAATAGTTGTATATAATTGCTGCCGGGACGGCTACAGCAATTCCTGCAACTGTCGTCACCAGTGCCTCGGAGATTCCCGCAGCAATTATTGTCGGTCCTCCCGAGCCGGACAGAGCGAGGTCATGGAAAGACCTCATTATGCCAAGCACTGTCCCCAAAAGTCCGAGGAGTGGCGCAATGAAACTAATTGTGCCAAATACTGCGAGACGGGACCTCAATAAGTTCTGGCTCCTCTCTTTGTAGCTTTCCATGGTGTCCTCAGCATCAATTCTGGAAAGATGGGACGCATTCAATCCGGCTTTTACTATTTCAGGAACAAGGCCCTTATGCTTGTCACAGCAATCCACAGCCTTATCAATTTTTCCTTCCCTCACCAATCTCCTCACTTCCACCAATAAAGAACTTTCCAGTCTTCCCGCTCGATAGTAGTACCAGAACCTTTCCAGCGCATAAGCAACTAACAAAATAGAAGCGACAAGAAGCATCGGCATAGTAATACTTAGTTTCATCAGTTCAATAAAGGTTACATTATCCATAATTCCCTCCTTTCCTATTTTTTAGTGCCCGATTTCAACACCTCTATCCTCTCTTTAGCCGCATTGGCCCATTCCGGATTCTTTGTATTTTTCGCTATATCTCCGTAAATAGATAGACACTTGTCAGGTTGGCCTTCGGCTTCATATATCTCTGCCAGTCTCATTAGCCCTGCCACTCGGTAATCATCACTCTTCGGAACAAAATTCACTAAACCCTCATAGGTCTCCTTCTCTTTTTCTGGCATTTTCAACTTCTCAAAGCATCTGGCGGTGTAGAATTTTGCCTCGCTCTTTTCCACTTTCCCTTCCGGCACTCTCTCATAGGATTCCACCGCCTTCCCATAGTCTTCCAGTACCTCACATAATGAACCAATCTGCAGAAAGACAAAACCAATCTTCTCATCTTCGGGGTAAGTGGACACGAAGTTCTCATAGGTTTCAATAGATTCTCTCAGTTTCTGGGATTTCTTATAGCATAAAGCAATGTTAAGAGCCGCGTCTTTGGCTAAGGGGTCCTCTGGATATAATAGAGAAAATTCTTTGAAAGCAAGTACACTTTTTTCAAATTCCCCCATATTGAAATAGCAGACCGCCCCGCGGAACATGGCTTGAGAGCGCAATCTTTCTTCAGGAAAATTGAGGACAAAATTCTCGTAGGCATTTACCGCCTCTCCGTATTTGCCTTGAAGATAATAGCATTCCGCCTGATAGTAGAATGCTTGAGCCGAGGAAGTGCTTTCCGGGAAGTCCAAAATAAGCTTCTGAAAATATCTCTGAGCCAATGGATAATTCTTCCGATTAAAAGCCTCTGCGCCCAATTTCCAGTAAGTATCTGCAGCGAATCTCGATTTGGGGAACTGTTCTATTAGTTTTCCCAGTTCTTCGACTGACTTGCCCTGACGATAATAGCTCATCTGTAACTGTTCCAGAACAGCTCCAATATTTTCGTCTTCTGGATAATCTTTAATGAATTTTTCGTATTGAGCTATTGCATCCTGAATCTTTCCCTGGTTATAATAGCATTGCCCTATTTGTAGGACGGCATCTTTCACTGTATTGGAATTCGGATAAGTCTCAAGCAACCAGCGGTAGGTGCTCAAGGCCTGGTCGTATTTGCCTAGACCAAAATATGTCTTACCTGCCTGGAGCAGAGCCTCGGGAGCCAGTTCGTCCTGCTTGAACTCTGTTGCCAGTTTCTCCCATTTCTTTATCGCTTCTGAAAAGTATTCAAGACGATAAAGGGCTATACCCTGTTGATATAAGGCTTGACTTACCTTCGGATTTCCCATAGACCTTTTTATAAACTCGTCATAGTAAGAAATTGCTTTCTCATGCTGTTTCTTGTTAAACAGTATATTACCCATCTCCAGAAGGGCGAGGCTCCCGGTTTCCCCTCCTTCCTGTTGCGCTCTCACCAATGCTTTCTCCTGTGTATCAGCGGCTTTCTCATAATCTCCCATCTCTGCATAACAGGAAGAGATAGCCTGATATGCTTTCGTCAAGAGTGGACTCGCTGGGAAGTTCTTGACGACCAATTCATATACTTCTTTTGCTTCACCATATTTCTCCAGAGCATAATACGCTTCTCCAATCAGGAAGTAGATTTCCGCCCGCCAATTCGTAGAACTCGAAGGCGAATTCTTCAAAATTTGATAGACATTTGTCACCAGCTGAGGATACTCTTTCAGACTATAATATGCGCTAGCCATTAGATAGAGCGCCTTTTCAAAAAATTGGGTCCCTGGAAGCCGGTCAATAATCTCCTGATAACATTTGATGGCTTCAAAGTATCTTTCTGTCTTCTGATAAGCCATGCCTTCAATTAATAGGACATTTGCTGCCAGTTCTCCCCATTGGTAGGACTTCAGGAACTCCTTTGCCCTCCCTATCGCTTCCTCGTACTGATTCTGCTGAGCATGACACCAGATTATCTTATATAGAGAATACATCGCTATCTTTTCAACCTTCAATGCCAAAGAATAGTTGGCGAGCGCCTTGGCATAATCCTTCTGTTTGAGGGAAATCTCACCAATCAGATAACTTGAGTACATGGCTAAATGGCTTTTCGGAAATTCCCGAAGCAAATTCTGCAACTTTATTTCCGCCTCACCGTATTTCTCCTGTTGAAAATCTGAGCAGGCAAGAAGATATAACGCCTCTTCCCTCAAATCACTTTCTGGATAGTGCGAAAGCAAGCCCTCAAAAGCCTCCGAAGCCAAAGGATACTGGTTAGATTGGAAAAACGATTCACCAATCTGATATTGAGCCTTATCCCCCCACGGGCTTTCCCTGCCTTCTTTCAATATCTCTTTAAAGAGTGCGGTAGCCATCATCACTTTGTTCAACTCTCTGAAAGCCAACCCGGAGTAATAGATACAACCTAAATCGTCCTTAACCTTCCGGAAGTGCTCCAGAGCAGTCTTTGCATCCCCCTTCTCCAGAAGGATTAGACCGAGAGGGATGAGAGCAGACGGTTTACTATTGTAGGCGGGATAGAAGAGAAGCAACTCTTCTAAAGTGCTTCTCCCTTTTTCTTTCTCTCCTATTGCCAGGTAGGAGAGCGCTATTCCATATAATGCTTCGGCTCTCAAATTCCTGTTCTTTCCTTTTTTGACCTCTGTAAAATGGTCTATCGCATTAAGGTATTTGCCTAAATTGAACTCACATTCTCCAAGGCGATACGTTGAATTGATATACAGGTCATAGTCTCCCTCAGACATTCTGCAAGCCTTGCGAAATGCCTTGGCTGCCTCTCCGTATTTTCCCTTCTCAAAAAGACACTGCCCAATCATAAACTGGGCATTTGCTGCCCTGGAATCATTTGAGAAATCTTTCAGGAACTGCATAAACCTGTTCATTGCCTCTTCAATGTTCCCTCGCCTATATACTGAGGATGCCAAGTTGTATTCAGAAGCAGCATCTATGCCCTTACTCTTCGCTCCTGCCACAGAAAAAGGAACGAACAGAAGCAAGATAAGAATTGTTGAAATCTTCCTCATCTTTTCAGACATTTCTATATCTCCCCCTATCTACCCTAACTCATTCACTAATCTCAGTGAGTTCTTTTCCATTTACTCTCATCTCTACCGGCGTCTCTTCTGGAGAGAATGACTGAAGTATTATCTCCCCTTCATCAATCCACTTCTTATCGTTCTTGTACACTAAAGTGAGTTTATAGGAATAGACACCCCTATTTACTGGCCTACCCATCTCATCACAAACATCCCACCTGATAATTTCAGGTGGACTGGTATCCCCTGAGAAATTCCTCTTTACTTTTCCCTCTTCATCTTTTATCTCCAAAGTCCATTTCTTTACAGTAATTGAAGGAATATCCATGCCAAATTCAATCTCATTAGCCAATGCGTCAAGCCCATAGGTGTTTTCTGACTTCAAAATAGGATTGGCTTTTGCCTTGTAGATATTCCCCCAGCCAAAGGTGAGCCCAAATTTATGCAGATTACCCAGGTCGTGAGAACTGA
>Ga0315308_1000043_pt1 | contig 59764 bp, 53 predicted proteins | sample TDP3_MG_FD_203078 | JGI IMG/M metagenome (GOLD analysis project Ga0315308, IMG submission 203078) | Freshwater sediment microbial communities from Lake Towuti, South Sulawesi, Indonesia - TDP3 | ecosystem: Environmental > Aquatic > Freshwater > Lake > Sediment | place: Indonesia: South Sulawesi...
CCGGCTTTTTTAATCCTATCCAGCATGGTTTCATCTGGCGGCGGCAGTGAGAAATCCCTCCTGTTAGGCGTCCTGTAAAATGCCCCTTCTTTGCCCAGGAATGGCCTGGCTATGACCCTGCCCACATGATAGGGCTTGGTGATCTCCCTTGCAGTGATGCAGAGATTGTAGAGCCGTTTCAAGGGGATTACCTCTTCGTGGGCTGCGATTTGAAATACGCTGTCTGCAGATGTATAGACAATGGGCCTTCCTGTCCGCACATGCTCTTGCCCCAGCTCCTTGATAATCTCAGTGCCCGAAGCAGGTTTGTTCCCAAGGGCTTTGAGCCCGGTCCTCCTGTCAAAGGGCTCCATGATCTCAAGAGGGAAGCCATTGGGAAAGGTTGGGAAGGGCTTTTTGAGGATGAGGCCTGCTATCTCCCAATGCCCTGAAGTTGTGTCTTTACCCGCAGATGCCTCTGCCATTCTTGCCCATGATGCAAGTGGTTTGGGATTTGGCTTAAGCCCTGCACCGCCTTGAATGTTTCCAAGCCCCAGCTTCTCAAAATTTTTAAGAGGAATTTCTGGGACCGCCTCCAGGATATGACCAAGGGTATTGCTCCCCTGATCCCCATATTGGGCTGCATCCGGAAGCTCCCCTACGCCGAGGCCGTCAAGTATGAGTATGATCGCCCTCTTGGACTTCAATTGTTCCACCTCAACCTATTTAATCTCCTTCATAATAGCTGCGGCACTGCTTGTCCCAATCCGCGTGGCCCCCGCTTCAATCATGGCCTTGAGTGTTTTAAGGTCTCTGATCCCACCTGCTGCTTTGACTCCGATCTTCCCTTGTGCCACTGAAGCCAGGAGCTTTACATCCTCCACTGTTGCCCCTGAAGGGCCAAAGCCCGTGGATGTCTTTACAAAATGTGCGCCGCTCTTGATGACAAGCTCGCAGGCCCTGATTTTCTCCTCCTGTGTGAGATAGCACGCCTCAATGATCATCTTGAAGCAGGCCTTCCTGGACTGCCTGACAGCCCCCTTCATCTCTCTCAGGACTTGCTCCCAATCCCCGGCCTTTAGTGCGGCAATATTGATGACCATGTCAATCTCCTGGGCGCCTGCCTCAAGGAGCTTCCTCACCTCTGTGAGCTTTGCCCTGGTCGGCGAATAACCCAGTGGAAACCCTGCAGGGCCTATAACCTTAATTTGAGATCCCTGCAGCAGTTTCCGCGCTCTCGGGACATAATATGGAGGTACACATACACCAAAGAACCCATACTCCCGTGCCTCCTTGCAGAGCTTATCAATATCCTGGGGGCTTGTGTCCGGTCTCAGAATAGTGGAGTCTATGACCTTTGCAATTTCCATGTTGGGCTATTTATAAATTGAATGATCGCCGATATTGATTGAAAAGTCCCAGAAGCCTTCCCATTTGCCCTTTAGCTTATGGGTCCTTAGTTTCGGATGGAAATAATTTTCAACGAAGGTCTGGATGGCGCGCCTGAAATCAGACTTGTTTTGATCTGTAAGCCGACTGTAGCGTCGTTTGAAAAAGCTGGATCGGTTAATGGTCGAGATCACGAATCAGATCTCGAGCGTTTCTGAAAGACTTAAGTTTTCCCCCTCTCCTCTCTTCCTCAAAGATAAGGATGGCTCTAAGAGTATCGATCTCTTCAGCAGCTTTTTTAAGTCCTTCGTATTCCTTCTTAGGCAGGATTACGGTATCCCGACTCCTCCTCTTTATGATCGTAGACAATGGTGTCTCCTTCCTATTTTCAACAATCATAAAAAGATGTCCCTGGTGAGTCAACCTTCGATAGACCGGCACAGCCCTGGAAGAAACCGATTCCAAGCTTTAGAGGCATGTCGTAAACCTCTGCGGTTTGCCGCGGAGAACTTCGTTAGTGATCACCATATTTCGACCTTCAGATTTTCCACGCTCTCAAAATGCACATCTCGGGTAACAAGCGTAAGGTCATATTGCTGAGCAATGGCAGCAATCCATATGTCATTTTCAGGTATAGGTTGGCCTTTTCTTTCAGACGATTCTTAACCTCGCCATACCTCTTTGCTGTCTCGGTATCGCATAGAAGGACTGTATTATTAAGGGCAAACTCATCTATCCGGGCGTGATTTTCCTTCACTCTCGTTGATGTATAAGCCCCAAAATATAACTCGCCAATAGCGATGCACGGGATGAATACTTCCGATGCATCGGTTATGTGTTCATGGATCTTGGGGTCTTCAGAAAAGAGGGCAATGATGATATTTGTGTCCAGAAGAAATCTACCATTCACTGATGTCTACCTTTTCGCAGCCTTCCTCTATGGTTTTAGACATCAGTTCCAAGTCATCAGCGAGGATAGTTCCCTCAAAACGCAAAAGGTTTTTACCCTCGTTGCCCCGAGGCACAAGGGTTCTGGCAAAATCGAGCAAACGGCGTTGAAGCTCGAGAGGCAGCTTATCAATTTGAGCCATGAGATTATCCTTTATTGAAATGTCCGCCATGGGTCACTCCTTCTTATTCTTATTTTTATTATACCATATAAATTCTGCCTCGGACGCCTTTTCCTCAAGCTCTGTGAGCTTCTCGCTGGTGCCCCAAGCCGTCTGGTCATAGCCAATTATCTGGCAATAAATGACAACAAAATCTCAGGCCCGTGTCGGTTTGTTATGAAATACCACACGGATGCCCCGTGCCTCAAGCGCTCTTCTCTTTCATTATCCCTTATCCCTCGGCCCCCCCTCTCCTTGGAGGAATCAAGAATGCTGTGATGAGGGCGGTCAGACGATGCGCTTTGACATCCATGGAGATTTCCCATAAAATGTTGGCTGAGGCCGCCAGGGAAGAGCTTGAAGGATGCTGGGAAGAGGACAACAGGAGGATTGGTTTCGATGGAATGGATGGACAATAAAGAAAAAATGGGAAACAAAAACGGCTATCGAAAAGATGCCTCTTTCCAACCACAACCTGCGGATCGCTTGGCTGATTTGGATTGGTCCTTCCTCGATAGCTTCAATCTTTGTGGTATAGAAGAACAAATCGTGTCTCTTAATTGGACGGATCTCGACGACTGGTTCAAGGCTGCTTACGCAGCATTGGAGGAGCAGTATATAGACTTGGATAAACTTGCAACGGATTGGGACAAAAGGCTTCATGATCTCGGTGGAGATCCATGCGTCTATGATTGGAAAGAGTTCAGGCCACTCCGATTGGAGCGTGAGGAGGACTGGTCTGATTGGCTGGCTCACATACTTCAAACTTCAAAGACGGGATTTCTTGCCGGGCAACTCTTTGGAAATGCTTTTAGGGATATTCGTATAGACTTCGCTCAACCAAAGGTTAAACGGGAGGTTACGATCATTACTGGCGAGCGACGGGCAGATCTTTGTATTCAATGGAGAAATCCGACTGCGGCGACACATGTAGAAGTCAAAATAGGGGACGAGAATTTCGACAAGACATTCGATACATCTATTGGACTTAGGCGCACATATCCGGATAGAACGAATTGGACACATTATATTCTATTGCCTGAGGCATCTCTTGAGAATTGGAAGGAGTGCCAGGAACATCAGCGGTCCCAATTTCAAATAGACATCGCTGAAATTACCTGGACACAGATTGCCATAGCACTTAGGAAGGGCCTTCGTAAGGGTGGAGAAGATATATTATGGAGAACCTGTGCCTATATCTTTTGTGGAGCAATCGAGCAGAAAATACTCGGGCATATTCAAATGAACGAAGAGACATTAGATGGCAAGACGCTTTCATGGGAGAATTTTCGTGGCGTGGCAAGCCAGCTACATGTCATGAAGGAGGGAATGAACGATGGATAAAAAACTCGAAGAGTTCCTGAAAAATGGCTATTCCTCATGCTATTTAAAGGCCCTCGATACTGCGGCATATTTCCAACAAATGATGGGGGAAAAACTCCTTAACATTGTCAGGAAGGAAGTAAAGTGGACAACCTTTTCACCTATCAAGGGAGATTCTGGACACATTACCTATGACAAATCTAAATGTATTTACGCATGGATAAAGGGAACTGTGAAAGGGAAACCGGTAATGATTTGGACTGGTGTTTGGTGGAATCAGCCTGTAAGGAATATCGCGTTTGCAGGGTTTTGGGAGGGTCAAAAATATCCTGCGAATTTCCAGTATTGTTCTCAGAACGATCGTATTTCCTTCGAATTGTATGAAGGACAACCGTTCCTGCTTGTGCCTCTTCCCGACTTTGATTCGTTAAGTGGCGAGATAAAACTTCTTCTTGAAGAGCTGCAAAGACAGGCAACCTCAAAAAGAGTTTGATCTGAACATCAAAAACGGCACGCCACCGGCTCTTTTACTGGAATAATTTGAATACTTTTTCACGATATACATTTGCGGTCTTTGATGTGGAGACGACAGGGCTGAGCCCCCGGGAGGGGGACAGGGTATGCGAGGTGGCTGTCCTGAGGGTAAAGGATGGGAAGGAGTGCGGCTCATTCAGTACCCTTATCAATCCAGAGATGCCCATTTCCCCTGGGGCTTTTTATGTCAACGGCATTACCAATGCGATGCTCAGAGGGAAGCCCATTTTCTCTGAGGTGGCCCAGAAAATCCTCAACTCGCTCTCTGATGCGGTCATCGTCTGTCACAATTCCCCGTTTGATATGGGCTTTTTAGAGGCTGAGCTTGAGAGGCTTAACCTTTCTCTTCCCACCAATCCGGTTATTGACACGCTCTTCCTGGCCAGAAGATGCTTTCGCTTCTGGAGCAACAGCCTTGGAGCCATCGCGGAATCCCTTGGGATTCCCCTGAAGACCGAGCATCGGGCCATGGCAGATGTTCGGACAACCAAAGAGGTCCTGGAGAGGTTCCTGGACAATTTTCACTGGAGGGGGATAAGGACTTTGGATGAAATCCTGGGGCTGCAGAAGGCGCCCACAAGGCGAAGATTTGAGAAAAATTATGCCCTGCCCCCGCACCTTGAGGAGGCTGTTCAGGCGAAAAGGCCGCTCCATCTCGTGTATGTTTCCAGGGATGGGAGGAAAACAGAGAGGGTGGTGGACCCCCTTGAGATCACAGAGATGAATTCCCAGCTTTATCTCGTGGGTCGCTGCAGGCTCCGAGGGGGAGAGGAGAGAATGTTCCGCCTTGACCGAATAATCTCCCTTAAGAGCAACCCCTGAGGCCGCATTTCCTGCCTGAGACCACCAAGCAGAATTTTTTAAAAATCGTTGCCTTGACTTTATGCAAAACTTTATGTAAACTTTATGCAAAAGTGAGATATGTGGCAACCAATTTATAAGGTGAATAATAGAACATTGGAATTATTAGAAAAAATTGCTGAACTCCGTTCAAAAATTCAAACATCGAGTATAAAACTTCCCTGGATACCATCATTAGTTCGCGAAGCTGTCATTCGTTCAGCACACGGTTCTACAGCCATAGAAGGGTGTACACTTTCAGTTGATGCGGTAAAATCATTATTTGATGGGGAAAAAGTTTTTGGATATTCTGAGAAACATATCAGGATGGCTAAAAATTATATAGATGCGATCCAATGGATAACAAAAAATGAAAAAAAATCTAATATACTTGAAAAAGACATTTTTCACCTTCATAAGATTATAGCGACGGATGCTGTTGACGAAGGACCAATTGGAGAGTATAGGAGACTAAATGTAAGGGCTGGTATGTATTCAGCACCTCACTGGCAGAAAGTTTCCCATTTAATGAAGGAATTGCGTGATTGGTTAAATAGCAAATCAAAAGAAATTCCTGCTATTTTTTCTTCTTCACTATTGCATTTGCAGTTTGTCAATATCCATCCTTTCAGAGACGGCAATGGCAGATGTGCAAGGGCGTTGGCTACCTGGGAATTATACCGTAGAGGATTTGACACATTACATATTTTTTCACTTGATGAGGTCTTGCTTGAGAACCGAAATCTTTATATTAAAAACCTTCAACGGGTTCAAGTAGAAAAATATCCACTTGATGCATGGTTAGAATTTATGTCAGAGGCAGTATTGGAAACTCTTGAACGTGTGTACAGCCGTATACTGTCAGTTGGTATCACTACTCAAACACCTGTTTCGCTTACTCTGAAACAGGAAAAACTTTTGCGAGTTTTACAGGAACGGAGAATAATGAATATTCGAGATATAGCCCAATCCATCAGGACAACCCTTCCTGGGGCACATTATGTTCTTAAGCCGCTTATTGAATATGGAGTGGTTGTCAGGGTTGGTCATCACAAATCTGTTAGGTATACTGTTCCGTCTATGATTAAAGCCTCCGGATAACCAACTCGGACGCCGTCATCGTCTGTCATAATGCCCCCTTTGATATGGGCTTTTTAGAGGCCGAGCTTGAGAAGCTTAACCTTAAGAGCAACCCCTGAGGATGTACTTCCAGGAGTTTGAGCTTTGCCACGCGCGGATCTCTTCGAGAAATGCATTGTCTGATTTATTGCGGGACCCCTTACGGATCTCTTGTATGTAAGCCACGATGTCCTCTATATCTGTATGGCTGAATGGATTGAACCGTTCACGGACAATCTGCTCTAATAGTTTTGCCGGATTGATCTTTCTCTTCCTGGATTCTTTGATGAGGACATTCTTAAGGCGTGGATCAAAGGACAATGTCCACTTTTCTTTCCTTAGTGTTGCTTTGGGCATATTTTACTCTCCTTCTACAATACGCATAAATCTCTTTATTTATCACGCTCAAGCTGGAGTCAATGACCTTTGCAATTTCCATCAGTTACTTCTACACTACCAGAACGCAGGATTCAAAGACTATGTCCGCAATTCAGAAATCATTGCAATATTAACCCCATTTATGCCAAAATCTCATTGATGGAGAAAAGATCATGTCAAGATTAAAGGGACAATACATTGTAAACGAAAAAGGCAAGAAAACAGCAGCAGTTCTCTCGATCAAAGAATACGAAGAGCTTCTGGAAGATCTTCACGATCTTGCAGTCATTGCCGAGCGCCGGGAAGAACCAACCATACCATTTGACAAGTTGAAGAAAAGACTGAAAAAAGATGGACTCCTATGAAATCCTTTGGAAGCACTTGGCAGAACAAGACCTACGAAAAATAGACCCTCAATATATCCCTCAAATAATAAAAGTTATTGGGTTACTTTCAACGAATCCTTTTCCGCCTCAACATCAAAAGCTTCGCAGCGCAGAACATCTCTATCGTGTTCGAATAGGTGATTATATCCGTCACAGGAAAGATGTGTATCGAGGTTTTTGAGTGCTACCAGAATGCGCATGAAGTTGAAAACCTTGAATGGCTATGTAGCCAGAGAGATCGCCTCCCCGTTCCTCGTTTCCCTGTTCGTCCTTACATTCTTTCTCCTCCTGGGCAGGGTCATGCGCTATGCAGACATTGTCCTGTCCAGGGGGGTTGGCTTCTGGGAGACCATGTGGCTCTTCTCCCACCTTATCCCCTTTATCCTGGCACTGACGATCCCCATCGCACTGCTCATGGGGGTCCTTCTTGCCTTTGGCCGCCTTTCCTCGGAGAGCGAGCTCACGGCCATGAGGGCTGCAGGGGTGAGCCTCTATCAGCTCCTTCTGGCGCCATTTGGGTTTGGCATCCTTTCATATATCTTCTGCGCCGGCATCACATTATTCCTCATACCCTCGGCCAACACTGCCTTCAAGGGAACACTCAACAATCTGCTCCATACAAAGGCCATCTCTGCCATCCAGGAGGGGGCATTTGACGACGAGATCCAGGGAGTTGCCCTGTTTGTTGAGAAGGTCTTCAAGGAGCAAGGGACAATGGAGGGCATCCTGATATTTGACACCAAGACCTCGCCCGTGCCCATGACCATCACAGCAAAAGAAGGAAGCCTCCCGGCAGCCCAGCAAGGAGCGGGCCTGACTCTCATCCTAAAGGATGGGTCCATCCACTTTCTGGAGGGAAGCGTTTACAGGCGGATTGACTTCAACTCATACACCCTGACTCTTCCCGCCATTACCGGCGATGACAAGGAAAGAGGCCTCTCTGATATGACCCTGACAGAGCTCAGAGAAGAAGCCAAAAGGCTAAGAAGCATCGGAGAGGCGCCATGGGCGCCGCTCGTAGAGTTCCACGAGAGGATCGCTGTTCCCCTGGCATGCTTCATTCTCGCCCTCCTTGGCGTCCCCCTGGGAATAAGGAACCCGCGCTCGGGCAAGGTGGCAAATGTCTCCCTGGGGATTGCCATTGTCCTGATCTACTACATATGTCTGGTCGCCGGAGAGGCACTGGGGAAAAACGGGCTCCTTCCCCCGTCCCTTGCCATCTGGTCCTGGAATGTGCTCCTTACAGGAGTGGGAATCTTTTTCCTTCACAGGGCCAATGTTGGAAAATCCCTGATCCCGTGGGGACAATAACGATGAATATCCTTCCCAGATACATAGCCAGGGAGTTCCTGAGAATTTTTGCCATGACCATCGTGGCCTTTACAGGTATCTACCTTGTCATGGACTTCATAGAGAACATGAGTGCAATTGTTAAGGCAGGCGCGCCGGCCGGAACCGCAATCAAATATTTTGCCCTCAGGCTCCCCTTCGTCCTGTACCAGGGCATCCCTGCAGGCATACTCCTCTCCACGCTCATCGCCCTGGGGATGATGCGCAAGCACAATGAGATCACTGCCATGAAGGGGGCCGGGATCGACCCCTTCCGGCAGTCCCGTGTCCTCTTCCATATCGCCCTGATCCTTGGCGTCTTCATGCTTTTGCTGAACGAATGGATCGTCCCTTCCTCCAACCGGGCCGCAGATCTTGTTTGGCGCCTGGAGATCAAGAAGGAAAAGCCCCCTCCATCGTTCAGGAGGAGCGGGATCTGGTTCAGGGAAGAAAGGAGGTTCTACAGAATTGACCTTTTCTCCCCTGACGACGGGTATTTGAAAGGAATCACTATATTTGCTCTAACGGAGGGGTTTACCCCGGAAGAGATCGTTACAGCAAAGAAGGCTGAGTGGTCAGACAGCCAGTGGATCCTTAAAGATGTGACATTGAGAACATTCAAGGATGGACAGCTTAAGAGCTATCAGGAGAGCTCTTCTTTCCCGATCCATCTTCCTTACACCCTGGAGGATTTCAGAAAATCTAAAAAGAAACCGGAGGAGATGAACATCCTTGAGCTTTATTCCTATATCAAGAGGCTGGAGCGCTACGGATCCTCTTCCCGGGCCTGGAGGCCCGACCTCCATCTAAAAATCTCCTTCCCCTTCGTCACCCTCATAATGGTCCTTGTGGGGCTCCCTTTCTCCCTTTTGGGATCCGGAAGGGGAGGACTGCCCCTCACCATTGGCATTGCCTTCGCCGTGGGATTCTCCTACTGGATCATCCTTGCCTTCAGTCTCTCGCTTGGACGCTCAGGAACTCTCCCTGCCGTGCTCTCTGCCTGGATCCCGAACATACTCTTCACCATAATCGGCGCCACACTACTTTCCCGAGTAAAGCGATAATCTGTTCGTATTAGATTGAAAGGCGATCGATGCGGCCCTTCTCTATTGCAAGGGCTGCAGTCTTGCTTAGGATGTGGACGCCGAGGATCAAATTGGCAAAGCGCTCGTCTTTGGTGAAACCCTTTGCATAACGATAGTAGATCTGCTGGATGATGATCGCTATCTTGAATAGCGCATATACATAATGGAAAAGCATGTTGGACACATCCCTCCCGCTCTTCTCTGCATATCGGGCGACGATTTGTGAGCGGGTAAGGTTTCCCGGAAGGGTGGTAAGGCACTGCTTGATCATCTGCATCTCTTCGGGATCGTCCGGGTCAACCCAGTAGCCGAGCGATGTCCCCAAATCCATGAGGGGGTCGCCTATGGTGGCCATCTCCCAGTCAAGGATGGCAATGATCCTGAAGAGATCGTCAGGGTCAAGAACAAGGTTGTCATATTTGAAATCGTTATGTATAAGTGAAGCCCCGCTCTCCAAAGGCATGTGCTCATCAAGCCACTTTGCAGCCCGCTCCATGTCAGGAATATCGTTGGTGCGGGCGTTTTTGTATCGCTCGGTCCACCCCTTTATCTGGCGCTCCACATACCCCTCAGGCCTGCCCAGGTCGTCCAGGCTTGCTGACCGGTAATCAATTGCGTGGATCTCGACAAGGGTGTCAGTGAACAACTCGGAGAGGCGCCGCATCGCTGACTCGGACAGCTCCATGCCCTCGGGAGGAACAACACGAAGGATGACTCCCTTTGCGCGCTCCATAATGTAAAACGGCGCGCCCAGCACGGATTCGTCATCACAGTATAGAAGGGGCTTCGGCACCTTCTTATAGAGGGGATAGACACCAGAGAGGATCCGGAATTCCCTATTCATGTTATGGCCTGATTTGATCTTATGGGCGCCGAAGGGCGGACGGCGCAGGACCATCTCCCGGTCTCCTGACCTAATGAGGTAAGTCAGGTTGGAGTGGCCGCTTGGAAACTGCTCAATAACCAAGGGGCTTTCCAGGCCAGAGATTTTCCCTCTCATATATGCCTCAAGCCGCGCCGCATCCAGCTCCTCCCCGCGGCGAACCGCCTTGGTCCGATCGATCCAGTCCTCCCTCATTTTCGTCCCTTCATTCTAAGAGGCCTTTATCCCGTAGTTCCTCAGAATCCTCCGTGCTACAACCGATTTGTGCACCTCGTCAGCCCCATCGTAGATACGGGCCGCCCTCTCATTCCTGTACCAGAAGGCAAGCGGGGTATCATCGGTCAGGCCATAAGCGCCGTGGACCTGGATGGCGCGGTCAACAACCTTCTGCAGGACATTGGCCACATAGAACTTGATCACCGAGATCTCCTCCCTTGCGGCATAGGTGCCCTCGCGATCTATTTTCCATGCGGCATGGAGGACCATGAGGCGGGCAGCATTGATCTCCGCGCGGCTTTCCGCTATCCATTCATGGACAATCTGCCGGGTGCCCAAAGGTTTCCCCGGTGCAATCTGCCGGGTGGCAGCCCTCTCGCACATTAGGTCAAACGCCCGCTCGCAGATCCCGATCCAGCGCATGCAGTGATGTATTCGGCCCGGGCCAAGCCGTTCCTGTGCAATGACAAACCCTGTTCCTTCCTCCCCGAGGAGGTTCTTCCTTGGCACGCGGCAGCTCTGAAGGAGAACCTCGCCGTGGCTGGCGTAATCATCGCCCTTGTGGCCCATCATGGTGATGTTGCGGACAAGATTGAACCCCGGGTTGTCGGTGGGAACAATGATCTGGCTTGCCCTCATATACGGGCTTTCAGCTTCAGGGTTGGTGATCGCCATAACGATTGAAAAGGCCGCTCCCTCCGCAGCGGATGTCCACCATTTCTGGCCATTGATTACATAGTCATTTCCGTCCTTGACGGCAGTCGTCCCCATCCATGTGGGATTTGAGCCGGGGAACTCCGGCTCAGTCATTGCAAAGCAGCTTCGGATCTCTCCCCTAATGAGGGGCTTGAGGTACTTTTCTTTCTGCTCCTCGCTGCCGTGGATCATCAGTATCTCCATGTTCCCCACATCAGGGGCCTGGCAGTTGAATAGATAATGTCCTATGGGGTTGCGGCCGAGCTCCTCGCTCACATGGGCGAACTCCATAAGAGAGAGCCCTAAGCCCCCGAGTTCTTCAGGGATGTGGGGCGCCCACAATTTCATCTGTTTGACCTTTTCCCTCTTCTCCTTGAGCATGGGGATCATCTCACGGAAGGTCTTATAGCTGAAGTTCCGTTCTATCGGATAAACCTCCTTCCGCATGAACTCGCGGATCATCTGGATGATCGTCTGAAGCTTCTCGGAAATTGTGAAATCCATTGGATCCTCCTTTCTAAGGTGCAAATAGTATATCAGGAATCATTATTTTCTTGCATGTTTGCGTTAAAAGATCATTTACTCGGGGCTGCCGTAGCTGTGAAGCCCGGAAAGGACAAGGTTTACACCGAGATAGCAGAAAAGCGTCACGCCGAATCCAATGATGGAGAAGATCGCAGACCTCCGGCCATGCCATCCAAGCGCAAACCGCGAGTGAAGGAATGCAGCATAAACCAACCAGGTGATCAGGGACCATGTTTCTTTTGTATCCCAGCTCCAGTAGCTTCCCCATGCATAGTCTGCCCATGCCGCTCCTGTGACAATCCCGATGGCCAGGAGAACGAATCCGATCACAACAGTCTTGTAGATGATGCCATCCAGGACATCTCTGTCCCTCTGGTGTTCAGGCTGGCCGTTGCGCCGGGATGAAACAATGTAATAAATGCTTGCCCCAAAGGAAACTGCAAAGAACGCATAGGCAAGGAAGCATGTTATGACATGGATTGTGACCCAATTGCTCTGAAGGGCCGGGACAAGGGGTTCAATCTCGGAGCCCGAGCTTTTTGACAGGGCCGCATAGGCCATGCTGGCACAGGCAAGCAGGGCAACCGGGGCACCCATTCCTCTTGCTTTGTATCTGTAATCTATCCAGAGATAGATGAGGACGGTTGTCCATGCAAAAAATACCAATGATTCATAAAGGTTTGTTACAGGGAAATAATAATAGAGGCTGGTCAGAAATGATCCTGCCTTCTCAGGCATCTTCTCCATCATCTCCCTTGAAAACTCATATGTCCTCATCACAAGCCCTACGGTCTCCATGGCCCACCCGAGGGCAAGACCCAGGGCCGCCGCCTGCCCGGCCCTTTCGTTCCTGAAGGCGAGTGATAAGAGGTAAAGGAGAAATGCTCCAAAGAACACATATGTAACGGCTGTGAACAATAAGATATTTGTCATAATATTACCCCCTTTTTAACGGCTCAATAAGCCCAAGGAACTCCCTTTCAAATCCGAGACGCTCTTTCTCGGCCTTCCCAGCCAGGAGGATCGGGGACTGCTTGTCTTGTGGAATAAAGGCCCAGATCCACCGATGAGAGGACAGGAGGGCATGGAAAAGGCCAATGAGCATTATTCCGCATCCGAGCCACACAAGCCATGTTCCTGGATCCTTTGTCACCTGAAGCTCGGTGTAATAGCGCTCCGCCTCCCTGAATCCCTTGAGAACAATGTTATATCTGCCGCCGCGCCCCGGTTCAAATTCAGGATAGTTCTGGAATATGGGAAAACTTTTTATCGTTCTTCCACCTTCATAGAATGCAACCAGGGCTGTCGGTCCGAGATCTCTATGGCTCATACCTCCTGTGTCCGGAACAAAGCTTGTAGAAAAATCTATGATTGAAAAATAAGAATTTTCGCCCGAAATAGGAACCTTCTCATGAAGACCAATTGTATGAATTGTCCTCTTGTCCGTTGATAGATCCACAAGCTCTATGGTGAATGTGGGCTCCCCGGCCGGACCATAGCCGGCCTGATAAAATGTGAGGCCTTTATAACTCAAAGGGTCATTGACCTCGATGATCTTGTCCGCTGAAATCCGGCCATTCTCTATGATAACAAGATGGCTCGCAAACCTCTTTGGCCTCCGGCTGTTTGGATAAAACTCCACTGTGAAGCTTTTGCATTGAATCTCAAAATTAAGCAGGCTGAGCCTCCCGCCTTCAATGAAGACTTTGGCGGAGGATTCTCCCTCGGGAATGTTGATGGTTCCCCTGAATCCTAATAACGATCCTATGAGGGCTCCAACGAGGATCACGAGAAGGCCCACGTGCACCACATGGGGGCCGAGCCTGCGATATCGCCCCCTCTCTGCGAGAAGAAATGTTCCCTCTTGGCCGTCAAATTCCTGCACACTCCGCGAAAATGAAGAGAAGATCTCCTTCAACCTCCCCTCATCCATCTCCTTCTTTATCTCCTCCTTCATAGGATAGGAATTAAGTTGTGAGGGCGCCGGCGGTGTCCTGGCCCTCCTGGCCGCTTTCCACTCACGAGGGAGCCTTTCCAGGACGCATGCCGCAAGATTGAGGCACAGGAACATCAGAAAGGCCTGGAACCACAAGGAGTGATAGAGATCGAAGAGGCCGAGCATGCTGAAGAGGCGGAATCCAACCTCGCCGTATTGCTTTACATAATCGGCCTGAGGGAGTCCCTGTTTGATCAGCGTCCCCAAAATGGCAGTGCCTGAGAGGGTGATAAGGATGACAACAGTGAGCTTGGTTGATATAAACAGGCTCCAGAACCTGTTGATCCATTTCATTGTTTTTCAATAATACATATCGGGCTTCATTTTTTGCAAGATAACGGCCTGTATGCTATATCTTATAAAAAGATGAAAAAGAAGGCTGGAAGGATCAAGGAATATCTCCGCGTGGCCCTGTATATGGCCATTACCATGCCATTGCTTGCCGGTGCCGCATATCTCGTCCTCACCTGGAACCTTCCCAAGATCAACTCCATCACGGACTATCGGCCTCCAATCATTACAAGGATCCTATCCAACGATGGTAAGCTCTGTGGGGAGTTTTTCCTTGAGAGGAGAAAGCCGGTTCCTCTGAGAGATATTCCGAAGTTTATCCGAAACGGCTTCGTCGCCTCAGAGGATGAACGATTTTATGAGCATAAGGGAATAGACTTTCTGAGCATCATCAGGGCGTTTATCAAGAACATTGTCGCCGGAGAGATTATCCAGGGAGGCAGCACCATCACCCAGCAGGTAACAAAGTCACTGCTGCTATCGCCCGAGAAAAGCATCTCAAGAAAGATCAAAGAGGCCCTCCTTGCGTATCGAATTGAGCGCCGCCTAACCAAAGACGATATCCTCGAGATCTATCTCAACCAGATATATCTTGGACACGGCTCCTACGGGATCGAGTCAGCTGCAGAGCTGTATTTTGGAAAGAGGGCCCGGGATCTCACCGAGGAAGAAGGGGCCATCCTTGCAGGCCTTCCAAAGGCCCCGGCGCGCTATTCCCCCATCAGTCATCCCCGTAGGGCAAAGTCCCGCCAGCATTATGTTCTACAGCGGATGATCTCGGCAGGGTATCTGGACAAGGAGGAGGCAGAAAGGATATTCGCACGTCCTGTCAAGGTCAAGGCTGCCAAAGAGGACAATATAAATTCTGCGGCCCCATATTTTATTGAAGAGGTGAGGCGATACCTGGAAAACAAATACGGAGCCGATATCCTTTACAAAGAAGGCCTTGTTGTCTACTCCACGCTCGATCCGGACATAAACACGGCAGCCACCAGAACCCTTAGGGAGGGGTTGAAGGATCTGGACAAAAGGCAGGGATTCCGTGGGTCGCTGAGCCATCTTGATCCTGACGAAATCGCTGGCTTCCTGAACAGGATCCAGAGGGACGAAGTAGATGAGGAAGTCGAAGAGATCACGATCACCAAAGAATATGCTCAGTCCGATGACCAGGAACAGGAGGCGCCCCTGCCCGGAGAGATCCGTCGAAGACCGGGCACCCTCGTGAAGGGAAGGGAATATACTGGGGTTGTTTCGGCGATTGACAAAAAGAAAAAGACGGCAGAGATCCTTGTGGGCCGCTTCAAGGGAATAATTCCTATCGCGGAGATGTCCTGGGCGAGGAAACCCGACCCGGAGGTTTACCCTGAGACTGCGCGGATCACGGACCCCTCCAAAGCCCTTTCTCCGGGAGATGTTATCAGGGTTAATGTCCTTGGGCCTAAAGAGAAAGACTTGTTCGTCCTCTCCCTGGAACAGGAGCCCTTTGTCCAGGGAGCCCAGGTCTCTATTAATGTTGAGACAGGATATGTCAACAGCCTTGTTGGAGGATACGATTATCAGAAGAGCCAGTTTAACAGGGCGACCCAGGCAAGAAGACAAGCCGGCTCTGCTTTCAAGCCAATCTACTATACTGCTGCCCTGGATAAGGGATATACGCAGGCTTCGGTGATCCTGGATGCTCCCGTTGTCTATGAAGACCTGGACGATGAAACAGCCTGGAAGCCCAAGAACTACGAGGGGACATTTGAAGGTCCTGTGATCCTCAGAGAGGCTCTTGCGATGTCGAAGAATAACACATCTGTTAGGCTGATGGAAAGTATCGGAACGGACTACGCTATAATTTATGCTCAAAGGCTCGGGATCGCCTCCCCTTTGTCAAATGACCTCACCCTTGCCCTCGGCTCGTCCGGTGTGACACTCCTTGAGCTGACCAACGCCTACGCTGTCTTTGCCAGGGGCGGACTCCTTCTTGAGCCCATTTTAGTGAAAAAAGTCATCGATCGAGATGGAAACATTCTTGAGGACAATCCCCCTCGTTTCAAAGAGCTTCCCGGGGAGGTCGTTAAAAATTCAGCGGGCATTATAATCACAGACGAGACCTGGACGCAGGGACGCGTTATCAGTGAACAAACAGCCTTTATTATCACCGACCTTCTTCGGAATGTTGTGGAACATGGAACGGGATGGAGGATCAAGGCACTCGGACGACCTGCGGCAGGAAAAACAGGAACATCGGAGGACTTCAGGGACGCCTGGTTCATAGGCTTTACCCCAGACATTGCCGCGGGAGTATGGATCGGTTTTGACACAGAGGCACCCCTCGGTAAAGGAGAGTCTGGCGCCAAGGCGTCGAGCCCCATCTGGCTTGAATTCATGAAGGATGCCACCCGCAGGATGCCCTTGAGGGATTTCAAAATACCGCCCGGGATAGTATTCGCCAAGATAGATCCCAAAACAGGGCTCCTTGCATCACCTGAGACGGCAGACGCTTTTTTCGGGGCATTCAAAGAAGGAACTGCTCCAACAGAGCGCTCTGCTGGGAGCGAGACTCCTTCCGAAGAAGGTTTCTTCAAATACGATATCGGCCTCTAAAAGGGATAAACGGTGAGAGAGACGCAGTGGACCTGTCCCTCCGCCTCCCTGACATTCTGTCTGAAACCATAGTCAAGGGAAAGGCGGGGAAGCGTCCATCCGGCTCCGAGCGTATAGTAGTTGTTTCCCTCTATGTTTCTCCACATATATCCACCACGGAGATTGAACTGCTGCATCATAGTAATTTCGCCTCCAACTGAATAGTCTGTTTCATCGCTTGCATCTAAGCCTTCTTCCTTTTCGCCGTCTGCAACAAGAGTGATAACATCTCCAAGGCGAGATGAGATTCCTACGGCAATTCTTTTCATCAGTCCCGGATTTTTCCCATTGATGGGCGTGGCGTTATGAAATGTTGCTCCGAGTGTAAGATAATCGGACAGCGGATTGATAATAATCCCATATCCGAGCGTGCTGAGATATTTATTCTGAAACTCCAGAAATCTAAGCAGGACTCCAAGGGCTGCATAGGATGTTGCAGGAACGGAGAGGGCAATATTGTAATTATCCCTTGTATCTGTTTCTGTCCCATCTATTTCCAATTGATCCCTTACATAGCTTATGCCTGTTCCCACCAATGAGGTCTTGCTGTCCAGGATTGAAGCCCTGAATGAAGATTGGTTATCCTGCAGCCATTGATACAAAACCTCCACCCCATAACGCGGCTGCCTGCTCATTGCGGCCGGGTTATAGTCAAGGGCACTATTGTCGTCTGCAAGCCCATGTCCTGAGCTTCCCATGCCGAACGGCTTTGTCCCTCTGAGCTCATATTCTGGTTGGAACAACTGGGTGCCGCTGACAAGGATAAAACACGCGATGAGTTGTATCATAGTTTTTAAATTATCAGACATATTCAAGAAAGGCAAGGTTGCGCGAATTGCAGTGATCTTACTATATTGACTACTCTTTTATGACCTTGTATTATAAAAACCATGAAGGAAGAATCGTTTGAGGAATTTAAATCACTTCTTCTTTCCCGTCGCATGGAACTTCTTACAAAAGCTCTCAAGACGATGGAAGGAATGAGCGAAATGAAAGAAGACCGTGAAGGATTTTCTGATCCAATGGACAGGGCATCTCTGGAGTCGGACAGAAACTTCCTTCTAAGGGTCAGGGATAGAGAAAGAAAACTAATTCAGAAAATAGATGAGGCTCTCAAGAGGATCGGAGATGGAACATTTGGAATCTGCGAGGCGTGTGGAGAAGAGATCTCTGAGGTAAGACTGAGAGCACGGCCGGTTACAACGCTGTGCGTCAATTGTAAAACTGATCAGGAAGAGAAAGAGAAGGGTAACCAAAAGGCTTGACAAAATTTTTTCTTTCCTGTAAATCAGTTAATCAATAATGATGTAAGGGCAGTCTTCGAGCGATAAAAATTTTATGGACATTCGTATATCCGGTAGGGCAATTTTGACCTCTTATTCCATCCAAGAAAAAATCGTCAAAATAAGTTATCAACACCTGTGGATAAGGTTGTGTGTAACATCTTTAGGGACGATTCCACAATATGAAATTCCTATGGAAAAACGATGGGTTGAAAGAGCCATTTCATGACGATGAAGACCTTATGGGATAACTCTTTGAAGATCCTCTGTGAAAGGATTTCTACTCAGGAATACACGGGATATCTTGACCATATATCCTTTGTCTCAGGGGACGATTCTCATATTGAAGTGATGGTGCCAAGCGTTTTCATCAGGGATCGAATTGTTGACCGATTTCTCCCGGGCATCAAGGACATCCTCATTGAGCTGTCAGGACGGAAATACGATGTTGAATTCAAGATAGCCCGGCCTTCTGCGGAGAAAAAGCCCGAAGAACTCCAGGGTGACAAGCCGCGGGCATTGGCCGATATTCCCAAAAGGGAGATCGATTCCCGTTATGCTTTTGAGACCTTCGTCGTCAGCTCATGCAACCAACTTGCCCACGCTGCGGCTACGGCGGTGGCAAATGCCCCAGGCAAGGCGTATAACCCGCTGTTCATTTACGGCGGTGTTGGGCTGGGGAAGACCCATCTCCTAAACGCAATAGGACAGCGTCTAACCTCTGACCCTTTTCTTCGGGTCTATTTCCTATCGGCAGAGAAATTTACCAATGAATGTATCTATTGTATAAAAAACCAGAAAATGGAATATTTTCGCAGGAAATATAGAGAATCCTGCGATGCGCTTCTTATTGATGACATTCAGTTTATTGCAGGAATGGAAAAGACACAGGAGGAATTCTTTCACACTTTCAATGCACTATATGAGGCGCACAGGCAGATTGTTATAACAAGCGACAAAATACCAAGCGAGATACCGGATATGGAGGAAAGGCTTCGCTCTCGGTTCGGAATGGGATTGATTGCTGATATACAACCTCCCGATCTTGAGACAAAGGTTGCAATAGTGAAAAAGAAGTGCGATGTGGAGCGGATTGCAATCCCAGACGAGGTTGCCTTTTTTATCGCTTCAAAGGCGCATTCCAATATACGAGAGCTTGAGGGATTTATTACGCGAATCCAAGCTCACGCTTCTCTTTCAATGAAGCCTATTACTATTGAATTGGCCAAAGAAGCCGTTCGGGATCTCATTCCAAGGCAGAGAGCCATAACGGTTGATGATATTGAGGGCGCCGTAGCTGACTTCTATAATATAAAATCTTCGGACCTCAAATCTCATCGTAGAATGAAGGTAATAGCTTTTCCTCGTCAAGTTGCCATGTATCTTTGCCGCAAACTTACAAACCTTTCTTATCCTGAAATAGGGGAGAAATTCGGTGGAAAGGACCATTCGACCATTGTTCATGCCTATAATAAAATTGAGAATCTATGCAATCAGGATCCGGCCATACGAAATGCGGTGGATACCCTTGTCAAGAGCATAAAAGGCAAATATGTCTGAAAAACCTTGTTATAAAGGTGTGAATGAATTGCTCATATCTGAATGTTGTGAATAACCTTGTTTTGTGATGAGATATTGTAAACATACTTTATTATTGATATTAAAAAGGTTTTTTAATGTTATCCATATATTCACTTTTTATACTACTATGACTAATTATTAATATATAAATATAGTATTAATAGACAGGACACAAAAAAAGGAGAAAGCATGAAAATAGAAATAAAAAGCGATGAGCTTCTAAAAGGATTAGGACTTGTTCAGGGAATTGTCGAAAGAAGAAACACAATGCCAATTCTCTCCCATGTTCTTATTCAGGCAGAGAAATCTATTTGTTTATTATCTGCAACAGACCTTGAGGTTGGGATCAATGTTTCCTGTCCTGCCCAAGTAGCAGAGAAGGGGAAGGCGGCAGTTCCAGGGAGGAAACTATATGAGATAGTAAAGGAGCTTCCAAGCGGGATGATTGTTCAAATAAAAGAAGAGAAAAATTTTTGGATTGAGCTTCAATGTATGAAAAGCAAATTTAGGATTTCTGGACTCGATCCGGCAGATTTTCCTACATTTCCATCGTTTGAAGGGGAAGAATATGGCTTAATTGATGGCGAAAGCTTTCACGATATGATTGAGAAGACCATCTATGCCGTTTCCCAGGACGAAATGAGGAAAAATCTCAACGGTGTCTATGTTGAGCCAATTGAAAACAACATTAGAATGGTTGGAACAGATGGTCACAGGCTTGTTTGTGTTGATAAAAAAGGGACAATAGGAGGATTGGGGAAAAAAGGTCCGTTGGTGTCAAGGAAGGGAATCCTTGAGATTAAAAAGATCATTGAAGAATGCGAAAAAGAGGCCCACCTTGCCTTGACGGAAAAATCCCTTCTTATGAAGGGTGAAACAGTGTCTTTTTTCACAAGGCTGGTTGAAGGGGAGTTTCCCGAATATAGTGCGATCATTCCCAAGGAAGGAAAAAAGAAAATAACGGTTAAGAGAACCGAACTTCTGACATCCCTGAGGCGCGTAGCCGTGATCGCCGGAGGGAAGTCCCCTGCGGTAAAAATTTCATTGGCCAAAGGGGTTATTCGCATCTCATCCATCAATCCAGAGGTTGGGGAGGCGCAGGATGAGGTTCCGGCAGAATATGGAGAAGAGGAAATATCCCTTGGCATTAACGCACGATACCTTATTGAGCCTTTATCGGTTCTTGAAGAGGACGACATACTCATAGAGCTGTCAGATGAATCAAGCCCGCTCCTCCTGCGGAAAAAGGAGGGGAGGGACTACATCTCTGTGATTATGCCTATGAGGCTCGAATAGCCCTGGTTTTTAAGCAGTTCATTTAGGAACTTAAAACCTCCATCTAAATCCCTACCTTTGGGGCCTTGACAAGTGGGGAAAATCGGACTAACAAAGTTAAACATTCGCCCATTAATGCTTAAGATATCTATCAAAAACAGAGCCGGAGAAAATGTTTTCTCCATAGACGAAAAGGCCATTATTGGACGGGATGCGGCGTGTGATATACGGATAGCTGACCAATCAGCATCAAGGAAGAACGCTGAGATCTTTGCCTCTGATGGCTCTTATTTTGTTAAGGACCTGAAGAGCACAAACGGAACATATCTTAACGGACAGAGGCTTGAGGCGGAAAAGGTGTATTCTCTTAAACAGGGAGACATCATAAAAATAGGGAAAGAAAACATTGCCGTCCTTGGAGGAGAAGAGACTGGTCCAAAAGAAGAAGTAAAGGACGAAGCCCTGAGGATGCTCAAGGAGGAGATGCATCAGAGACTTTTACGCCGCATGGACCTTAGGCACGCCTCTATGGATGAGATGGAGGGGGTCAGGGAAAAAGCAAAAAGTGCCCTGGAGGAGATAATAAAGGAGATGGATACCTCACTGCCAGAAGGGATTGACCGCTCCTCTCTCATAAGGGAGATCCTGGACGAAGCACTGGGCCTAGGCCCCTTGGAGGCGCTCATGAAAGACCCCTCCATTACCGAGGTAATGGTCAATGGGCTTGAAGGAATTTATGTTGAAGTGAACGGAAAGCTCAGGAGAACCCTCAAGAGATTCTCCACAGAAAAAGCAATACTGCGCGCAATTGAAAGGATCGTGTCTCCTCTGGGAAGGCGGATTGACGAGAGCTCGCCGATGGTGGACGCCCGGCTGAAGGACGGCTCCCGGGTGAATGCGGTGATCCCTCCGCTGTCGCTTATAGGGCCCGTGATCACGATAAGGAAATTTTCAAACAAACCATTTACTATCAATGACCTGATCATGCGGGGCACCATGAGCGCAAACATGGCTGAATTTCTAAGAATAGCAGTTGAGAACCGGATGAATATCATCATCTCCGGAGGCACTGGCTCAGGCAAAACAACCCTGCTGAATGTCCTGGCCTCCTTTATTCCACAAGGCGAGAGGATCGTCACAATAGAGGACGCTGCGGAGCTAAGGCTTCCCCAGGAACATGTTGTATCGCTGGAGGCAAGGCCGCCGAATATAGAGGGGAAGGGGGCAGTGACCATAAGGGATCTGGTGAGGAATGCCCTGAGGATGAGGCCGGACAGGATTGTTGTCGGGGAGTGCAGGGGAGGCGAGGCCCTTGATATGCTCCAGGCCATGAATACCGGCCACGATGGATCCCTAACCACTGCCCATGCAAATTCCCCCAGGGATCTCCTATCAAGGGTGGAGACGATGGTCCTAATGTCAGGGATGGAGCTTCCAGTGAGGGCGATAAGGGACCAAATCAGGGGCGCCATTGACCTGATTGTGCATCAGGCAAGGATCGCAGACGGAACAAGGAAGGTTACGCATATCGCCGAGGTGCAGGGGATGGAGGGCGATGTAATAACGCTGCAGGATGTTTTTACATTTAATCAGAAAGGATATTCACCGGAGGGAAAGGTCACTGGAGAATTCCGTCCGACAGGATTTGTCCCGCAATGCATAGAAGAGATGCGCACCAGGGGCGTCAAGGTTCCCCAGGAGATATTTTCATGACCATGCGAATCATTATCACCGCATCTCTCTTCCTCTCATTTTTCCTGCTTGGAGCAGGCCTTCTTGACGACTTGAAAATTTGGGCTGAGGCGTGGAAAAAAAGATATATTGTCAGGACAGGAGCCGAGCTTGATGATGCATTCCTGGACTTTCAGCCGGGCACACTCTTGTCCATAAGCATTGTTGGTGCCGGCCTTGCCTCCCTTTCAATGTTCCTTCTCGCTGACAGCATTCTGCTGGCGTTGCTGGTAGGAGCTGGGGTTCTATGGGCACCCAGGCTTTGGCTGTCCTTTATAAAGAAAGAGAGGGCCAGGAGATTTGATAATCAGCTTCCCGACGGCCTTGTGAGCGTGGCAAACTCTTTGCGCGCCGGCCTGAGTCTCCCTCAGGCATTTGAATCGGTAGCGCAAGGGTATCCTCCGCCGCTCTCCGAGGAGATTGACCTTGTGCTCAAAGAGGTTTCCCTCGGCAGGGAGCTTGAGGGAGCCATCAATGCAATGTCACGACGGGTAGAGAGCAGGGAGGCAGAGCTCCTTTCAACGGTCCTGGCCGCGGTGAAGGGCATAGGAGGAAATCTCTCGGATGTCTTGGAAAGGATCGCCGTTACCTTGAGAGAAAGACAGGGGCTTGAGGAAAAGATAAGGGCTTTGACGGCCCAGGGAAGATTCCAGGGGATTATCATAGGACTGATGCCCCCGGCACTGGGAAGCGTTCTCTATCTGCTCGATCCTGGTATGATTACAGGGCTTTTCAATGATCCCCTCGGGTGGGGTGTCCTTGCAGCAGTGATATTATTTGAAGGGATTGGAATCGTGTTTATCCGAAAGATAGCCGCCATAGATATATGAACGAAGTTCTCCTCATTCTATCCTCATGCGCCTTCATGGGAGCAGCGATCGCTGTAACATTCTTCTTTACCTCAAGGATGGAAGCACCCCAGGTGAAGGATGGGAGCCTCATAAAGAGAAGGGAGGAGCTTTCGGCATCCTCACCACTCTGGAGGTTTCTTGTCCGGGCATCCGCCCTAATCAGCCCGATTCATTCACGCAGGGAGCTGGAAAGATACCTCGGTGCACTCCAGGCAAGGCTGTCTTCGGCTGGTTATCCAGGGGCGCTGCGGGCAGAAGAGTTCTTGACCGCCAAAGAGTTCTTTTCACTGATATGTATACTGACAGGTCTTCTCCTGGGATTCGGCTCTTTTCTGACAATATTCCTGCTCGCTGCATTTGGTTTTTTCCTTCCTGACCTCTGGCTCAGGGACACAAGAAGGAGGAGATACCAGGATATCCTCCGTGCCCTCCCACTAGGGCTTGACCTGCTTACACTGTGCGTGGAGGCAGGGCTTGACCTGATAAGCGCCATTGGGCGAATTGTGGAAAAACTTCCTTCTGGACCGTTCAGAGAGGAACTATTCCTGACTCTCCAGGAGATCAGGATGGGAAAAGGACGGTCAGAAGCCATTAAGGATCTGGCTGGGCGAGTCAATATTCCAGAGGTCTCCCTGCTCACGAGCGCAATCGTCCAGGCAGGAGAGATGGGTATTGGGGTCGGAAACGCATTGAAGGTTTATTCTACAGAGCTGAGGGCAAAGAGATTCCGCGAGGCGGAAAAGAGGGCGATGGAGGCACCGGTAAAGATGTCCATCCCACTTCTATTTATCTTCACTTCGGTCTTCATCCTCCTTTTTGGCGCCCTCGCCCTTGATGTAATAAGAGGAGGAATCTTTTGAGAAAAGCCCTTTCCATTGCAATTTGTCTTTCGCTTGGCTGCGCTGGCGGTATCCATAGGCAGGCTGGACCCTGCTCCCAATCAAGCGATTCTAAGGACCCGGAGGTCCACCTCAAGCTGGGGAAGTGCTGGGAGGGTGCAGGGAACCTCAATCTCGCCCTGTCCGAGTATAGAAAGGTTCTGTCCCTTTCCCCCCATAATGTTGAGGCCAGGGAGAAGCTTGCCCTCGGATACCTTCAGAATGGAGAGGATGTATTTGCAGCAAGAGAGTTCCTCCTGCTTCTGAATGACGATCCAAAAAACCTAACTGCTTTATTCAAGCTCGGAACGATCTTTTACCGTCAGGGAAAGGAAGAGATGGCGATCTCCACCTTCTCCCGCGTTCTGGAGATTGACCCGGGATACTCAAAGGCGTATTACAACCTGGGAGCAATACATGCGAACCGGAATGAACGGGAGGAAGCAGAAAAATACTTCAGAACCTATATGATACAGGTTCCTAATTCTCATGAGGAGGAAGCGATAAAAAAATGGATGGAAAGGGATGAACCTCACGGTCATCAGCGCCCGGGACAGGAAGGCTTACAGATTCAGTGACGGAAAGGTCACCCTGGGACGGGATCCCTCAAACGCTGTTGTATTGAGCGACGAAGGGGTCTCGCGATTCCATGCCGAGGTGTGGCGTGAGAGGACGGGATGGCGGATCAAGGACTGCGGCAGCACCAACGGGACATCGGTGAACGGCCTCCCTGTGGAAAATACCGGACTTAGGGAAGGAGACAATATATCCATCGGCGATGTCACGATTACTTTTTCAATGGAAGAGCCCTATCGGGTTAAGCAGTTAGTGGTCTGGACGACCATCGCAGTGCTTTCAGGGATTGTGGTCTCCCTCCTTTTTCTGGGGAAAAGCGTGGACAGGAGCAGCCAAGTTACTTATAGTTCAGGAGGAGAAGAGAAATCCAGTGGAGCTACAAAAACTGGATCAATGCCAGGGGATCAAAGGCAGGCAGAGCAGCTGCTTAAGCTTGGACAGGAGCATTTGAAAGACTGGAGGATCAAGCGGGGCAATGCCTTCAGGGCGCAGAAGGCATTTGAACAAGCCATTCCCCTCCTTCAAGGGCAGCCCCGGGCAAAGGATATTGCCCAAAAGGGGCTTGAGGAGGCAAGGAGGAGGGTGGACGAAGAGTTCAAACACTACAGGTTTCTCGCTGAAAAGGCTATACAGATAGGAGATATGAAGACGGCAGAGGAGGATCTCAAGGCAATTCTTGAGGTTGTTCCGGAAGCCAATGATCCCAGGGCTTCCTACGCCCAGGAAAGGATTAGAGCGCTGGGAAGGGGAGTGATTGAAGGTGACTGACAGCGAAGAGAAGACAACACAGAACAAAGCAGAGACATTGGAGCAGACAAAAGCAAAGGCTCCATCGCAGCATGGGCCGGCAGTATCGGATCAAACCAGAGAGCAGGCAGAGCCAGGAGATGCGGCCAGACTTGTCTGCGTGGAAGGGACATTAAAGGGCAAAGAGTTCCCCATCAGCAGCCGTTTTGTAATCGGGAGACGAGAGGGGGGGCAGGTTGTCATTGATGACGGGATAGTATCAAGACGGCATGCGGATATTTCCTATGAAGATGGGAAATATGTATTGAGAGATCTTGGGAGCAGAAACGGGACAAGGGTAAATGGGACAAAGATCAAAGAAAGAGCCCTCAGTCATGGAGACAGGATATATATAGGAAGGACTAAATTCAGGTTCATCCTCGATCAGGGAAGATCGATCCGTGAGCCTGGGATTATAAGCATTGAGCGAATCCTTGATAAAGTGCGAGAAAAACCCCTCGTCCCCTCCTTGCTGGTTTTGGGTGCAATCTTCTTCGCCGTCAAATATATCTATCCGTCCCTGCAGCAAAATATGGCTGTGAATAGGGGCTCAACTTCGGATGCGAATATTACTACTTTAAGCAAGGCAAAGGATGCCATGAGGGTGGAGAACTACGCCCAGGCAAAGGAGCTTCTCTACCAGATACTTGCAATCCGGCCAGATGACAGGGAAGCGCTGGCTCTCATGAAGAGTGCAGTTGACGAAGAAATGAACCTCATGGCAATGAAGGAATTTGATACCTTTAAGGCTGAGGGAAAAATGCAGGGTGCCATTGAGTCGTTGAGGAAGATCCCTGAGGGAAGCGTATATTACAAGAAGGCCCAGGAGGAGATAAAAAACTTACGTCTGATGTTTGTGGAGCCTGTGCTTGAGGAGGCCAGAGTGTTTTTAAAAGAGAAGAAATGGGCTCAGGCAAGAGAGAAGCTTGAGATGGTCGTTGAGAGCGATCCTGACAATACAACTGCCGTTGAATTTCTGAATCTCCTGGATTACTGGGAAGCCAATCAGACAAGGGAGAAGAGGCAGCATGGTGACAAGAAGACTGAAAGGAAGGACAGGGAGAAAAGAAGCGAGCCGATAAACGAGAAGAGGGATCCTGATGAGGAGGCCCTCATTCGGTATATGCAAGGGGACATGGATGGGGCCATTTCCCTCTGGCAGGAGAATACCGGAGAGAAAAAGGCACGGGAGAGGTTTGTCCTTGCAACAAGCGTTAAGAAATACATGAAGATTTCAGAGGACGAGTCCAGGAAAGGAAGGATAGAGCCCAGCATAAAGGCACTGACAAGGGCCCTGACATTTCACGAGAGGATCGCCGAGGGGAAAAATAGCCCCACGGGGAAAATGATAACTTCTTCTCTTGGCAATGCATATGCCGGCAAAGGGGAAGAGGAGTTAAGCCTCGGAAGATTTGGCGATGCATATACATCGTTCAAAGAAGCCATAAAAGTAGATGAAGGGAACATAAAGGCAAAAGAGGGCATGGCCAATCTCGGGCAGAAAGCAGAGGAGATATTCCGCCAGGCATATCTCATAGAAAAGGTTAATCTTGAGGAAGCCCTTGAGAAGTGGAAGGAGGTCATGAGCATGGTCCCACCAGAGAACGAATACTACACAAAGAGTCAGGAGAAGATCGCGGCATACAAGAAATGATTGGAAGCAAACCCTTCATTGAGAGATAGAGGATGTTTGCTGGCAGGTATCAGATACTTGAGCCTATTGCCGTAGGAGGGATGGCCGAGGTCTTTAAGGCGAAGCTAAAGGGCCCACAGGGATTTGAGAAGATCGTAGCGGTCAAGAGAATTTTGTCTGCTTTCTCCTCCGATAAGGAATTTCGGGATATGTTTATTGACGAAGCAAAGATCGCCACCATCCTCACCCACACCAATATCATCCAGGTTCATGAGCTGGGAGAAGAAGAAGGGTCCCTTTATATTGTCATGGAATTTGTTGACGGAGTAGACCTCAAGACTTTTATGGGCAGGGCAGGCTCTGCGGGCCTTCCGTTCCCTCTTATTGCCTACATTGGGAGGGAAATGGCACAAGCCCTCCATTATGCCCATAGGAAGGGCGTGATCCATCGGGATGTGAGCCCCCAAAATATTCTTATCTCCAGGGAAGGGAATGTTAAACTTGCCGACTTCGGGATCGCCAAAGCATCCCTCAGGGCGAGCGAAACCTCGGCAGGCATGCTGAAGGGTAAATTCGCCTACATGTCTCCTGAGCAGGCAAGCGGCATTCCTCTGGATATGAGCACAGATATATTTTCACTCGGGATCGTCCTCTACGAGATGGCTGCCGGGCAGAGATTGTTCCTTGCCGAGACAGACATGGGCACCCTCAAGAGGGTACAGGAGGCAAGGGTGGAACCCCTCAGTGCAATAAGGCCGCAAATTTTCCAGGGCCTTGAGAATGCCATCCTCAGGTCATTAAAAAAAGATCCCGGGAACAGGCAGCAATCAGCCAAAGAACTGGCTGATGAGCTGGATGCTGCTATTGAAGAATCAGGGGTTAGAGACCCTCAGGGGTTCCTGACAGAGCACCTGCATAAATCCACGGCTCTGGACAAAACAAGGGGGGATTTAGGAATTACAAGGAAGAAGACCAGGGGAAGAGAGCGGACGCGCTCTGTCCTGTGGGCTGGAGGCATCAGCCTGACCTGTATTGTTGTGGGTGCAGGCATATGGATTGCTGCACCGGGAACCAGTCCCAATCCCCCCAGCAGTAGCAATACTGCCAGCATACCGAGTCCCGTAAGCAGTAGTAATACTGTCAGCAACCCAAGCCCGGCTTACAGCCCGGGTCCTGCCAGGAGTAGCAATATTGTCAGATCTGCTAAGGTTCCGGCCCCATCCCCTGTTGTCCCTCCTAAAATTTCCGAACCCGAGAAGCCCGTTGATGTTCCGGCGGCTGTCATAAATCCGGATGCAGCGAGTGAGGGCATTCTCAATATCGGCGCCAAGCCCTGGGCCGAGGTTTATATAGACGATGTCAAGTTAAAAGGGAACACTCCCTTGAAAGGGATAAGAGTAACGGCAGGAAAACATACAATAAAGTTTGTCAATCCGCGATTCAAAACCAGGGAGGTTGTTTTGGAAGTAGAAGAAGGAGAAAGCAGGAACCTTATCGTGGACCTTCGCCCTACACCTTCAGGTCAATAATTCCTTTCCTCAGGGCGAACTTGACGAGCTGGGCGCGGGCATGAATGCCGAGCTTCGTCATTATGTTCGCCTTATGATTGTCCACTGTCTTCGGGCTGATTTTCAGTTGTGATGCTATCTCTTTGGATGTCTTTCCGTCGCAGATGTGTTTAAGGATCTCCCTTTCCCTGCTGGTGATCCTCTCGTATTCAACCTTGCCCTGTTTCACTTTGTCCATAAGCGAGGCGATCTCATCCTTGCTCAGTGTTGGGCATATAAAACCCTTTGCTGATGGCGCCTGTCTGAGAGTGGATAGGAGGGCAGTGGCTCCGATTTCTTTTTGAATGTATCCTGCTGCTCCCATGCGGATAGCCTGGAAAATATTCTCCTTATGCCCAAGGGCAGTGAGAAAAAGGACAAGTGATTTCGGGAGAAGTTTCTTTATCCTTTGTGCGGCTGCAACCCCGTCCAGCTTTGGCAGGAGAATGTCCATGAGTATGATATTTGGTTTTAGGGCACGGGCTTTTTCTATCGCCTCGTTGCCATCCGTTGCCTCCCCAACCACGGAGAAGGAAGACTCCTCCTTGAGGATTAGGATAAGACCCTTCCTGAAGAGTTCGTGATCGTCAACTATTAAGATCGTTTTTCTTTTTGCCATAAATTAATATTATAATAACACTATATATGATTCCAAATATATTATTTAGTTTGCTTATTTCAATAAAAAAAATTCCTTAGGGATATTGTATCATATTCAAAAGGACTTAGCGAGCCACAAAATGGGGATAGATCCAGCCATTTATAGACCCGTCCAGCGTCTGTATGTGGTAGAACTGAAAATCCCTTTTCATGTATCTTTTTTCCAGAAATATTACCTTTATCCCCTCGGCGACCTCCCCCTTAATATCATGAAGCTGACGATCTTCTCCGATATAGGAATAGACTCTGACCATGCCCTTGTATGTTTTGGCCATTTCCGGCGGCACCTTGAGGACAATTGTATCCTGAAACGAAACAGCTTTTTCTAACTCAAGCTTCTTCATACCATCTTGATACTGGGTTAGAGCCACCTCATAGCTTTTTTCCTTGTATGCATCGAGGGCAGAGAAATAGGCTTCTACGACCTCCTGGCTCGGATGCAGGACCCTTTCAAGTTCATACTGGAACCAGCCAAGTTTCTTCTTAACATCCTGGGCAAGGCGCCCCCTTTTTTCCAGGCTCGCCTCAGCCTCCTTTCTGGCAAGCTCGGCCATCTCTATGGCTGTGGAGCGGTTTCCATTCTGCTTGGCTGCCTCAGCCCTGGCATAATACATTCTATACTGCATAGTGGCACTCTGAGGGGGGTTCTCGGCGGAAAATCGGGAATACGCCTCCTGTGCTTCAGCCATGGCATTATCCACGGCCTCCATGGACGCGCAGGCAGAAAAGAATGCGATGGGAAGCAACATAAGCAGCAGTCTATTCAGTCGCAACATTTTTCTTATCTTATTCTTATATTAAAAATTCTTTTATTAGTCAACAACTTCAATATGCGTTGAGCTCTTCCCCGCGGGGGATCCCCTTGAAACCATAAAGCCGAAAGATTGAGAAAACTCGTCTTACCACAGTCGGATCTCTTCCCTGTCTGTAGATCACAAGATCCTCCGCAGGCGAGACATGTTCAAACAAGCTCTGGACCTTTGGCTCAAGCTGCGCAGGGCCGAATTTCACATAGATTGCATCCCTTCCCTTCAGGGCATTGATGTCTTCAAATAAGTCGTATTGATTGCGCTTTCTTCCAACGGGAAGGCAGTAGGTATGGGGCTTTCCATCCGAATAGAAGGCCATCTCGCTGGAGATTCCGTAATCACGGGACGAGATAAAGGACGTGGGCATTTCTTTTTTGATCTCCGAGACCCTCTTCCCCAGCTCCCTCCATCCGTAGAGCCTGTTTGTCGTGTCAAGCCTTGGTGGCAGGGAATAGAAGGTGTCAAGAATGGCGGGAAAGTGTGCCACAGTGGTCTCAAGGAGTGAGAGGACCACAGAGATTGCAGCAAACCACGTCTGCCATGATTTTTTCTCCTCCCGCAAATGGAAAATGGCTGATACGGCAATGAGACCGGACACATAGGCTGAGACCGGCCAGTTTGCCTCCACTCTCCTCCCGAAGCTAAGGCAGGAGATAAAGATGAGGACCGGAACAGAAGTGGTGAAGAGAAAAAGCCAGCGGTCGTCGCCCTTCCAGAAACCGCGGTGGGCAGAAAGGGCCATAGCGTAAATGCTGGCAAGAAAAACGAGAGGGGAAATGACACCGAGCTGGCCGCCCAGGAACTCAGAAAAAACCAGGAGGACCGAGCGATCTCTTCCCATTAGGCCTGTTGCGTGCCGGAACATCACCATCTCGTGCTCGATGTTCCAAAGCAGGACCGGAAGAAACATATCCAGCGCTATTATGGCTGCCAGATATGGTTCGCGGCGGCGAAGCCACTGCCTACCCTCCCGCGAGAGGATGAGATAGAACAGTATCTGTGCCGAGAGGACAAAGAAAAGATGGTGGCTCAGGAGGCCGAGACCAAGGGATATGCCCAGCGGATACCACCATCCTGCTTTTCCGGTGGTTATTGCCCTGTGAAGGAAGAACAGGGACAAAGCCCAGAAGAAGATCTGCGGGGAGTAGTAGGTCATGATGATGGAGCCTGTGGCCCCAATTGGGACAATGTTCATGAGGATAACAGCAGTGAATCCAACCTTGCTCGAGCCAAACATCTCCCGGGCAAGGTGGTAGATCGCAAGCGAGACGCCCGCAGAGAGGATCACAGCCCCGATTCTCACACCCAGTTCGGTTGTCCCAAAGAGCATTGTGGTGAAGGTAATGATATAGGCAACCATGGGCCCCATGTCGTAATAGCTCCAATCCAGGTGGCGTGACCATTCCCAAAAATATGTCTCATCCGGCGCAAGTGCGTAGAATTCTCTCATGATATAGAAAATGCGGAAGGCCAAAAGCGCTGCGATAAGAAGATAGGTGACAAGGGTATAGGAGATCTTCATGGCCTTCTGCAAATGAAGAGGATATGGGGATGGGGAAATCCCCTGTGTAGGTGTTTGACCTTCACAGAAAATCCAATCTTGCCGAGAAGCTCTTCGATGGCATCCTGTCCGGGGAATGTCAAGGCTGCTCCCTCGGTTAGATGAAGGATCCTGACAGCGAGGAACTCTTGGAAGAGGTTCCAGAGGTATTTCAATCTCGGTCGCGTCCCCTGTTCTTTAAGGAGCAAGATCCCTCCCTTCTCAAGGGCATGGTAACATTGTGTGATCACGGGTTTCCATTTTTCAAGGGGAAGGAGATAGAGGACATCCAGGATGAGGATGCATCGCCAGGATTTTTTGAAGTTCCTGGGGTCCTGAATTCCCCGCCTCTCAAAACCGATGTTTTTCCTCTCTCCAATGGTCTTTCTGGCAGAGGCGATCTTTTCCCTTGATATATCCGTGCCGAGCACTTCACGGCCGGCAGACTCCAGGGACAGAAAGTTTGCCATAAGGCCGTGTCCGCATCCGAGCTCAAGTATCCTGCCCCTTCGGGGCACCCATTTGGCAATCTTCAGGAATGGGCACATGTTCCAGCGCACCCGGGTGTGAAGCCTGACCCAGAGAGGAGAATCTTGATATAAAGTCAGGACATCACTTTTCATTTTTGTTTGTGGCCAATTCCTTGAAGCTTGTCAACATTGCACCCCTCTTTTCAATTTCAAGCTTGGATTCCGGGTCTATGAGAAGATTGAGCTCTCCTTCCCAATTATATCCCCAGGAGACATCGTCTGTATGAAAACCCGGGTGGACGGAGATCTCTGCAGGAAGAGATGAATCATCAGAGGCTATTGAGTCAAGGATCTCCCGCAGTCCTTTCAAATCAAGCCTTCCGCTGAAATCAAACCCATACGAAGGCACGGCCCGGACCGCAGCCTTTTTCATGAGCTTTTTTGAGAAGAAATTGACACCCCAGGGCCTGATACCATGCCTGATAGATTTCGGCGCCCTTATAAAAGGGATTGAAAATTTTCTTGTGAGCTCTAACACGCATTTTGAGACTGAAGGGAAAAGGTGGATGTGCTGATTGGAATCCAAATGGGAAAGAGAAATGTGATTGTCGAGGAGCTTTAGGATCTGTGCTTCGAACTCAGAGTAAAGTTCTTTGGGATCTATCCGTCCCGTTACGAGGCGTAGGAGAAATTCCTTCCAGGAGCGCGGGAACCGTTTGCCGTCAGGAACAAGGCTCCTTATGCGGGAAGGAGGAAGTACTGGTTGGCTCTCATTCCCTGTTGCTACGAGATGGATGCCGAGGTCAAGGCTCAGAGTTTCCCTGGCAAGCGAGAGAGAGCTGGCAAATGCGGAAGTTGTTACCATGAATGAAGCAGAAGTAACGATCCCCTCTTTGTGGACCTTGATGATCCCCTTGCTCATCTGAGCAGAGAGGCCGAAATCATCGGCGTTGATGACGATCTGTTTGCCTCTATTCATTTGATTAGTGCGGCAGGGGAGCAAGTTTTTTAAGCTCCCTTCTCAATGAGAACATCTCCTTGATGATATTTAAGATTACGCTCCAGCTTGACAGGGTGGAAATCCCCCTGGTCCTTGGGAAATAATCCGTTCCGAACTGGACGATCTTGAAACCCAGGTGCTGGGCCCGGATCAGAAGTTCTGCATCAATGAACGAGCCCTCGCTCTTGAGACGGATGTGCTCGAAAATGGTTCGCCTCATAAGCTTGAAAGAGAAATTCACATCCCTGACCCTGAGACCGAAGAGAGTCTTGATCAGGAAGTTATAGATATATGAATAAAGAGCACGGCGGGGCCCCTCGCCTGTCCTATCATGGCGATAGGCAGATACTATGTCTGCCTTGTAATTCCTCATTATGCGATATGCCTTCCTGAGTTCCATCATGTCAAAGGGAAGGTCGGCATCCGAGTAAAGGATGATGTCCTTTGAGGCAGCGGAAAACCCTGTCTTCAGGGTCCCACCGAGCCTCCTGTTATTAGGATTATGAATGACCTTGATCCTTGGATCCTCCCGGGCAAGGCCTTCAGCAATGGTTCCAGTGGAATCTGTGGAGGCATCGTTAACGATTACGATCTCGTAATCCGAAATTTCCCCATCTTGCTTCATTAGATTGCAAACCTCTTGGCCGGCCTCAACTGCCCTGTGGATGAATGCCTGCTCGTTGAACATCGGGAATAGGATCGTAAGGGCATCCTTCAATATGCGCCCAGTTTATTACTTCCCTTCCTCCACTTCAAGCCTCGTATTCCTTCCTGTTATTGACGTGTTTTCCCTCAAATGGTAAAAAGATTAAAAGAATAGGCATTAGCAAATTATGCAGGACAAAAAATTAATTAAATCATGATCGGCACACTGACAATGACCATCCTGTTATTGACATCCCTGGCTGGGGCTGAAGAGAATGCCCTGGAGCAGGGCACACTTGCTGAAAAAATTACTGAGACTTCATCGCCCGAACAAGAGGTGAGCCGCGCATCATACTTGATTAAAGGATGCTGTCTAGGCAGCGCTTATGGCGTAATCACAGGATTATTTGCAGGATGTATAATTCTGACATCTCAGGCTGAAGAATATAAAGATTTGGCCTGCATGGTGGGTTCTATTTACGGCGGAATAATCGGGGGTGTGCTGGGCGGATTTATCGGTCTTGGGACTGGCAGGTATATATTTGAGAAGGAGGAAAAGAAATTAAAACCTGAAGATAAAAATTCCCTTGAAGGGAGCAGTTCATTAAGATTCCAGGTCATTCCCCTGCAGAGGAATTCTTATCCAGGATTTGTTGTTGTGGCCCAATACTCTTTTTGATGGTCATTCACTATTGCCTTCCTTGTTTCTATGTGATAAATATTCAGCCACTGTGAGAAGATACGCCCTCATTGCAGTCTTTATTTTATTTGTACCAACAGCGCTTTTTGCAGCCGAGGGGGTCAGGGTTGGGATCATTGATTTCTCTTCAGCAGGGGTTTCGCCAGAGCACCTTACAAGGTTCCAGGAGGGCCTTGAACAATCCCTGAGGGGCGAGAAGGCAGATGTGCTTTCCGGGGACAAGGCAATTGAAGAGATCAAGGGGGCATCCATTTCCTCAACTGCTTCAAAAGAGATCCAGGAGGCGCTGTCTTCTCTGGCAAGAGGAAAGGACCTCTACGAGAACCTCTCTTTTGATGAGGCGCTCCAGGAGCTGAGCCGGGCTTGCACGACATTGGAGAGCCACATTGCCGATCTCGAGAGCCTCGCCTCTTTGGAAGATACCCATCTCTACCTGGGAATGGTATTGCAGGCGCTTGGCGAGGAGGAAAAGGCAGTTGTAGAGCTAAAGAGGGCTGCATCCCTGAACCCAGGAATAACCCTGGATGAAGCATTATACCCGCCGTCCCTCGTCACGGCTTTTGAACGGGCCCGCAAGGAGGTTACATCGTTCACACAGGCGACCATTTTTGTTGAAACCCAGCCGGCGCTCGGCTTCGTTTATCTCGATGGAAAGAAGAAAGGGACAAGCCCGTTGACCATCAAGAACATTCCTTTGGGCATTCATCAGATTGTTGTGGAGAAGGCAGGGTTCCGTAAAAAGGCACTACGTATTGATTGCAGCAAGCCCCAGGCGACGGAGAGTATTAACATCGTTCTCAAGAGCCGTGAGGGCGAGAAGGCATACGAGGGCATTCGGGATGTCATTCCTGCAGGAGGATTGACAAAAGAGGCCGAGGTACAGGTTGCACGGCATATTCCAGGCCTTGCGCGCTCTATGCGTGCCGACTATGTGCTTATAACAACAATGAAGCCCCTCATAGATTCATACCAGACGAGCGTTGTCCTTTATGGCGGGTCAGGAGATGTGCTGCACAGGGAAGATGCCCGGGTTTCTCCCGATCCCGAGGGCATGGAGGATGCCATCAAGGGCATTATGGGAAGGATCAGACCCATCCTCCAGGCAAGAAAAGGGGCCGGATGGGACATCACAAGGGAGATCGCGCCAGTAAGGCCAGCCAAAAAGACATGGTTGAAGAACTGGAAGGTCTGGGCTTCAGTCGGAGGGGCTTTCCTTGTTGCATCAGGCGCGAGCTTCTATGGCGCCTACTCTGCCGGGCAAAAATATGCAGACCAGGTGGATGCCCACAACTACTATGTTACGCACTCTGAAAGCGTTGACCCTTCTATCCTGAAATCCTACAGGGACAATGCAGACAAGTATAAGTCCCAGTTTTCGACATACAACACATGGGGATATATCTCCCTCACTGCAGGGAGCTTATCATTTGGCTTTGGCGGCTATCTTGCTTTCTCTGCCGAGGGGGAAAAATCCAATATTTCTCTTGCCCTGCTTCCACATGACAACGGGGTACAACTCGCGGTTTTCATTCCTCTACGAACGCCTTGATTGAGGCCGCTATTTCACCGAGTCCTGCTGTAAAGTAGTGGTCTGCTTCCCTGACGATCTTGATCTTTCCTCTTTCACCAAGCGGTTCAATCAATTTTCTTGCCTCTTCCAAAGGGCACAAGGAATCCTTTTCGCCAACAATGATCAACACAGGGCAGTGTGGGAAGGGAAGGGAGAAAAAGTCCAATTCCTTGAGCAGGGGCGCCAAAAGGACAAGCTTGATGAAGGGCTCGGAAGAAGCGCATCTGTAGGCAATGTAGGCGCCAAAGGAATACCCTGCTGCAAGATAAACTTCTGTCCCGACGGTTTCCTTGAGGAGTGCAGCAGCGCAGATAAAGTCTTTCTCTCCTGCCTTTGGATCGTCAGATGCCTTTCCCCGGCTTGCGCCAATGCCGCGGAAGTCGAAACGGAGGGTTGGGCACCCAATCTTATAGAAAGCATAGGTTATCTCCGCAACAACAGGGCTTACCATGCATGCGCCATAAGGCGGCCGGGACGGCGCTATTAAGGCAGGAGGATAAGGAACGCTGTCCCCCTTTGGCAGTCGTCCCTTCTGAAAGAGGCCGTCAAGATAGAAATTTTTTTCTTTTATAAGGGCAGGCCGTTCTAAAAACTGCCCCGGCAGCACCATGGTCCTACTTTGGTTTCAATGAGGAAAGAGCTTTGGCAAGGTCCTCGGGAAGGGCGCTGAAGAATTCCAGCCACCTCCTATCCTGCGGATGGTAGAATCCCAGCCTGGAGGAGTGGAGAAACTGCCTGGTGAGACCAAGCGTGTCGGCCTTCCTGAATCTCGATCTCTGGTAGAGCCTGTCGCCTGCGAGAGGATGCTCAATGGAGGCAAAGTGAACCCTGATCTGGTGCATAACACCGGTTTTGATCGTTGCCTTGACAAGGGTGTATCCCTGGAATCTCTTTTCGATCTCATAGGTGGTGAGGGCCCTCCGCGCCTTGTGCTTGACGATCTGCTCCTTCTCTTTGAACACCTCCATCTTTTTCTGGCTCTCAGGATGGTGGCCTACATATGAATCGATCTTTCCTCCCTTGTCCACCTCGCCCAGGACAAGGGCAAGGTATTCCTTCTTCAGGACCTCCTGGCGGAACTCTTCTTTCAGGACCGTGTATGCCCTTGGCGTTCGCGCAACAACAAGGAGCCCGGATGTATCGTTATCCAGGCGGTGGACAAGTCCAGGCTCAAGCCTGGAATCCCCAATCATTGTCAGCTCGGGATACCGTGCCACGAGCGCATTGGTCAGGGTGTCTTTCTCCTCCGGCCCCAATGGATGTGTAGGGATGCGGGCAGGCTTGTCCACCACGATGACTTCTTTGTCCTCATAGGCGATCTTGAGCGGGATGTCCGGATTGGGTATCACCACAATTTCTTCGTAAGAAGAAAGCTCCTTGACATACACCTCGTCCCCGGGCCTCAGCAGGTCTCCCTTTCTGACCCTGCGGCCTCCGAGCAGGACAAGCCCGGTAACAATGGCTTTATGGATCATTGAACGGGGGATGTCAGGGAACTGTGACTGGAGGAATTTGTCCAGGCGGATAGGGCCAACTCCCTGGGGAACCGTGATGGTGGTGTCTTTGATCATTTTATAACCTTTTGGCCTGATAAAGAGCCTACTACAGCGAGGGTAGGCCGATCCAGCGTAAGATATGTCCTTGCAACCCTAAGGACATCTTCACGGGTCACCTTGTCTATTTTCTGAGGATAAGCGAGATAAAAATCGTATCCAAGACCGTATGCCTCGTTGAGGGAAAGGGTTGAGGCAAGCGCAGACGATCCCTGGAGGGCGATCTTATGGTTTCCAATGATGTAGTTCTTGGCGCGTGAGACCTCTTCTTCTGTGACGCCATCCTCACATGCATTCTTCAGCACCTTGATCGTCTCCGTCACTGCCTCGTTCAGTTTGAGCGGTTCGCACGCAAGGTAGACCGCAAAGTATCCCCTGTCAAAGAGGCCCAGGGAGAGGACTGCGGAGACGGCATAGGCAAGGCTCTTCTTGTCCCTTAGCTCAACAAAGAGCCTTCCACCCATATTTGAAAGTATTTGGGTCAGGACAAGCAGGGGGAAACGGTCTTCATCCAACATCGTAGTGCCGAGGAACCCGAGGAGGTAATGGACCTGCTCCTTTCCCTTGATGTTTTTTGTATCCTTCCTTTGTGTGCGAGGCGGCTTCGGGGAAGAGATCTCAGTCCTCTGAACCCTGCCGCCGGGAAGGGACGATAGCGCTGATGCAAGGGTTGAAACGATCTCCTCTGTCCGGATATCTCCAACAACAGCCATGATGAGCCCACCGGACCTGGCATTGTTCTTATAGAGACGCTTCAGATCCTCGCTGCTTATCTTTGAGACGCTCTTCGTATTCCCAAGAGGATCCTTTCCAAGGGGATGCTCTCCGTAAAGGGTCTTGGCGAAAAGCCTGAAAGCAGTGAGAGAAAGGGAATCCTCCTGGTTTTTTATTTCCATGAGTATCTCGCGGCGCTCCTTCTCTGTCTCCTGTGCAGGGAAGGAAGGGTGGAGAAGAACATCAAGATATAAATCGAGGTATTTATTAAGATAACGGCTTAGGACCTTTCCGGACAGGGCAAAGTGGGTCCTGCCAGAAGAAGCGCTTAGAGAGCCAGCCATAGAATCCAGCTCTCTGGCTATTGTTTCGGCATCCCTCCTCTGCGTCCCCTTTGTCAGCATGGCTGCCATGAAGTTGAATGCGCCCTCCATTCCCTTTGTTTCGTCCCTCTGCCCTCCTTCAAACACTGCATTGAGGGCCACAATTGGATCGCTGTGATCTTCCTTGATTAGAAGGATTGGACCCTGGTCAAAGAGGATCTTTGTCACGCCGTCTGCCCCCTGTTCCCTTGATTTGACAGTGAGGGAAGCGGGCCTGGCAGAGAGGAGTGCCTCAAGGTTCTCAGGTGCCTTTCCCCTGGGGAAGAGGCAGGCAATGGTCAAGTTGTTTTCTACGAGATATTTTTTTGCCACGGCCATTACATCCTCAGGGGTAACTGCCTCAACGGACGATGTATATTTTTCCCTGAAGCCAATGTCTCCTGCCACTGTCTCGAAATATCCGATTTGATTTGCCAAACCCTCGGCTGTCTCGGCCTGGAACAGGAAGTGGCTTACGAGGTTCAGCTTTGCCCTTGCGAGCTCCTCATTTGTCACTGCCTTTTGGGCAAGGAGAGACACCTCGCCAAGGGTAGCGCGAAGCGCCTCACCGAACCTGTCTGTCTCCAGGGACGCCTCTACCATAAAAATTCCCGGGTCCCTTGGGGTGTAGGAATAGGAGGCAATGGAGTTCACAAGCTGGCCCTCCTCTTTAACCTTTCTCACAAGGTGCGAGCTTTCTCCTTCCCCGAGGATCTGGGAGAGGACATCCAGTGCATAAACATCCTTGTCTTTTATGCCAGGGATGTGATACCCCAGGGAGAACCGTGCCTCCTTGATGTCTTCCTGGAGTATGACCTCTCTCCTTTCTTTCTGGCCGGGTTCAATCGTCCTGGGCCTGGGAGGAAGCCTCTTTTTCTTGAAAGAGGCGAAAGACTCCTTGATGAGCGGAAGGACATCCCGGGGAGAGAAATCCCCTGATATGACAAGGGTCATGTTGTTGGGGACATACCAGTCTTTGTAATGGGCAACAATTGAGTCTCTTTTTATTTCATTCAGCGCAGAGACAAGCCCTATCACGGGCCTTCTATATGGGTGGACAGTATAGGCCGTTGCAAAGAGTGATATGTCCAATTTGGAGTCCGGGCTGTCCTCCTGCCTCCTGACCTCCTCCCTGACAACCTCAAGCTCGTTCCTCAGCTCCTCCGGATCAAGGGTTGAATGCTGGATGGCGTCAGAGATGATATCTATTCCCGCCTTTAAGCTCTCACGGGGGACAACGAGGTGGTAAACGGTCTGGTCGAATGAGGTATAGGCGTTGATCCATCCTCCGCTGCTTTCCACCTCCCTCGCTATCTCCCCGATCCCTCTCTTTTCAGTCCCCTTGAACAGCATGTGCTCAAGGACATGGGAAATGCCCGCCTCTGCGTCCATTTCGTCTCCGCTGCCTGCCTTGACCCACATCTGGACGGCTGCAACCTGGGCCCTATGATCCTCCTGAAGGATAACAGTGAGGCCGTTGGAAAGAACAATCCTCTGGGGCTTCGGCAGGCTCCATGGGAGGGATTCCCCAATAACATTGGCGGGAGAGAGGATAAGGATTAGGACAAGGATAAAAATTTTGTATTTCTTCATGGTTGGGTTTAAAAGGGGCTTCTCAGGGTGTCAATATACGGCTCATTTTTCTCAGAATTTATTTCTACCACAGGAAGGGAGAAGATTGCAATACTCTTGTGTTTGTGGTAAATAGAAATGCCTGTTTCACAGACATGGGAGGATGACATGATAAAGACACGAATTACAGAGCTTCTCGGGATAGAACATCCAATCATTCAGGGCGGGATGCAGTGGATAGCCACAGCAGAGTTCGCTGCCGCAGTATCAAATGCAGGGGGCCTCGGGATCATGACGGCTTTGTCCTGTGCCTCGGGCGACGAACTGCGCAGCGAGATCAGAAAGTGTAAAAGCCTCACGGACAAGCCCTTCGGTGTCAATGTCTCCATGCTCCCCGTCGTTACCTTCACAGAGATCTATGATGAGTATTTCTCGATTGTTGCTGATGAAAAGGTTAAGGTGGTTGAGACCTCTGGTCGGAACCCGGAGCAATATCTTCCTATTCTTAAAAAAGCAGGGGTCAAGGTAATCCACAAGGTGCCGGCTGTCCGTTTTGCGAAGAAAGCAGAGGCAGTAGGGGCAGATGCGGTTACCATCGTTGGAGTTGAATGCGGAGGGCATCCGGGCATGGATGAGGTCACATCCCTTATCCTTGTCCCAAAGGCTGCGGAATCCATAAAGGTCCCCCTGATCGCAGGCGGGGGATTTTGCGACGGCAAAGGGCTTGTGGCAGCCCTGGCCCTTGGGGCAGAGGCAATCCTGATGGGCACCAGGTTCATGGCCACCCAGGAGTGCGCCATCCATCAGAACTTCAAGGATTGGATGGTAAAGGCAGAGGAGACTGACACAATGCTTGTTGAGCGTTCAATCAAGAACGCTGCCAGGGTGAGGCGCAACAAGGCCGCGGAGGAGGTCCTGGAACTGGAAAAGGGTGGGGCTGGATTGAACGATCTGATGCCGCTTATTGCTGGGAAGATAGGGCGTGAGGCATATCTTTCCGGGGACCTGGACATGGGAGTCATTGCCTGCGGCCAGACCGTTGGTCGGATACGAAATATACCCACAATAAAGGAATTGATACAGGAAATTATGTCAGAGGCCGAGGGGATTATAAAGAGCTTGCCAAAAAAGCTTTGAAATACAAGTAGTTGGGTAGTGCTGAATTCTCTTGACAAAAATTTTTGAAGAGTTATAATAATATATTCAGTGAATAACGCCAGCTTTTTCCAACCATTTAATAAATCACAGAGAAATGAGGGGGGGTTTGAATGCCGACTATTCGGATAAAGGAGGGAGAGCCATTTGAGGTCGCCCTTAGAAGATTCAAAAAGCTGTGTGAGAGGGCTGGCATCCTCGCTGAACTCCGCAAGAGGGAATACTATCAGAAACCAAGCGTGGAGCGTAAGAAGAAGACGCTGGCAGCAAAGAAAAGGGCGATGAAAAGGGGCGTTGTAATAAAAAAAATCTGAAACTCACCTGATACTTATGAAATAGGCGTCATTAGCAAATTGAGGGGGAGGTAAGGGTTAGAGGGGATGCCTTATATATCAGAGGAAACTCTTAGGGAAATTAGGGAGAAGGTAAATATTCTGCAACTAATCTCTTCCTTCGTTAAGCTTAAGAAGGTTGGTGCGAATTATGTTGGACTGTGTCCATTTCATTCGGAAAAAACCCCTTCGTTTACCGTCCACGAGGGAAAAGGAATATTTCATTGCTTCGGGTGCGGAGCGGGAGGAAATGTTTTCACCTTTGTTATGAGGCATTCCAATATGAGTTTTCCTGAGGCGGCTGAGGACCTGGCGAAAAAAGCAGGGATTCATATAGAGAAATCATCTTTTTCTGATGATAAAAGGAGCCGGGAGGAAAGAGAGAGGCTTCGGCACATAAATGACATGGCTGCCCAGTATTTTCACAATGTCCTGATGAATTCCTCCGAGGGGAAGGAGGGACGGGAATACCTGAAGACAAGGCAGGTCCCAGACGCTGTTATATCTGCCTATGTCCTTGGATACGCCCCTGATCTTTGGAATGGCCTTCTTGACCACCTGGCCGGGAAGAAAGCCGATCTTTCTCTTGCAGAGAAGGTTGGGCTGCTCGTCAGGAAACGGGAGGGAGGGCATTACGATCGTTTCAGGCACAGGATAATGTTTCCCATTCATGACATCTCCGGGCTTGTCGCAGGATTCGGGGGAAGGGCTATTGGCAAAGAGGAGCCAAAATACCTCAATTCCCCGGAATCTCCGCTTTATTCAAAGGGAAAGATCCTTTTCGGGCTCAATACGGCTCGGGAGCATATAATGAAGAATAACTTCTCCATTATTGTGGAGGGATATTTTGATCTTTTGGCCCTCCATGCTCAGGGAATCTATAACGCCGTGGCAACCCTGGGCACAGCCCTTACACCAGAGCATGTCTCCCTTCTCAAAAGGTTTGCCCGGGACACCGTGGTCGTTTTCGATCCCGACGAGGGAGGGAAAAAGGCTGCACAGAGAAGTCTTGGCGTTTTTCTCGAGAAGGAGATGATAGCAAAGATAGTCCTGCTCCCCGATGGTCATGATCCTGATGCATTTCTAAAGAGATACGGGGAAAAGGACTTTCTCTCGCTCGTCCAAAAAGCGCAGCCCTTGATAGATTTTGTCCTGGACGAGTGCAGGCAAAGGCACGGAACTTCAATCCAGGAGAAGGCCCGGGCAGTTGAGGAGCTTATTCCATTGGTTCATTCAATGAAAAGCCCGGTCGAGATAGACCTTTTTGCAAGGAAGATTTCCGAGACCTTTGGAGTCAGGGAGGAGGCAGTGAGGGAATCCATGAAGAAGCCGGCCGTGCGGTTACAGCCATATGAAATTAAGGAGGAGAGAGCATATCCAAAGACTGAGCGGTTTATCCTTTTGCTAATGGTGCATCGTCCTGAGGCCATACAGAGGGTCAAGGAAGAGGGGGCCCTTGCTCTTTTTAAAACACAGGCCTTGAAAGAATTGGGCGAAAGGCTTATTGAGGAATACGAAAAGAGGCCAGAATCGTCTAAACCCGTAGATGTTATTGATTTTCTTGAAGACGATGAGCAGAAAAGCATTCTCTCCAGGTTGGCCATGGAAGGAGATAGCATCGGGCACGAGGAGTGGGAAAAGGTCCTTGATGATGCCCTCCGATCGCTTGGCAGGGCCAATATCAGGGAGCAGCAGAAGCTGCTTGGCCAGAAGCTGAGGAAAGCCGAAGAGGGGAAAAACGAGGCGATGGTAGCTGACCTTCTTAAACAAAAGATGGAGCTTACGAAGAGAGAAAGAGGGTTGAAATGGTAAGAAGAAAGAGACTGAGAGAAGGCGTAAAAGATCTTGTAAAGATGGGAAAACAGAGGGGCTACCTGACCTACGACGAGGTGAACGATCTTCTTCCTTCGGATGTAGTGTCCCCGGACCAGATAGATGATGTTATGAGCGTCTTCGGGGAAATGGACATCGAGGTTGTTGATGCTGCACAGAAGATCAGCATACCCAAGCAGCAAGCCCAGGAGCTGGAAGAGGCAGAGGAAGAGGGGGTTCAGGAAATTGATAAGGGTGGAGACCCTGTCAGGATGTATCTGAAGGAAATGGGGCAGGTTTCTCTATTGACCCGTGAAGGAGAGGTTGAAATTGCCAAGAGGATCGAGCAGGGACGGAAGCAGGTTCTTGAAGCGATTCTGAATACGCCGGTAACAGTAAAAGAGATCCTCTCCTGCGGGGAGAAACTCGAGAAGGGGAGGATGAAAGTAAGGGACATTTCCAAGGAGATAGACGAAGAGGACAGCGAGGCAGAGGAAGAAGCAGTAGCCCAAAAGTTCACAAATCTTGTCCGCAAGCTCCAGACTCTTGAAAAAGAGAGAAGACTTGCAGAGAAGATAGTGAAAAGGAAGAAGCTTAGATCAAGCCGGAGGGAGAAAGCAAAAAGGAAGCTCGCCAAAATAAATGAAAAGATCATCGGGCTTCAGGGGCAGATGAATTTGAGCGAAGGATTCATTGAAAAGATAACCTCAAAAGTAAGGGGTTATGTTGACAAGATCGAGATCGCCGAGCAGGAGATCCATTCAATTGAGAAGGAGGTGGGGAGTCCCCTCCAAAGACTAAAGGTGGCCTTCAGAATGATGAAGAAGAGGGGCCGCAAGAAGAAGAAAGAGCTGAGGAGCATCGGCCTGAAGCACCAGCAGGTGAAGCAGATTCAGGAAAAGGTGAAGAGCATTCAGAGGAAGATCTCCAGGCTCGAGAGCGAGGTTGAAACACCAGCAGGGCAATTGAAGGCCACCTTGAAAGCTATTGAGGAAGGAGAGGCCATAGCCAAGAGAGCAAAGGGTGAGCTTGTGGAGGCCAACCTCAGGCTTGTCGTTAGCATTGCAAAAAAGTACACAAATAGGGGCCTCCAGTTTCTCGATCTGATCCAGGAAGGAAACATAGGGCTTATGAAAGCAGTTGATAAATTTGAATATCAGAGAGGGTATAAGTTCTCCACCTATGCCACATGGTGGATCAGGCAGGCTATTACCAGGGCCATTGCGGATCAGGCAAGGACAATCAGGATCCCCGTCCACATGATCGAGACGATTAACAAGCTAATCAGGACATCCCGTTCTCTTGTTCAGGACATAGGAAGAGAGCCGTCGCCCGAGGAAATTGCCGAGAAGATGGATCTACCCCTGGACAAGGTGAAGAAGGTCCTGAAGATCTCCAAGGAGCCCATTTCCCTGGAAACTCCTATCGGGGAGGAGGAGGACAGCCACCTCGGAGATTTCATAGAGGACAGGAATACCCCCTCTCCCATGGAGATCCTCACGGGTGTTGGGCTGACAGACCAGACAAAGAGGATCCTCTCAACGCTTAGCCCCAGGGAGGAGAAGGTTCTGAAAATGAGGTTTGGAATTGGAGAGAAGACGGACCACACACTTGAGGAAGTGGGTCAGGATTTCGAGGTCACAAGGGAAAGGATAAGGCAGATCGAGGCAAAAGCTTTGAGGAAGCTTCGTCATCCGAGCAGGAGCAAAACGCTTAAGAGCTTTGTTGAAGGATGAAAAGAGGGCCCATAGCTCAGTTGGTAGAGCTACCGGCTCATAACCGGTTGGTCCCAGGTTCAAGTCCTGGTGGGCCCACTTATTTAATAGGCAGTTTGAAAATAGAGGAGGTGCCATGGAGGATTGGGTAGGGCTGCTCAGAAACCTCCAGGAAGTTGATATAACCGTAGATCGTCTGGCACAAACCAGAGAAGAACTCAGTCAGGCTGTTACAAGCAAGGAGATCCAACTGAAGGAAGAGGGGTTGGCGATTAACAACCTGAGGGAGAAAGCTCTTCAAATGGAAAAGGATCGCAAGACAAAGGAAGAAGAGCTTAAACATGACGAGGAGGTAATAAAGAAGTGGGAAGCCCGCCTGAAAGATGTTAAAAACCACAGGGAATATCAGGTCCTGATAAGGGAAGTTGCGCTGGCAAAGAAGGATAATGCAGTAAAAGAAGATGACATCCTTAAAAGCCTCGAAGAGGAGGAAAAGATCAAAAAGGAGCTCAAGGAGAAAGAGGAGATCCATACCGGGCTGCAGGCGACTTATCTAAATGAGAAGGCAGATGCCTTGGGGAAAATTGCAGAGATTGAAAAAGAAATCGCACAGAAGACAATCCAACAGAAAGACTTCAGGAACCGTCTCGACTCCCTCAACGCCGGGCTGTTGAAAGAATACGATCGGATCAAGAAACGGAGAAACGGGCTTGCTCTTGTTGGAACCTCGAAGGGGGTTTGCCTGGGGTGCCACATGAATCTTCCTCCACAGGTTGTCAACAAAATTATGGAAAACGATGAGATCATGAAATGTCCGAGCTGTCAGCGGATACTATACTTAAACAGTGGTTGACATCGAAAAATACCTCAAGGACAAAAAGCGCCTTGTGGACAATTTCCTTAAGAAGTATTTTCTGAAAAAATCCTATCCTGCTCCAATCCTTTCAAAAGCGATAAACTACAGCCTGTTCCCGGGAGGGAAAAGGTTTCGTCCCATCCTGGCTATTGCATCAGCAGAGGCAGTGAACGGAAAGATTGAGAGCGTCCTGCCCGTGGCATGCGCCATTGAGCTTATCCATACATATTCACTGATCCATGACGATCTCCCTGCCCTTGACAACGACGACATAAGAAGGGGTAAGCCATCAAGCCATATTGTATTTGGTGAAGACATAGCCATATTGACAGGAGATGCCCTTCTGACAGAGGCTTTCGGTATTATGAGCGATACTGCGCTGTGGAAGGACAGCAGTCGCAGAGCAATCGGGATAATCCACGAAATAGCGCTCGCTGTAGGTTCCATGGGGATGGTTGGAGGGCAGGTTCTTGACATGGTTAAGGCGAAAAAGGGGCTTTCCCGTCAATCGCTTGAACATATCTATCTTCTGAAAACAGGCATACCGATCAAGACTGCTGTAATCTGCGGCGCAATGGCTGTGGGAGCGCGGCCCAAACAAATCTCTGTTCTTTCCCGATACGGGGAATCCCTGGGTCTGGCTTTCCAGATCTCCGACGATATTCTGGATAGTGGAACGAAGAAGGAAGACGGGTATCCTTCCATTTTCGGAAGAGAAAAGGCCGAGGCCAGGCTGAAGGAGCTGGGTGAAAGAGCCGCATCGCTCCTCAACCGGTGGGGAGAGGAGGCAGAGCCATTGAGGGCTTTGGCCTCCTACATTGTGACAAGGACAAACTGAATGGGAAAGCTGCTTGATAAAATAAATACCCCCACAGACCTGAAAAAGCTGACGATACAGGAGCTTGAGGCGCTGGCCCAGGAGATCCGGGAGCAGATAGTTGAAACCGTTTCTACTACCGGAGGGCATCTCTCGGGGCCCCTTGGGGCAGTTGAGCTTGCCATTGCTCTCCACTATGTGTTTGATGCACCCGAAGACAAGATCATCTGGGATGTCGGCCATCAGGCATATGCCCATAAGATAATTACAGGGCGGAGAGAGAAGTTTTCCACGCTGAGGCAGCACAAGGGCATATCAGGGTTCCCCCAAAGGGACGAGAGTCCCTACGACGCCTTCGGCACAGGTCACGGAGGCACATCCATCTCGTCGGCCCTTGGCATCATCGAGGCCAATCAGCTCAGCAAAAATCCAAACAAGGTTATTGCCGTCATTGGAGACGGCTCAATGACCGCAGGGATGGCATTTGAAGCGCTTAACAATGCCGGAAGTCTCAAGAGGAATATAATCATCGTTTTGAACGACAACACATATTCAATTTCCCCCAATGTTGGGATGGTGTCCTCGTTTCTATCGCGAAAGCTGACCGGGAGGTTTTTCCTCAGTGCACGAAAGGAAATCAAATCGCTACTCAAGTCAGTTCCGGGGATTGGTCAAAACCTCTACAACCTTGTCAAGAGGGCAGAGGATTCCCTAAAAGCCCTGCTTATCCCCGGCATATTATTTGAGATCATCGGATCGCATTATGTGGGTCCGGTTCCGGGGCACAGGATTGACCAGCTTATTGAAATCTTCAGTAATGTCCAGAGATGGGAAGGACCTGTAGTGATCCATGTATATACCCAGAAGGGCAAGGGGTATCCACCGGCAGAGAAAGATCCCGTGTTCTATCACGGCATTGGGGCCTTCGATGTCCCCTCAGGCAAGCCTGTTGAGAGGGAGGACGGCATATTGAGCTATACAGAGGCTTTTGCCAAAGCGCTGATCCCCCTGGCCCGGAACGATAAGAGGATTGTGGCAATCACCGCGGCAATGCTGGAAGGGACAGGCCTTGACAAATTTTCCAGAGATTTTCCGGATCGCTGTTATGATGTTGGTATAGCCGAGCAGCACGCTGTAACCTTTGCTGCCGGTCTTGCTGCCGGAGGGATGGTGCCTGTTGTTGCAATCTATTCTACTTTCCTTCAGAGGGCCTATGATCAGGTTGTCCACGATGTATGCATCCAGAACCTTCACGTGGTTTTTGCAATTGACAGGGGGGGCATAGTAGGGGCTGACGGTTGCACGCATCAGGGGGTGTTCGATCTTTCCTATCTAAGGGCATTGCCCAACATGGTCATATTGTCACCCAAAGACGAGTGCGAGCTCGGGCATATGCTGAAGACTGCCATTGAAAGCCAGGGCCCAGTGGCTGTGAGATACCCCAGAGGCAAAGGTCAGGGTATCCCAATTGGAGAAGGGCTCAAGAGTATCCCCATTGGGAAATCGGAGATCCTCAGGGAAGGCTCTGCCCTTGCCATTTTGGCCATAGGTCCAGCTGTATATGATGCCCTCTCTGCAGCAGAGATCCTTGCAAAAGAGGGGATAGATGCCTCTGTGGTCAATGCCCGTTTTGTGAAACCGCTGGACAAGGAGACCATCTGCCGTCTTGCACGGGATACGGGCAAGCTTATTACTGTTGAGGAAAATGCTCTTATGGGTGGATTCGGAAGCGCCGTGTTAGAGGTCCTTCAGGAGGCTGGCATTAAGGATGTTGTTGTAAAGCGGCTTGGTGTTCCGGATGAGGTTGTCCATCACGGCCCCCAGAGCTTATTCAGGGAAAAATTCGGCATTGATTCCAAAGGCATTTCCAATGCTGCCCGCCAATTACTCAAGGGGTCAGGTCTTGCTTTATAACATTTCTTGGTGAAAAAAAGGCTCGATATTCTTCTCGTTGAAAAGGGACTGGCTCCTTCACGGGAAAAGGCCAGGGCAATGATCATGGCAGGAGAGGTCTATATTGGCGGCCGAATGGTGGACAAGCCCGGGCATATGTTTGAGTCCTCACAGGAGGTGGTTCTGAAAGGGCCTGGGCTTCCCTATGTGGGCCGGGGCGGCATGAAACTCGAGGCAGCCCTGAAGGAGTTTCATGTAGAAGTCAAAGGCAAGACTGCAATGGATGTGGGCGCCTCCACCGGCGGATTTACCGATTGCCTTCTCCAGCATGGAGCGAGAAAGGTTTATGCTGTGGATGTTGGCTTTGGCCAGCTTGACATCTCTCTAAGACGCGATCCAAGAATTGTGGTCCTGGAGAGGAAAAACATCAGATACCTTAAAAGGGAAGAAATCCCCGAGATAGTGCATATTGCCGTGATTGATGTCTCGTTCATCTCTCTTAAAAAGGTCATGCCAAAAGTTTTGGAATTTCTTGCCCCGGGCGGAGAGGTCATTGCCCTGGTGAAGCCAGAGTTTGAAGCAGGGAGAAAAGAGGTGAAGAAGGGCGGAATAGTTAAAGACCCCCTGGTTCAAAAGAGATGCGTTGATGAGATTGCAGGCTTTGCTGCCTCGCTTGGATTGACAGTTAATGGCGAGATGGAATCACCACTGCCGGGCAGGGACGGCAACCTCGAATTCTTCCTCTGGTTATCAAATTAATTTCCTCTCCCTGAAAGTATCTTCTATTCCCCTCGCCCACTTGTGGGAGAGGGCAGTCCGCCTAAGGCGGAGAGGGTTACCTTCCCCGCCTGACTTCCTCCTCCCTGAAATACTTCTTGTAAAGGACCGACCACTCCTGGCTTCCCTCTGGAGGGGCCTTGGCAAGTGATGCAATCTTTTTCCTGACAACGAGATCGATCTCGTCATCCACCTTGAGGAACTCTATGAATGCGGATTTAATCTCCTTTCTGGCCTCGTCTTCCTTAGACGATGAAAGGAATTTGTCCTTCTTCAGGCCGTCTGTTAGAAGGTTTGTAATGTGTGAGATCTTGCTGTCGCTAAGACGCATCAGAGTATGATGTTCCTCTCCTGAACCAGCTTCTTTTTGATCATCTGAAACATTTTGTTATAGTCCACCCTTCCCTCATCTATCTCCTTTCTGTGGGCCTCGAGGATGGTGCGCACCTCTTCATCGAGCCGATCCTCAACCTGAAGCTCATTCAGGATTATTGTCTTGATGCGGGACAGGATAGATTCACCTCCTGCAGAAGAGGAAAGGAGGCTGCGCTTCGTGAGCCTGTCCAGGACAGCCTGGGAAAGTTTCTCAACCTGGGCAGGGGAGAGCTTCATTGCAGTGAGAGCATCCTGTCGAGCGCAGCCCGTGCCCAGCGGGCTGTTTCCTCCGGGACCTCTATCCGGTTGACAATCCTTCCCTGGCAGAGGCTCTCCAGCGCCCAGAGGAGATGATTGGGGTCTATCTTGAACATCGTTGAGCACAGGAACACGGTTGGATTGAGTGAGACAACGAGCTTGTCAGGGTTGTCCCCGGCAAGGCGGTGCACGAGATTGATCTCTGTTCCAACAGCCCACTTTGATCCGGACGGGGATGAGGAGATTGTTTTGATGATATGTTCTGTGGAACCTACCTCGTCTGCAAGTCTTGCCACCTCATAACTGCACTCCGGGTGAACGATGACCTTGATGCCCGGAAATGCCTTTCTGGCCTCCTCTACATGCCCCACAGTGAAGCGCTGGTGGACAGCGCAATAGCCCTTCCAGAGCAGGATCTTCGCATTGTTGAGGTCCCCATTTTCTATCCCCCCATTCGAAGGGTCCCAAACTGCCATTTTATCCAGGGGAACGCCAAGGGAAAGAGTCGAGTTTCGTCCAAGGTGCTCATCCGGGAGGAACAGGACCCTCTTCCCCATGCCAAATGCCCAGGAGATGACAGCCCTGGCATTTGAGGATGTGCATATTGCCCCCCCTGCTTTCCCGCAGAATGCCTTTATGTCTGCAGTGGAGTTGATGTAGGTGATTGGAAGAAAGTCCCCTTTGGAACCCACCTCCTCCCAGCACTCCTCCACCGAGCTTATATCAGCCATGTCAGCCATTGGGCAGCCAGCGTCAAGGTCAGGAAGGATCACCGACTGGCCCGGGGATTTCAGCATGTCTGCCGTCTCAGCCATAAAATGCACGCCGCAGAAAACAATGAAGCGGGAGGACTTCTGCGAAGCAGAGTATTGGGAGAGCTTCAGGGAATCGCCGCGAAAATCCGCATACTGGATCACCTCGTCCCTCTGGTAGTGGTGGCCGAGGATGACGAGGTCTGAGCCGAGTTGTTTTTTTGCCTTCCAGGTCCGCTCGGTTAGCTCCTTGTCGCTCAGGGCAAGGTATTCTTCAGGCATGTCCCCATTTTTTTTCACAACTCATCATAACATTGCTTTTCAGGGGTGTTCAAGACGCCCTAAAAATACAATAAAATAGGGACAGCGCCCATTTATTTCAAGTGTTAAAACCGCCTTAACTTCCCAATACCATGCCTGATTACTGGGTTGTGAATGTTGCTCCAGCAACAGGGCTAAGGTCAAGGACAGAAAGGGCTTTGTATTGCCGTCCTAAGACAAGGGGACTCGTCGGGGAGAAGATCGCACAGACGATCTGGCCATGCCCACCAGTATCGCAGCCCGGAACAGATCCTGTTGTTGTCAAGGTTGTACCAGGGACAAAAGCTCCAGTTGTCCAGTCCCTAAGGATTAAGGAAACACTTGTTGATGTAACAGCAATGCAGGCAGCCTCGCCGGGTGTCGTGGTGGTGAAATCCACCCACACTTTTGAGTTAACAGGAACATTTATGCCTCCATCTGTCGGGCTTGTGATATTTGCAGCAAGGGTTCTCCCGTTGAGGTCTGTTGCAGGAGTCACAGTGAAAGGGGGAGCATAAAAGCACGCTATAACGATAAGGTAGCCAGTGTCAGTACAGTATGGAATCGGCATTATGTCCCGAAATTGGCTGCAGTCATAAATGATTGTTAGGGTTCCATCCGTGATCCCGATACCAGCGCCTCCATAGGCAGACCAGTCTGCAAATTTTCCTGAGATGATAAAATTATCAAAGTACACATGAAATCCTTCAATATCCCACTCAACCATATCTGAAAAACGAATATAAAGGCCGAGATAAGATCCAGGCAATGAGAACACAAAACTTCTAGGATTAAGCCCTGTCTGTATAGTGTTTCCTTCGCCACCAATAAATTGTATATATCCGGAATCAGGGCTTGCGCTGACCAGCTGCTTGTCAATAGTGGCAAAGAAGAGTTGGATGTCTGGGAATAATAACTCAGGTTCATCTCCTATCCCAGGGGGCCAGGTTACACCCCCCTTGGGGAATATAAGGGCATAGCCCTGGCCAACAGAGGCAAGATTGCTGTCAATGTTCTCAACCGTTGTAAAACTTAAGATTGAGGAATATTTAGGATTGGATTGACTGACAGTAATGGTATAGATTGTATCTGATTTTAGGAAATCGTCAGGGATAAAGATCACAGAGGAGTAATCAAAAGAGATTTCTATCCTTCCAGAGATCGCAGAAGAGCCATCGCTAACAGTCATAGTAAATGTTGAAGGGTCAATGGGAAGCACGTTTATATCTGACGATGTTCCGATAATAACGATATTCAAGGGAACATTGGTAGCATCCTTAAGCGGAAGGCCACGGGGCTTTGTGTCACCAGGGGGAATGGTTGGACTTGGATAGGTAAAAACGAGGTCTCTATAAAATGGTCCACAATCATCACGGCACTCACATCCCCATACTAAAAGCACGAGCGAAACAAACAGGAAGGCGCTGGTAAAAGCACGCAATATATTTTTCATACGCACCTCCTTATTAAAAGTAAATATATGTCAAATCGCCCTTAAAATAGATACCTCTTCCTTAAGGAAAGGGTGTTAATAATTCATAATCATATTGAGCAGCGTTGCCTTGTTGTTCGGGTTTGCGCCGTCAACGATGTTTTCAAAGGGGAAGGCCAGGAAGATGGTCTTGGATGTTCCTGCTGTGCCGATCCCCGAGTTTTGGATGCCAATAGAATCAGGTGTCACGAATGAATCATAGAAGCACTCTATGCCTGAGGCTGTGGGACCAAAGGTATGCGTATAGAGGGAAGTCGGAGCGGTGAAGTTAAGAGAAATGCTCATCCCATTGCCAATGGTTCCTGCAGAGCCTGAAACCGGAGAGCTGGAAGAATAGTCTCCATAGGAATCAATTCTAAGGTAGTTGTTAATGAATGTGTTGGTAATAGAAGCACCATGATTGTCATTTCCCAGGATGTCCCACAGGAGGAACTGGGCCGAAAGGAATAGCTTTTTCCCTCCCATGTTTAAAAACGCCATTAAATTTGTTTGATCAGTTGAGGTGAGAATTTCATTTTCCGCTATACCATCGCTCCCGCTATACCCCGCGAACCATACTACAGTGATGTATTGGCCCATCAGGCTTGCCGGAGGACCAGGATTCCCCATAGGAACAGCGATGAAGTCAAAGGAGTAGCCAGTGACAGTGAAAGTAGACATATAGACTGGCTCGGCGACTGTCCAGAATCCCCCGTTGTTTGGGCTTTCATCGTCGTCCACAAGGAGAATATTCACTCCAGGGGTCTTTTTGAAGACAATGATGCTGAAATTAATGGTTGTTGTGTATGAACCGCCATTGGCGCTCACCTGGAGGGTAAGCTGAATGATTGTTCCATTGGGCACCCAGGAAGCAATTGTGAGATTGAAGTTACCAACCCCGACACATCCAGATGTAATATCTCCAAGGCTTACAGGGCCAGGGGTGTTGATTGTGACACCCGTGAATGTAGAGGTAATGTTGGCTTGAACCCCTGTGGCATCAAGAGTGCCTATATTCCTCAACAGGACCTGGAGGTCAAAGGTCTCCCCTGAACCAGCGAGGCCATCGCTATTTCCCCCCGGCGGGAGATCCAGAACAGTATAAGTGTCCTTGATAAGATTTATGGTCGGGACAGGGAAAGAGATGACATCAACAATAAAAGCTGTTGACGGGATAACCATTATAAACAATGTTGATGTTCCTGATGGGACATTGAAGGTTGTATTGATCACAGATGTTCCTGAACCAGGACCAATGTTGGTTGTGCAGCATGTCCCCAGAATGTTGAAGTTTTGATCCTCAAATTGAAGGCTGATAGAATCGGCTGTGGAAAGGGCATAAGAAATCGTGAAGGAAAAGTTATTATTTCCTGTGGATATTAGTGTTCCTTTGGAGGGAGTGGAGCTTGAGATCCTGAAATAATCAGCCGAGTCAACTGTATATGTGACGATGTCCACCATCCCGGAAACTGCCCCAACAAGGGTTTCGACAAGGATGAAAGTGGATGTAATTAGAGGGGTAACAGAATTTACAGGGATTGAGACTGTCCCTGTCCCTTGGGAGATCGAGCCGGAATTGGAACCAAGAAAATTGAAGTTCTGATCGAAGATAATGAGATCGATCGTTGCTGTTGCCTGAGAAGTGAGAGAATAATTTATCTGGAAACTAAAATCATATGAGCTTGTATATGTCAGGGAGGAACCAGGCGAAGGACTCGCACTTGTAATGACGAGATAGTCTGTTGGTCCAACAGGGTTGCATCCCCCAAGGGTCGTGGCAGAGCGTTCATTGGAATATGCGCTCTCGTAAGGAGCTATGACAGCCGTCACGACAAAATAGTAGGTCGTGCCCGGGGAGAGACCGGTGACGGTGAAGATTGTCGCTGTGGTATTCGTAAAGAAAGAGTAGATTCCAGAAGATGTTCCAATATACACATTGTATGTAGCCCCTGTAATTGTTGTCCATGTCAAGACGACAGAGGTCATGGATAGGAAAACTCCTGCAAGGTAAGGGGCTGATGGGGCAGAGGCTGAAGGAGTGGCTGTTGCCTGATTGGAATTTTCACTCTCTCCAGCGGCATTGTATGCCCGCACAACAAAACAATACGGTGTTCCGTTGGTCAGACCTGTGACCTGGACACTTGTCCCTGTAGTGGTCGTGGTAGAGATGAAAGTTGAGCAGTCCGGGCTTCCTATATAAATCCTATATCCTGTAGCCCCTGAGGAGGCATCCCATCGCAAGGTGACAAGAGAAAAGCCCGCAGCGGCTGTTAGGTTTGCGGGCGCCTGGGGAGGAACAGGGGCAACGGGAGTGGCTGTGGCCTGATTGGACGGGCTGCTTTCTCCATCAGCGTTGTATGCTTTCACCACAAAGCAGTATTGGTTCCCATTGGTGAGGCCCGTGACCCGATAGTTTGTCCCTGTGGTGCTTGCGACCTTAGCGAGGCTCGAACAATCCGGGCTTCCCATGTAGATATTGTAACCAGTGGCGCCGTCAGAGGCCTGCCAGTTGAGGCTCACAGCAGAATTGCCTGCGGTAGCTGTGAGATTGGTTGGGGCCTGAGGAGGATGTTTTTTTGACTCAGGGCACCCGCATCCCCAGATAAAAAGCACGAAAACAGAGAGTGAAAGAGTCATGGCTTGCATCTCAAACATTTTTTTCATTTTCATGTGTGCCTCCTTATGGTGCCTGTTGCTGAATAATTGCATTTGTGTCCGTCGCTATGGCAAATGTGGATATGGGTGTTGCCGTTGTTGTAGTAACAGACGCATTCGTGACTGTGCCGGGCGTAGAAATAGTAGAACATACTGCCGTGGCATCTGCCATGACAGCTCCGCTCGATGGATTGAATCTTATTGAGCCATTTGAATCCAGCCTCACTGCCCAGGCGTCATACGTACCTGCACCGAATGACTCAGTGAATCCGACTATGATATATCCCCCGTCCACCGTTTGTTGAACTGAAGAGGCCATATAGGCCATATCAGTGAACGGGCCACCGAAAGTTCTTTGCCAGGCAACTGTCCCGTCCGGATCCAGCTTTGATGCCCATACATCACCATTTCCTGCCCCAAATGACTCAGTGGAACCTACCACGATGAATCCCCCATCGCTTGTCTGCTGGACCGAAGACGCTCCGTCAGTAAGCGATCCGGCGCACATCCTCTGCCAGGACTCTGACCCATCAGGATTGAGCTTCATCACCCAGGCATTCTCCCCGGAGGATAAGAGTGAATATACCCCTGCCACGATGAATCCCCCATCGTTCGTTTGTTGGAAGGAATACGCCATGTCGGTGAATGGTCCGCCATAGGCTTTCTGCCAGCTCACCATCCCGTTTGTATCCAATTTCAGGATCCACGCATCAATATCTGTAGTTGTAGAATATGTAGCGCCGGCCACAATATATCCCCCATCGTTCGTTTGTTGGACGGAATACGCCATGTCGGTGAGTGGTCCGCCATAGGCTTTCTGCCAGCTCACCATGCCGTCCGGGTCCAATTTCAGGAGCCATGCATCAAAATCCGTAGTATTTGAATATGTAGCGCCAGCGACGATGAATCCCCCATCGCTCGTCTGCTGGACGGAAAACGCCGTATCGGTGAGAAATCTGCTATAAGTATTCTGCCATGTCGGTGTTCCATCCCCGCTGAGTTTTATGAGCCAGGGATTGGTATACAACGAAAGTGTGATGATGTCTATAGTAAATCTCATGCCAGCGACGATGTATCCTCCGTCAGCGCTCGGTTGAATTGAATATGCATAATTATAAAATGGCGGCATTTCACCATAGGCCTTCTGCCAGGCCACTCCTCCATATTTGTCCAGCTTCAGGACCCATGCCTCGGGCATGGGAAAACCGATATCCACTGTTGTCATCCCGGCCACGATGAATCCCCCATCGCTGGTCTGTCTCACCGAAATCCAGCCATCTACATATGATCCGCCGTATGTCCTTGCCCATGCAAAAGGATAGGTTGTTGTCCATGTCACATTTGAGTAATCAGAGTATCCGGCGGGGTTATAAGCCCGCATCCTATACCAATATGTCGTTTTGGCGTTCAATCCTGCATCGGTCAGGGCAGTAGTATCGGTTGGCAGGGTTGCCGTTAGAGTGAAGCTTGTCCCATCCATGCTCCGCTCAATCTCGAAGCCGGTCTCATTTTGTGAAGTGTCGCTCCAGGAGAGGGCGATCTTGTCGAAGGAAACCGCTGCGGCTTCAAGGTTCGTGGAGGCAGGAGGCCCCTGGTTTTTTGACTCATTACACGAACATCCCCAGGCGAAAAGCACGAATGAAATAGCCAGGAAGACGCTGATTGACAAATGAAGTATATTTTTCAGCAGCACCTCCTTTTAAATACTGAATGCATATTACGGCTGGGTAATCTGAATATCGTCTATATACCAACCCTGATAACTGTTGCCGATATTATCAATAGTATCGAAATAGAATCTTAGCTTGATGGGGGTGCCAGAGGTTATTCCTGTTAGAGGAACCCATACCTGATACCAGGAAGATATTGTAAGGCTCGGCGATTGCCAGACCTGCGTCCAAGAGGCCCCACCATTTGTGGAGAGATAGACCCTCCGGACGTCCCAGGGACAGGAACCGAAGCATTCGGTCTGCTCCCAGCTCCAAAATGACAAAGTAGCAGTCGTTGCAGTGGTAGAGCATGTGGCAATGAGAGGCGAATACAGAGCGCCATTATTGGCCCATCCATTATTATACGTACAGGTGGAATCCTGTCCATACCACCAACTATGGGTTGGACTATGGCTGTTGGCACAGGGGTTTACGCCATCCTGCACCTGATGCCAGTATACTGTGGGTGAAATAGAAGTTGCTGTAAATCCGTTGACCCCTGCCTCGATATTATCGCTGAACATCGTGCATTCAGGAGTAGGTGGACTGAACACCACGGTAATAGAAAAGAATAGAGTAGTAGAGTAACTTCCTCCATTGGCGCCGATCTGAAGGGTGAAGTTAATAATCGTTAGGGGAGCGACCCATGAGGCGATGCTAATATTAAAAGCGGTAATGCCTACGCATCCGGAAGTGATGTCTCCAACCATGACTGGACCAGGTGTATTGATGGTCACTCCGGTAAAGGTCGATGTGAGGGTGGCCTGAACCCCTGTGGCACTGAGAGTTCCAAGATCTCTCAACAGAACCTGGAGGTCGAAGGTCTCTCCAGGATTCACCACGCCGTTCCCGTTCCCTCCGGGAGGGAGGTCGCTAACAGTGTAAGTATCCAAGACGATGTTGGGCGAGAGAATAGGGAAAGAAACGGAATAATCAAGAGATGTAAATCCAGAGTTGAGGATATAAGCATAGACGCTTGTAGCCCCAGAGGGAATAGATACACCCGGAGCACTCAAGATCACTGTGCCTGAGCCCGCTGGGATCGGAGCGGAGGCACAGGGGAAGCAGAGGAGGCCAAAGTTCGGGACATACAGATAAAGAGATAAAGTATCCGTGCCTGATGGGAGGTTATAGAACACGGCGAACGAGAAATCCTGCGGTCCTGTTGAGAGCGGCGTTCCATCTGCTGGTGTAGAGGACTGAACCCGGAAATAATAGGCTGAGTCCACCGTATAGCTCGCCGTATCAAACCCAACATTTGCTCCGGTGCTGTCGGAAAGGACTACACCGGCCAAGATCCAGGTGCTCGTGGGGTTGAGGAAGACATTGCTTGCGGTGAGCGTAGAAGAACCGCTTCCTCCAGATACGGGTTGTGAAAAGGAAGCTAAGACGACATTATTTTGGTCTCGGATAATTAGAGCTAAGTATCCAATAGGAGTTGTCAGGGTATAAGAAGCGTTGAGCTGGAAAGTATAGCTTGATGCTGTGGTGAGGGTAGAGCCAGGCGCAGGGGAGGCTGAGGTAATGGTGAGGTAGTTGGATCCGGCAGTGATGCAACCTCCGAGGGTGATTGCGGAGAGCTCATTGGAGTATGCGCTTTCACCGGAGGCGTTCACAGCGGTCACAACAAAATAATAGGTCGTGCCTGAAGTGAGGCCGGTGACAGTGAAGATGGTTGCAGTTGTGCTTGTGAGGTAGGTGTAGCTGCTCGGAGCGGTCCCAATGTAGATGTTATAGCCGGTGGGGATTGGTCCCGCGCCTGCAGTCCAGGTGAGGGTGACCGAGGTGAGAGATGGAAGCGCACTGCAGAGGGTAGGAGCTAATGGAGCAGAGGCTGATGGGGTGGCTGTAGCTGTATTAGAATCGCTGCTCTCTCCAGCGGCGTTATATGCCCGCACCACAAAGCAATACTGTATATCGTTGGTCAAACCCGTGACCTGGACACTTGTCCCGGTCGTGGTCGTGGTAGAGATGAAAGTTGAGCAGTCCGGGCTTCCTATATAAATCCTATATCCTGTAGCCCCTGAGGAGGCATCCCATCGCAATGTGACAAGGGAAAAGCCTGCTGCCGTTGTTAGGTTGGTGGGCGCCTGGGGAGGCAGTGGAGCCACAGGAGTGGCTGTGGCCTGATTGGAATTTGCGCTTTCTCCATCAGCGTTGTATGCCCTCACCACAAAACAGTATTGGGTCCCGTTGGTAAGGCCCGTGACCCGATAACTTGTCCTTGAGGTGCTTGCGACCTTGGTGAGGCTCGTGCAATCCGGGTTTCCCATGTAGATGTTGTAACCAGTGGCCCCGTCAGAGGCCTGCCAATTTAAGGTAACAACGGAATTGCCTGCGGTAGCTGTGAGATTGGTTGGGGCCTGAGGAGGATGATTTTTTGACTCATTGCACGAACATCCCCAGACAAAAAGAAGGATGAATGCTCCAACAGCACACCGT
>Ga0315308_1000044_pt1 | contig 58727 bp, 63 predicted proteins | sample TDP3_MG_FD_203078 | JGI IMG/M metagenome (GOLD analysis project Ga0315308, IMG submission 203078) | Freshwater sediment microbial communities from Lake Towuti, South Sulawesi, Indonesia - TDP3 | ecosystem: Environmental > Aquatic > Freshwater > Lake > Sediment | place: Indonesia: South Sulawesi...
TCAGTGGGCTATTGTCAGTGTCAACTATAACTTTGGTTCCACTCGTAACTCTCTTACTATTCCACATGTCTGTTTTTTCGTCCATGCTCTTCGGCGTCGGAGCAGCTCTATTTGCCTTTGCCTTCACACTGATAGGCTTCTACGCCTATCCAATTCTAAGAGCAGACAGTTTGAAACGAAATCTGGAGGATGGGCTTCCATTTACAACAGGTTATCTCGCCATATTGGCTGGAGCCGGTTTGCCGCCGCCTCAAATGTTTCACTCTCTGGCTCAGATTGACTCCTCGTTGGCGGCTTCGCAGGAATCTAAGCGCGTAGTGCGAGACGTTGAATTGCTTGGTATAGATATTATTTCTGCCCTTGAATCGGCGTCTAAGCGAACGCCCTCGGAAAAGTTCAGGGAAATGCTCGAGGGCTTCATTGCAACCGCGCATTCTGGTGGAAACCTGGCCAAGTATCTTTCTGAGCGTTCTCGCCATTACATGCGTTTGAAAAAGATTGCTCTACATCGCTTGGGTGATACGCTTGGCATCTTGGCTGAATTCTATGTTGTTATCTTGGTTGCTGGGCCACTGATTTTAGTTGTCATGCTTACAGTTATGGCTATGCTGGGTGGCGGCGTGCCAGGATTGCTTAATCCGAGATTTTTGCTTTATCTTCTAACTTATCTGGGTATACCATTGGGTTCTGTGGCTTTTCTCATTTTGTTGGATATGATTACGCCGAGGCGGTGAGCAAAAAATGCCAAAGGTTGATGAATGGGAGAAACAAGTCGCTTGGAGCGTTTCTGCTACGTTAGCCGTCGTCGTGGTTCTTACCGCATTTTTGAGGCTTATGGGTTCACCGCTCTTCGATGAGTACATGTTATTAGCCGTGGTTATCGCTGTTTTTCCAGCAGCTGTGCTTGATTACGTGGATTACCATTGGAAACGTTCTATAGATGAGCACCTGCCCGATTTGTTCAGAACCATTTGTCAAGCTGAGAAAGTAGGGATGACATTATCCCAAGCTTTAGAGGAAGCTTCTAAGAGGCGTTACGGACCCTTAACCGCCGAATTGAAACGCATGGTAGCGCAAATGTCTTGGGGCAAATCCTTTGAGGAAGCGTTTCAGTCTTTCGGTGACCGTGTAGGCACCACATTGATTCGTCGAAGTGTGCCTCTGATTATTGAGGCTAGCCGTTCTGGTGGACGCGTCGAAAAGGTTTTTGAGCCCCTAGGCAGTTTTGTACAATCAACGCTAATGGCGGAGAAAGAGCGCCAAGCACAGATTCGACCATATGTTGCCATCGTATACATTGCCTTTTTTGTATTCGTCTTCACCGTTATCATGTTGTTTAAAACATTTTTTGTACAGATGACCGAACTTCCTTTTTTGAGTTCAGCACTCATATCGACAAATGAAGGAAGGACCCTTTTCTTCCACATGAACACCATCCAAGCCATTTTTGGCGGCTTAGTTGCTGGAAAGATGGGAGAGGGAACGATCAGCGCCGGATTGAAACACAGCGTCATATTGTTGGTTGCGGGTTATCTCGCACTTAAATTGCTGATGTAGGAGTGAGAAAGGAAATGTGCAAGATTGTAAGGAATAAGCGGGCGATAACGCCTGTTTTGAGCAATGTTTTGATGATGCTCATCGCTGTTGCTGGCATGTCTATTGCTTTAGCTGCCTCTTATGTTATTACAACTAACTTGCACGATATCATGGGTGAACGTTTAACTGTTGAAGACGTTTGGTTTAGAGATGTGGAGATTTCGATTTATCTGCGCAACACTGGTAAAGTCCCTATCCAACTAGCGGCTGTTTACATAAATTATACAGCACAATCTTTTACCCCGCTGAAGCTCGATGTGCAAAGCCACGGCTGGTTAAACATCACTTACAGCTGGGCTCCTAACCTTGTTTACCACATCAAAGTTGTAACAAACGGAGGGACGCAAATTGCGAACTATTATATGTCTCCGGCTTAGGCGTAACAGGCGAGGCATCAGCAACATCATTGTTGTAGTGCTTAGTCTTGTTATAATAACGGTCATAGTTTCAAACGTTGTTTTATGGAGTTATCAGATGAATCAGTTGGATTGGGAAAGAGCTCGAGAAGACATAAGGATAACATCCGTGACGCGGGGCACTCTTCCACCCGTTTGGTTCATGGTTCAAGGTGAATACAAGATAAACAGGGGAAGTCGCACAGGTGGGGCGTTCACAGACACGCAGACTGACAACGGCGTTTATGAAACATTTTTGGAAGCTACTGCAGCCGCAACCTATGCGCTTGATATGAATGGCACCTTCGTTATTGATGTGTTCACTTATCCCTTTGCCTATATTTCCACAATTGAGATACAAATGAAATACAGAGCTTCAAGCACAGAAGACACATGGTTTCTGTTAGCTTACAACTGGGCCTCAAGAACCTTCAGCAACAACGGTTTTAACAATACCGCGGGCGATCCATCGCCTACAACTTGGGATTACTACGCAGTCGACATAACTACTCAATGGCAAAGCTACGTGCGAAGCGATGGCACCATGTACATCAAGATTTTGGATGGGCAAGCCTTTATGGGTGGTAAGGAGCCTGTTACTCCTCCAATTCGGACGAGCATTGACATCGATTTTTTAGGCGTTAGGGTTATTGGAGACTGGACGATTCTCACCTTCAGAAACAATGGTCCCATTCCATCCCACATAGTCTCATTATGGGTGATTGACTCCACAAGTCATAGGCGCTATGACGCAGACGCTGTTGTGAACCCCGGAGAAACGCTTTCTTACCTGCGCACTGATATCCACCTGCCAAGGACTCAGTACACAGTTAAGGCAGTTACAGAAAAAGGAAACATAGCCATTTACTTTGGCGGCTGAAGCACTGTTTCAGAGAGGCAAGTCTCCAGAGCTTTAATCACATCGTTTTGATTTGTCGCTTCAATGAGGTCAATCTTGTAGAGACCAGCGAGTTTCCTGCCGTTCTCGCTCATGACTGGAACGGCTATTAGACATGCCTTGTCTGGATTCACATCGTAAATTTTGGCAAACATTGCAATGACAAACTGCTCAGAAACAGCACCCTCTGTTGAGGACGCAAGGTCGATAACAATAACATTTTGAGTCGTATCGTCCTTTGAGGCAACCAGATCGAATACGTGGCTGGCGCCAGATTTGCCCTTTAAGAAGCTTGGGCTCTCCACCGTGAACCCGTATTTCTGCAAGAATTCTCTTATGGGCGCTACGAGAATGTAGCCCATCCCAACCTCTTTCATAACAGCCTCGTTTAGAGTGTAGGAATAAACATCTTCGTATACAGCATCTTCAAACGTGAAGCTTTGGTGGCACTCTCTGCAGAAGTGCGTTGGAACAGGGATGTCGAAACTCTTGCCGCAGTCGTTGCAGGTGCACCAAACTCCAGCCTTTCTATAGTTGACATCTTGTTTGGTCAACTCACTGTGGCATCTTGGGCAAACAAGCTTGCCAGCTTTTTTAAAGTTGTCCTCGACATCCATATACCCGCAGCGAATGTGCTCGATCAGAGAACTCTTCTTAACGTTATATGATCTGCAGTAGGGACAACAATAACGCATAGAGACATTTGAGTAGTTGCATTTTGGACAATAAATTATTTTGTCGAAGATTTCTCTCTTCAAAATTCTAATTTCATGCATGCGATTCAAAAATTTCTCAACACTGGAAGGATTGCCCATTATGGCCTCAACTATTGGATACCTGTAACCATACTTGGGGTCATAAACTGGGTCAAGTCTAGTAATCTCACCGCTCAAAAACTTACTGAGAATCTGCTGGGAGCGACGGTCTTGGTAGGCTTCGTCTCGCTCAGCCCGCTCAGAGTTGGAAGTATTTGCAATTTCCTGTCCACTCGATTTGACCTTTTGACTGTCTCTCACTCTGAGCTTTTTGCTGTTTTTTTTGATATAACTGTTCAGATGATTAGGGTGCAAGAGAACTCATCTCTTTTCAGCACTATAAGCGAAGTTCTTACGCGTCAATTGTCTGCTCGTATCAGTTTGTAACTCAGAATTCACTCTGATGAATGTCAAAACCTGCGGAAAAACCCGTTGTGTTAGGGAGAACAGGCTAACAATGTAAAGCCACTTCATAGTGTCTTGCTAACGCCAACATTTAATATTAGATTTGTTTCGCCAGAATTCTTAATTCAAATACATATCCGAAATCAAGAGATTTGTTGCAGTTTATCGCTCCGTCTTGCTTATGTTATCCGAGATGTTTTTCGGGTACTGAGTCTACGAGCTGTATAGAAGTTGTTGTTGCAGTTCATGATTGATTGACAACAACTTTCAAACTAAGTTTGGTGAAAATCGTTTTCCAGAGAACTTTTATAAGACGCTTTCCGAATAACAGAGGGAAACATCAAACCTCAAAAGGAAGACAAATATTGCCTACACCATACGATGTGCCTGCGTCAATATTCATTCAACGGTTAGCTCAATACCTAAAGGAAAACATAGACCAGATACAACCGCCGCCATGGGCAACAACAGCAAAAACAAGTATACACACGCAGAAACAACCAGAGGACCCAGACTGGTGGTTCACAAGAAGCGCATCCATCCTAAGAAAAATCTACATGAAGGGACCGATAGGAACAGAACAACTCCGCGCCGAGTATGGTGGTAGAAAAAAACTTGGAGTGCGAAGGGAACACGCTCGGAAAGGCGGGGGCTCCAACATAAGGAAAATCCTACAACAACTAGAAGAAGCAAAGCTCGTAGAAACCCAGAAAAATAAGGGACGGATCCTAACAAGAGAGGGAAGACGAATCTTAGACAGATTGGCTGTACAAATTAAAAAGGAACCTGAGAAAAGGCAACTTGAACCCAAGAAATACCCATAAAGGTGCATTAACAAAATGAGCGATTACAGCGAAGAAGAACTCGAAGAACTTCGCCGTCGCAAAATGCTTGAATTACAGCGGAGACTAGCCCAGGAAGAACAACGCGCACAAATGCAACAACAGATCGAGATACAGAAACAAGCCATACTGCGCCGAATACTCACACCCGAAGCCAGACAACGCATCAACAACCTAAAAATGGTCAAACCCGAATTCGCCAATCAACTTGAACTCCAATTGATCCAACTCGCTCAGGCGGGCAAAGTGCAAACACCAATAACAGATGAACAGCTAAAAGAAATTCTGGTTAGACTCCAAGCTCAACGCCGAGACATAAAAATAACGAGGCGCTAAAAATGACCCGAAACAAACCCGCAGCCAAAAAACGCAGACTAGCCAAAAAGGGCAAACAGAGACAAGCCGTTCCAACATGGGTGGTAGCAAAAACGAGAGGAAGAGTGAGAACAAACCCGAAGAGGGGGCATTGGACACGAACCAAGATAAAAGCCTAGAAGAAGAGAAATCATCAAAAGAAACAGAAGAAAGCCACGAAGTCTCAGAAGTGACTGAAACAGTAATAGAAGAAGAGAAAGCTGAAGAAATTAAGGCTAAAATCGCAGAAGAGGAAGAAGAAAAAGCAAAACCAGTAGAAGAAGAAGCGCCACCTGAAGAAATAAGAGAAGAAGTTGAAGAAGAGGCAGAGAAAGAGGAAGCGGCCGAAGAAAAAGAAGTAGAAAAGGAGAAGCGAAAAGAGGAAGCCGAAGAAGAAATCGTGGAGGAAAGAATTTACACAATACCTTTACGAAGGGCATGGATTTCTCCACGAAAGAAACGGGCGCCCAGAGCTGTGCGGATTGTGAGAAGCTTTATTGAGAGGCACATGAAGATCGAACCGGGAGTTAAGGGAGAAGAGGAAGAAACTAGCCGACTGGTTATAAGCAATGAGGTTAACGAGAAACTCTGGGGCAGAGGAATAGAGAAACCGCCCAGAAAAATAAGGGTCAGAGTGGTAAAGGACAAAGAGGGAACTGTAACCCTTTACTTAGCCGAAGGAGACTGAACTTGACAATTCTTCTCCTAAGCCTTTTTGGAAGCGCCAGCATAGGGGTCTATTCTTTAGCCACAGAGCAAATGGCCATAGTTCCACCACAAGTTTCAGAAAACAAAGCGAGAAAACTGGAACAATGCCTGAACGCTAAAGTAATACGCACAACCATAGGCGAATCTGTGCTCACAGGCGCCTTAGCCAACGCCAACTCCAACGGCATAGTTTTGCCCCATTTTACAACAGAAGAAGAAATAAAAACTATAAAGTCGACTTTTCCTGACCTCAATCTTACAGTTATGGAAACCAAACGAACAGCTTACGGGAACATGGTCTTAACCAACGATCACGGTGCAGTTGTTGACCCGAGGTTGAAGGACAAAGACATAGCGAACATATCAGATGCGTTAGGCGTCGAGGCGGTTCCAAGCGAAATCGCGGGGCTCCCATATGTTGGTTCTCTGGCTATCGCAACGAATAAGGGGGTGTTAGCCCATCCATTGTTGAAGGAGGAGGAGAGAAAACTTTTGGAAAACGTGCTCAAGGTTCCAGTCGACTTGGGAACCGTAAACTGTGGAATCCCATACGTGGCAACAGGGCTCATAGGAAACGTTCATGGAGCTGTAGCCGGATACGTCACGACGGGACCTGAACTCTTCATAATAGGAAACGCGCTTGATGTGGTGAAAGAATGAGTGAAATCAAAGTGTTCCGTGTGATTGGAGAAGTAACCAAACCTAATTTTAAAACAAGTTTTCGGAAGGAAATACGAGCACTGAAACCTGAAGAGGCTGTAGAAACTGTCTACAAGGAGATGGGAAGCAAACACAGAGCTAAACGCTTCCAAATCAAAATTCTAGAGGTTAAGGAAATAAGCCCAGAAGAAATAACTAATCCAATGGTTAAGAAACTGACGCTTGGAGAAAAAGAAAGTGTCTAGTAGCGATCAAGAAGTCTTCCGTAGATTGGCTGTTGAACTGCGAATCCTTGAGGGAACAGCTGACACCCTACAAGCCAGACTAAACCTTGTCAACGCCGCCCTAACCGAATTAACCTACGCCCGAATTACCTTGGAAGGTGTGGAAGAAGAAAAACCCGACGCCTCTCTTTTTGTGCCAATTGGAGGGGGCTCCTACATTAAGGCGAAGTTGGAGAGCGCCGACAAAGTAATAGTTGGGATGGGCGCCGGCGTTTCAATAGAACGCACAATAACAGAAGCTAAACAAACCGTTCAAAACCGTATCAGCGAACTTGAAAAGACAAGGGTTTCACTTCAACAGCAACTGGTTCAAGTGGTGGGGAAAATCCAAGAAGACAGAGACCAACTTCAGGAGTTGTCCACCAAACTGAGTCAAACGGAGAGAGCCATTGATGTTCAGAAGGCTGAGAGAGGGCATTAGCGGACTCGTCAACAAAATCGTCACAACTGAACTGAAAGCAGAAAACTTGCGCCTCGTCTTGCAAGATTTTAGGTTAGACCTCATAGAAAACGATGTGGCTGTTTCTGTGGCTGATCACATCTGCGCCGAGATGGAGAAACGATTGGATGGGGTTCAGGTTAAACGGTTAGAAGACAAAAAACAAATTGTTAAGGATAGTTTGCGCGAGGTTTTGCTTGAGATTTTAACAACAGGTGAAAAAATCAACCTGCTTGAAACGACTGAGAAAAAGCGTAGAACCAGTGAACCGTTGGTTATAGTTTTTGTGGGAATTAATGGCACGGGAAAAACCACTACGATAGCTAAGGTTGCGAGGCTTTTGATGAAAAACGGCTACTCAGTTGTTTTGGCTTGCGCCGACACTTATCGGGCTGGCTCGATTGAGCAGTTGGAAGAACACGCTAAACGGTTGGGTGTGCGAATGATAAAGCACACGTATGGTGCGGATCCAGCGGCTGTAGCCTATGATGCCATTAATCATGCTAGGGCACATGGGATAAATGCTGTTCTCATTGACACGGCTGGAAGAATACAGACTGACCGAAATCTTATGAACGAGTTGACTAAGATTAAGAGGGTTATTAATCCCAACTTGACCATATTAACGGTGGATTCTTTAACTGGAAACGACGCTGTTATGCAGGCTGAGGAGTTTCACAAGAGTGTGGGCATAGATGGAACCATTTTGACGAAGGTAGACGCTGACATAAAGGGCGGTTCAGCCTTGAGCGTGACATACGTAACTAAAAAACCCATAGTACTGATTGGAACGGGTCAAAAATATGATGACCTGCAAGAGTTTAAGCCTGAACAATTCACGGAGATGATTCTGAAATAGTGTTCTGTTAGATAGAGTCTTTTGTATTTTTGTGTGGTTGCGCTAGGTTAATTCTTGAGGGTGTTCAAATTTTGTTTCTGCTATAAGCCTTTTCAAAGATTCCTCTACACGACGGATATGCCTCAACGTCTCCTCTGAACCCTCAAACCTTTCAATGACTTCATGACACAGCGCCAAGGCGTTTTCAAAACCCTTACTGTAACAGACTCTCTCCAAACACTCACCAGAAAGTCACTTTCTAGAGCAGCTTAAAAGACCAACGAAGCAACGAACAAGAAATACCTACACAGATTGTAGTGAAAGTAAAAAATATGAAAGCTGGTGATTCATATGGCAGTGAAAAATCGGCAGGGAAGAACATTGTTTGACAAGCTTGAACAAAGCCATGATCGTAGCGTTTTAGACTTCACTTAACAATGTTAATAAAATTGCTTTTGCGGTATATAGTCTGTTTTCACTTTGCTGATAGATTATGGACTTTGGGTTTTCAATCATATCTGCGCTTATTTCGTAACCTCTGTGGATTGGCATGTCATGCATGATTAAGGCGTCGCTGTCCTTCAACAACTCTCTGTTGATTTGGTATGGCATCATAAGTTTGATGCGTTTCTCCCTCTCTTTCTCAAATTTTGGGTCAAGGAAGAACTCCATGTCCACCCATGTATCAGTATAAACTATGTCAGCGTCTTCAACGGCGCTTTTTACATTCAGCGTTGTGTGGTATAACCCGGTTTTTTTAGCTTCCTCAACCAAATCCTTGTCAGAGGCTGGCTCATTGATCATTGGTGCAACTGTAGTGATTTTCACGCCGGTTTTGGTGCACCCAACTATGAGAGAGTTGCAGACATTATTGTGCACCCCGATGTAGACCAGTTTCACTCCCTTCAATTTGCCCTTCTTCTCTTTTATGGTCATCAGATCGGCTATAGCTTGGCACGGATGATACTTTTCGTCGCAACCATTGATAACGGGCACAAGAGATGCCTCAGCCATGGCCCTCAAATCAGCGTGTTTCAACAAACGCGCCATTATGCAGTCCATGTTTCTCGACATGTAACGTGTTTCGTCTCTTATGTCAGCCAAAACGAGGTTGGTTGTTCTCCAATCCAGGTAAAGTGCATGTCCACCCAACTGAGTCATGGCAACCTCGAAGGAAACACGCGTGCGTGTCGAGGTTTTCTGAAAGATCATGGCTAACGATTTGTCTCTCAAATAAGTTCGATACTTGTTTGGATTCTTCTTAATTTCTATGGATTTGTCGATTACTTTTTCAATTTGTTTAGGAATCCAATCTTTTAGGGTTAGTAGATGCATCTTAACTATCACCTTTGATGTCTTGTTGAATCTTGGACATAGTTGATTTAAGGTTTAAAGTAAGAAATGAAACGAACAGGGCACGCCTGTCAATGAAATCTTTGACCACGCCGCGCCGTACAAAAATAAGGTTTAGGGTTGAGTGTTTATGGGCCTTTCTCGGTGATTTCTTTGACCACGCCGGCTGCGATGGTGGTTCCCATGTCTCGTATGGCGAATCTTCCCAGTTCTGGGAAATCTGAGTAGGTTTCAATGGCTATTGGGTGTAACGGTTCAAAGCGTACGATTGCGCCGTCTCCGGTCTTTAGAAACGCTGGTTTTTCCTCTACTGTTTGTCCTGTTCTCGGATCGAGTTTCTTGATTAACTCCACGAATCTAACCGCAACCTGACCCGTGTGATAGTGTAGAACAGGTGTGTATCCAGCTGCGATGGCGGTTGGATGCAATATAACGATGATTTGTCCAATGAATTCTTTGGCGACGTTTGGCGGATTATTCTGATGCCCACCAACGTCTCCACGGCGTATGTCTGTTTTAGCCACGCCTCGAACGTTGAAGCCTATGTTATCGCCAGGCTCAGCCCTCGGCACTCTAACGTGGTGAGTCTCAATGGATTTAACCTCGCCATTAACGTTGGGTGGCATGAACACTAGGATGTCGCCTTCTTTCAGCACACCGGTTTCCACTCTTCCAACAGGCACCGTGCCAACGCCGGTGATTGTGTAAACGTCTTGTACTGGGAGCCGTAGCGGTTTATCCATAGGTTTAGGTGGAATCTCGAAGACATCTAGTGCTTGGAATAGGACAGGCCCTTTATACCATGGCATTTTGTCGCAGGGTTTGACCAGATTGTCACCAGTCCAACCTGATGTGGGCACGAAGGGTATTTTTTCAACCTTGTACCCAACTGTTTTGAGAAGTCGGCTGATTTCGTTTTTGATTTCGTTATAGCGTTCTTGGCTCCAGTTGACAGACGGGTCGTCCATTTTGTTGATGGCAACAACGAGTTGATTGACGCCTAATGTGAAGGCGAGGAAAGCGTGCTCTCGGGTTTGCCCGCCGGGTCCGATGCCGGCCTCAAATTCTCCTCTTTTTGCCGAGACAAACAACACTGCGCCGTCGGCTTGGCTTGCACCAGTCACCATGTTTTTAACGAAATCTCGGTGCCCAGGAGCATCTATAATTGTGAAGAAGTATTTTGGCGTCTCAAGTTTAAGGAAGGCTAAGTCTATGGTTAGGCCTCGCTCTCGCTCTTCCTTGAGTTTGTCGAGAACCCAAGCGAATTTGAAGGTTTCTTTGCCCATTTTTTTAGCTTCTTCTTCATAGGCTTTGACCTGTCTTTCATCAACCGTGCCTGTCAAGTAAAACAAGTGTCCTATCGTTGTGGATTTCCCATGGTCCACATGTCCCATTATAATCAGGTTTAAGTGTGGTTTCTCGGGTTTGCTCATTTTGTCTTTTTCCCTCTCTTTTTACTTTTTGTTTTCCTATTTTTGTGGTGAAATTCGATTAACAACAGTCGCTTCAATTATATATCTTTTTTGAAACCATATGGAACGTGGTATTGAAATGATTCTGCGGTGGGCGTTATGTAGGTGGAGGCGTGAGTAACGTGTAGAATAGTACCCATGCGACTATCCATGTTAGAAAGTAGGCGCCAATGCCTGTTGTTAGGATTTTTGATCGTTTTTCAACTTTATTGATAAACAATGGTTTGTAAATGTAATATGTTATTATGTAAACAAGCAACGCTATAGTCAAGCCGTTTAACAAGCCGAATTGGATCTCACTCGAAATTGTGCCTAGAAATGTGGAGATTAAGGCGGTAATCACGCCTAAGAGAACGCGAGTCCAATAGATAATGGTCACCGGTTTCATGTTGGATTTTTCACCAAGGTTATCCTACAGTAGATTTGAGGTTTAAGATTTAAGGCTACGCCCTCTTTCTTTCTGAATGATGTTCTAGAGCACTTTTCCTATTGATTCTGCAATATTCCTACGTTGAAACAATAATTATTATAGTTATTCTTCAATATGCACCGTGATTGAATGGATCAGTTTATCGTAGAGGTGCCAATATACGCGAGAGAACAAGCGAGAACTCGATACGGTTGTCAAGATTCTGCGCGCTGCCAGCAAGGGCGCCAAAAAAACGGAGCTTAAGCATCGGTGCAAGTTGTCGCCTTCGGTTATGGGAAGGTATCTTTCAGCATTAACTGAGCTTGGCCTCATTGAAGCGAAGGGTTTTGGTGAAGTTCATTATAAAACTACGGATAAAGGGTTGGAATTGTTGCACACTTATCATAAGTTGAAGTGGTTGCTTTGGGGTCAAACGTTTGATTTTATGCTTGTAGGTTTGCTGAGTCGGCTGAAGTTGGATAGGAAAGAACGGGAGAAATATAGAGCTTACATAAGTTAGGTTGAGTTTAGTGTGTTTTGTAGTTGAATTTGGTAGCTTTTGGTTGTTTAGTGTTGTTTTTGTTGTTTTTTGGTTGCTGGTAGTTTTTGGAAGAAGTGGTGAATAACGACAGCCTTTTCTGTGGTGCTGTTAACTCAATAATGCTTAGATATGATTTCTTTTTGTTATACTTCTTTTTAGAACCTTGCAAATATGTTCATAGTTTTTGGACTCAGTAGCGGAACAAGATATCATCCGTTTTGTCCCCAGTCAATTTACCTCGATTCAGTCATCGTCCAATAGCAATGGAATTCAAGGGAAGATTTCAATGTTTTGGTATTCTTAAATCTTTAATGCAACTTGAAATGAATATTTAATATGGGAAATGTGGGAAAGTTGAATAGGCGAGGTTTGAAGGTTATTTTGATTGTGTCTGTGGTAATAGCAACTGTTCTGTTTGTTGGACTTAAGTTGATTGACATATTGGAGCAACGTTCAGCGCCCAAAATTATAACGGTGGACGCCGTCACCTGGAGTATAACAAAACCGCAGGAAACAGTATCCCTTACTGGAAGGGTTGAAAGTCTTTATGAATATGACAACGACGTTGTGTCAGTGCGCTTTTTCATCTATCCCTCCACTTACCATGTTAGATACAGTGATTATCAAGAATTTCGCATAAGTTGCACTGCGACCACGAGCTTAGGCTTCATACAATCCGTGAACATCAATTTTTCCCGCACTGATGCGTATTCGGTTCTAAGGATTTTTAGAGACGAGGGGTTCATTGAAAACCGTAACCTTAACATATGGAGATTTGATGAGCAAGCTACAAGTACATTGAAGGGCATGTGATGACTAAGACGATTAATGAAACAGACTTTGCTTCTTTGAGCATTTGGACGGAATGGGATTTCTTTGATAAATTTGCAGATCACCAGATAACAATAACTCTTGAAACCACAATTTTCAATGGGACAGCCTACATCAAAACTGTTATGCCCATACGGTTGGAAGTGAATGCACCCTGAGAAAAGCATTGTTTGTGGTTCCCATTGTAATCTGACTTTCTGATTCGTATACTTGAGACATGTTGGTCAATTATTCTGGGTTCATAATGCTTTTCTTTGAAACATTTTAAAATAGAGCCTCAGGAAAAAGCAATGAGTCTATTGGGTGATCTTGCGAAAGGTTTCGTTATATTTACGGTGGCTTATTGGATTTTCGCCATAATATGCTCTATTGCAGCAGGGCAGATGGGCATAGCATTGCTACTTCTTTTGGGTCTCGTAATTCCTCTCTCCATGATAGCCCATGAATATTTGAAGAGTCGAAAGAAAGAGAAAACTTAGTTCACCTGTAAAGCTCAGAAAATGCGGAAAAGTTATTGCAGTATCAAAGCAATTCAGGTTTTCATAGAGTTATAAATGAGTATTCCTCGATTTGTTCATTGTCCAATATAGAATAAATGATACGAGACTAATAAAATGTTTAAACCAGAACGCGTGTAACCAAACCGTTTGGGGGGCAAAAGACGCTTTGAAGTCAGAGATGACGAGCTTCGACATAGCAGCGCTAGTGTACGAGCTCAATCAAGCTATTAGAGGCGCTCGTATCGAAAACATTTACCAGATCACCTCAAACACTCTAATATTTAGGCTTCACCAGCCAAATCAGCCGACACTCCAATTATTGATTAAAGCGGGAAAACAAGCCCACCTGACCTCATACATTTTGAGCAAGCCGTTAAAGCCGCCCGCCTTCAGTATGGCTTTAAGAAAACATTTGAGAAACGGCAAAATACGCGAGGTTCTGCAACACAAGTTTGAAAGAATAATAACCATTAAAGTGGACACGAAAGAAGGCACTTTTTCACTCGTAAATGAGTTCTTCGGAGACGGCAACATAATCCTCGTAAGTCCCGAGGACACAATTCTCTATGCGTTGACCTACCGCAGAATGCGAGACCGCAACATCCTGCGAGGAGAAAGCTTCAAACACGCGCCGCCGAGCGGAAAAAACCCGCTTAGCCTCAGCCGACCAGAACTTGACGAAATCAGGCACTATGGACAGCTGGAAATCGTGCGAGCGTTGACCAAGTTTCTGAGCATAGGCGGGTTTTACGCCGAAGAAATCTTGCTTCAAGCTGAGGTTGACAAAAACACTCCCTGTGAAGCGCTGACAAAACAACAGATCGATGCAATATTCGCTAAGACCCAAGCTCTTATCTCAAGAACAGCCGCTGGACAATTTGAACCCTCAATCGTGATTGATGAAAAGGGCGAATGGGTTGATGTTGTTCCGTTTCCGTTGAAAAGGTATGCAGACTTAACGCTGACGCCCCACAAGTCTTTCAACGAAGCCTTAGACGAATACTATGCCAAGTCTGTCGCCATTGAGAAGGTTTCGAAGGCTGAGAGAGAATTTGCGCGCGAACTGGCAAGGCTGGAGCGAACGCTTGAAGACCAGCACAAGACACTCGAAGAGTCGAGGAAAATAATGGAGCAGAACAAGATTGTGGGCGACCTCATATACGCTCACTTGGGTGAGCTTCAGCTGCTGGCTCAGAGTATTATGGAAGAAAAGAGCCGCGACAAATCTTGGGAGCAAATCGGCTCAGAAATTGAGAGAGAGAAACAAGCAAAGCGCATTCCGTTCATTTATTTCCAGTCCTTAGATTCAAAGCGCCGCATTCTCAACGTTTCCGTGGAAAACACAACCTTTTCACTGGATCTAACTCGCTCAATTCAAGCAAACGCAGCGGGTTACTATGAGAGGGCTAAAAAGATCAAAAGAAAATTGGAGGGCGCCGGGAAAGCACTGCGCCAAACCCAGACAAAAATTCAAGAATTGCAGAAACTTTTGAGAGAAAAAACTGAAAAGGTTATTGAAGAGGCTCCGGCCAAGAGGAAGGAGAAAGCATGGTACGAAAAGTTCCACTGGTTCCACTCGTCAGATGGTTTTCTCGTTATTGGTGGAAGAGACGCAACAACCAATGAAATCCTAATCAAGAAGCATGTTGAGCCTCGCGACATTGTTTTTCACGCCGATGTTGTTGGCGCTCCTTTCGTTGTGGTCAAAACTGAGGGAAAAACAGTGCCTCAACAGACTTTGTATGAGGCAGCACAACTGGCAGCGTCATACTCTAGGGCTTGGCGAGAAATGTTGAGCGCAGTTGATGTCTATTGGGTTCGTCCTGAGCAGATTAGTAAATCTCCGCCGCCTGGGCAATTTTTGAAAAGGGGCTCATTCATAATCCATGGGACAAAAAACTACGTCAGAAATGTTCCCTTATGGGTTGCGATTGGAGTCCAAGAAAAGGATGAGCAATTGTGGGTGATTGGAGGACCAACTGACGCAATCGGTAAGCAGACAAACATTTACGTAGAAGTTGTTCCAGGTGAAGAGCCCAGCGGCACACTCGCCAAACAAATACGGCACTTATTGTCAGAGAAAGCAGCTAAAGAATGGCGGGAAAAAATTTTAGAAATCCCAATCGAACAGATACAACAGTTCATTCCATTAGGCAAAGGGACAATAACACCCAAATCACAAAAATAAAAATAAGCAACAGAAAGTGTTTCTGTCAGTTCTTGTCAGCTTTTTTCTATTTCTTTTGCATTGCTTCTCAGCCGACTGATTTCCCTTCGTTGAGCAAACTTTAAACAAACGTTTAATACGTCTTAGATAAATCACGATACTGGAGGAAAACCCACGTTGGCGGAGATCGGCCTAAGACCAAGACTACTGGTCAAAGACGTCATGACAAGCCCAGTTGTAACCATTGCCGAAAACGGTTCGGTTCGCAAAGTGGCGCAGCTCATGGATAAAAACGATGTGGGCTCCATCATAGTGACCAACAAAGAGGGCAAACCGGTCGGTATCATAACTGAAAGAGACCTTGTGAGAAGAGTTCTAGCCAAGAGCACTCAAGCTGGCAGAATTAAGGCTAAAAACATCATGACAACTCCTCTTTTAACTATAGATCCAGATGAGACGTTGGCTGAAGCCGCCAGAAAAATGAGCAGACTCAACGTGCGAAGAATGGGCGTGATCTACAAGGGAAACCTTTTGGGCTTCGTATCAAGCAGAGACATTCTATCCGTTATGCCTGAACTCCTCGAAACGATTCAAGAGAGAGCCAAAATCGAGAAAGAACCAATCCCAGAGGAAGAGGCGCCTGAACCCCTACCACTCGCGGGCTACTGCGACCACTGCGGACGCTGGTCAGACACCCTAAAAGAAGTAGAGGGTCGAATGCTCTGCGAAGAGTGCCAAACCGAACTACAAGGTGAATACTAAAGTCCAAGCATGGTCAAGAGGTCGATGATTTGCGTGTCCAAGACATAATGGATCAAAATCACCTCTCCATTTACACAGACGAATTAGCCACAAAGGCTAGGGCCATTCTCCGCGACTTCAAAATAAGGATTTTACCCGTCGTAGACCAACACAAACGTTTAATCGGCGTGATTTCCCGAAACGACGTTATGACCATAACCTCGTCGGTTTCACCGGTTCGCGTCAAAGGAATCATGTCGCCTCCACCATTCACTGCAACCCCAGACATGGACGCCATTCAAACCGTCCGCGAAATGTTACACCTAGACGAGTGGTACACTCCAGTTGTTAAGTCACCACAGGACAACACCTATGTAGGAATGCTCGGCTTAGAGAGCCTCATCCGCAAGTTTGTGGAAAAAAACGCTGCTGGATTGTCGACGCCACTATTCAAAGTCATGACAACCGAAAATCTTTTTACGTGTTCACCCGACGACGAGTCAGACAACATCTGGCAACGAATGAAACAGCGCTCGTTTGCCTCTTGCCCTGTTGTGGTTAAGGGAAAACCCGTTGGCATAGTAACTCAACACAACCTCCTAGAAAGCGGCGCAATCTTCCCAGCGTTTGAGGCAAAGAAAGGCAGATTCAAAACGCCTACAAAAATTTTCTCGATGATGAAAACACCTGTAGTTTCACTCAGGTCAACGAACACGGTCGGCGACGCCGCCAAACTCATGTTAGAAAGAAACATTGGTAGAGTGCCCATACTGGATGAAAAGGGAAATCTTGTAGGCATAGTCGACCGAGAAGATATTGTTAAAGCACTCATAGAATGAAAAAAGGAGACGTTAACATAAAATGGCCGCTCCAACTGCACGACGTGAAGCCTTTAGACGTCGTTTAAGAGAGCAAGGGCCACTCCGTTTGAAAGCGCATCCATCACAGATGCGAGAAGGCGAAATCATGAGCATAGCCAAACGACCAGTTGTCACTATGGCGCCAACCACACCAGTATATGACGCTGTCAAAATCATGGCGAAAGAGGGATTCCGCCGCATACCCATTGTAGACCCTGGAACAAAACGACTGCGGGGGATAATAACCGCCACGGACATCATCAACTTCTTCGGCGGTGGCGACAAATTCCAGCTGATTCAACGTAAGCATTCAGGCAATTTTTTCAAAGCTATAAACGAGCCCATACAATCCACAATGGCCCATGATGTGGTTTCGGTTGAAACAACCGCCAGAATCAGCACGGCTCTAGAACTCATGAAAAAACATAAAATCGGTGGACTGCCCGTTGTTGACGAAGACAAATGCGTCTGGGCGATTATAACCGAACGAGACATAGTTTCTCTCTTCACCAGCATGATAAGCGGAGTCAAAGTTGCAGACCTTATGACTCGCAAGGTTGTGACCGCCACCCCAAGCATGTCAATTTTTGAAGCGATGAAGACAATGATTGAGCATGGCTTCAGACGACTGCCAATCGTGACAGACAAAAAACCCATAGGCATGATAACGGCAAGAACCATTCTACGCTTTTTCGGTTCAGGTCAAGTCTTCAAGCACCTGCGATCTGGAACCATGGCACAAGTTCTGCAAACTTCGGTGTTGGAGGCCGCCACAAAAGACGTAAATGTGATTAAGCCAAACGTTGATGTCAGTGAAGCCGCCAGAACAATGCGAGAAAAAGACGTCGGCTCCCTCCTCGTCGTGGAAAACGAGCGATTGGTTGGAATAATCACAGAACGCGACTTCTTTAAACTCATCTATTAATTAGTGCATAACATGCATTGAGAGAACATCACCGAATGGGGCAACCCTTTGCAAGTTGATACTGTCCTATACAACGCTAAAGTTTACACTTCAAAGGGAATTGTCAAAGCAGGCATAGCCATAAACGATGGACGCATAGTCAAGGTTGCCAAGGAGCCAAATCTTCCAAAAGCTTCAGTTAAACTAAACCTAAACGGTTGTCTCGTGCTTCCAGGCTTGATAGACTCACACGTCCACCTGCGAGACCAACAGCTCGCTTATAAGGAGGATTTCCTCAGCGGAACAAGCGCAGCCGCAGCTGGCGGCGTCACCACAGTCATCGACATGCCCAACAATAAACCAGTAACTATGAATGTTCAATCGTTGCGCACACGCATTAAACTTGCTGAAGAGCGCATAGTTGTGAACGTTGCTTTCAACTCGGCTTTTCCAGAAACAACCAAAGAGATTCGCGAAATAGTCCATGAGGACGCTGTTGGGTTCAAGTTGTATCTTCTGCAACAAATAGGTGGAATCAACATAGACGATGAAAAAGCCTTGCAACAAGCCTTCAAAACTGTGGCAGAACTCATGGTTCCAATTGCAGTGCACGCCGAAGACAAGACCATAATTGAAGAGGCAATGGAGAAAATGCGACAAAAGAAACAAGAGGATTTGGACGCCTTTTTAGAAGTGCACCCAATCGCAGCAGAGGTGGAAGCCATTAGTCGCGTTGTGAGACTGGCGCGACGTTCTGGCGCGCACGTTCACGTTTGTCACGTTAGCTCTGAAGCTGGATTGACCAGGCTTCTAAAAGCCAAGAATGAAGGGTTGAATATAACATGCGAGGTCACGCCTCATCACCTTCTGTTGACCCGTCAAGCTCTGAAAAAATTTGGAAACCTTGCACTTGAGACTCCACCTTTGAGGACAAAGAGAGACGTAAACGCTCTCTGGCAAGCTTTAGAGAAGAGCTCAATCGACACTATAGCGTCGGATCATGCTCCACATTCCATTGAAGAGAAACAAGCAAGTTCCGTCTGGGATGTGAAACTAGGCATTGCGGGACTCGAAACCACGCTCCCCTTAATGCTGACCCAAATGAACAAAGGACGCCTAACCATTCCTCAACTGGTTCATTTGACGTGTGAAAAACCTGCAGAAATATTTCGCCTCTCAGACCGGGGTAGACTTATCAAAGACTGTTCTGCCGATGTCGTGGTTGTTGACCTTAATAGAGAACATAAGATAGACGCATCGAGGTTTAATTCTAAAGCGAAGTTTTCCCCCTTTGACGGATTGAAGGTCAAGGGCATGCCTGTCAAAACATTTGTAAATGGACAACTTGTAATGGATGAAGGTGAAATAGTGGCTAAACCTAGAGCTGGACAAATCCTACGGTGATCACATTGAGATTTTTGACCAACGGCATGCTTGGCAAACTCACTCGTTGGCTACGCATGCTCGGACACGACGTTGAATATACCGGCTCACTGAATGACAAAGCACTCATCGAGAAGGCAAAAAAAGAAAGCAGAATTCTGCTGACACGCGACCTTGAACTCTATCAACAAGCCATTGGCCGTGGCGCCGAAGCCTTCTTAATTGAAAGTCCCAACCAAACCGCAAACCTCGTCAAACTGGCTAGGAGATTCAGGTTCCAACTTGAAATTGACGTTAAAATTTCGCGCTGTCCAAAATGCAACACACAAATTAAGCCAGTGTCCAAAGCCAGCATCATTGATAAAATTCCAAAAACAACCGCGTCCAATTATGAGCAGTTTTGGAAGTGTCTCGGCTGCGGCCAAGTATATTGGCGAGGCGCCCACTGGAAAAGAATCGATAGAACCCTAACCGAAGCCAAACGGACTTTAGAAGCCTAGATTCCATCAACCATGTTTGGTTCTAAAATAAATAAAGATGCCAATAAGAGTGAACGCTGGAATGTAAAAAATGCAGATTTCAAAAACCGCATCAAACACTGGACCAGTTAGGCGCTGAGTAACGAACGCAACAACCGCCACCATCACCATTATAACTGTGGCTAAACGCCAAGTTTTAAGTTCCTCCACTTCTTTGGCAGACATTAGCTCTTCTCCCATAGAAAAGAAAGGACAGGCAACCTGATGTAAGGTCTACCCTTATTGCAGCAGCCACTTCAATGGAATATCTTGAAAGGTGCCGTCGGGCAATGTGCGCCGAATAGTCATGGGAAGTATGCCGATTTCCAGCTCCTTGAGGGCGATGTCGATGGGATTAGACAGTTGTTGAGAGGGCTCAATGAGAATTGGGGCACCCATGGCTATTTGAAGCGCTCTAGCTCCCACTATGCGAGCCTTTTCAAAACGGGTCAGCTTAGGCGGGCCGACCCAGATTACTCTCTTTTCTTCAGTTGGTATATGCTAGAACTCCCCGGCACCTTCAGGTCCCATTCCTGGAGGACCCCTAGGTGGTGTTGGCGGGGCTTTCATCTTTCCAGCGGCAATGATGTCGTCAATCTTTAATATCATTGTTGCGGCTTCGGTGGCTGACTTGATGATCTGTTTCTTGACTGCCAGAGGTTCATAGACGCCTGCCTTTTCCATGTTTTTGACTTTTCCATCGTGCACCTCGATTCCAGCCCAGACTTCATCCTTTTCGTGGCGGGCCCGTAGCTCAGAAATTATGTCAATTGGGTCTAGTCCAGCGTTTTCAGCTAAGGTTATTGGCACAGATTCCAATGCCTCTGCATAAGCCATTACGGCGAGTTGCTCTCTTCCTGGAAGGGTTTCAGCGTATTCTCTCAGTGCCCTAGCTACTTCCAACTCAGGAGAGCCTCCTCCAGCCAAAACCTTTGGCTCTCGGACCACGTCTCGTGCAACGCAGAGAGCGTCGTGTATAGATCTTTCGGCTTCAGCTACGATTCGTTCGGTTCCGCCCCGAATGAGAATGGCAACAGACTTAGGATTCTTGCAACCCTCCACAAAGGTCATCTTGTCGTCTCCGATTTTGCGTTCTTCAACCAGTTCGGCGTAGCCCAAATCGGCTTCAGTCATGTCGTCAAGGTTGGTGATTACTTTGCCGCCGGTTGCCTTAGCCAGCTTTTCCATGTCAGACTTCTTGACTCGTCTCACAGCGAGAATTTTCTTTCTAGCCAAAAAGTGTTGAGCTAGGTCGTCAATGCCCTTTTGAGCGATGACAACGTTGGCGCCTTTGGATACTATTTTTTCCACCATTTCTTGTAGCATAGTTTCTTCTTGTTTTAGGAAAGCCTCCATCTGTTCTGGACTTTCAATGTTTATTTTCGCGTCGAACTCGGTCTTCTCAATCTCTAGGGGAGTGTCGAGCAAGGCGATTTTGGCTTTCTCGACGCGTTTCGGCATGCCTGGGTGCACAACTTCTTTGTCAACAACTATGCCGTTGATGAGTTTGGTGTCGGTTAATGATTCGCCTGGTTTCTTCTCAACCATTACATCATCTATGTCTATCTTGTACTCCTTTTCGCCTTTCTCAGCCACGTGCAAAATGGCTTCGGCGGCGATGTCAGCCAATTGCTCCTTGTGTTCCGCCACCAGCTTGCTAGCCATCGAAGTCGTGGCTACTTTTTTCAACCATTGTCGTTCAGTTGAGCCAACCGAAATGGCGATTTTTTCCAATGTTTCTAATGCTTTGTCTGCAGCTTTTCGGTAGCCATCTATAATGACCGTCGGATGGACATTTTTCTCGATGAGATCTTCGGCTTTAGAGAGCAACTCACCCGCGATAATAACGGCGCTGGTGGTTCCGTCTCCCACTTCATTATCCTGGGTCTTAGCCACTTCAACCATCATTTTGGCGGCTGGATGCTGAATGTCCATTTCGTCAAGAACTGTACGCCCATCGCTGGTTATTGTGACATCACCAAAGCTGTCAACGAGCATTTTGTCCATGCCTTTAGGTCCAAGCGCACTTTTGACAGATTCAGCTACAATGCGAGCGGCCATAATGTTGGCGTGTTGAGCTTCTCTTCCACGTGACCGACTGGCGCCTTCCCGCAAGATAAGCACGGGGGTTCCGGCAAGTTCTGTGGACAAATTCAACTAATCCTCCATTTCACCTACTTTCGCAACAGTAGAAAACATGTCGAAATATAAATTTTTCTGAGCGCAATGGAAAAAGGCTAAAATTCAGACTTAAAATTCAATTAGAGAGAAAAAGAAAACCTATTCTTATTTCAATGTGTGAACAATTTTAAATACTCATACCGTTTAAATAGGCAGATATATAGGTTGAGCGGTGAAAAGCATGTCGTTTTGCCCAAAATGTGGTACAAAGGTTTCAGCGGGCGCAAACTTCTGCCCAAGCTGTGGCGCGGCCTTAAAGATAGAGCAACCTCCTGTACAAGCAGCGCCCCCAGCACCTCCCGCTGCTCGTGCGGAAAAAGGTGAGAAACGGGAAAAAGGTGAGAAGCGTGAAAAGCGTGAAAAAGCGGAGAAATACGAGAAGCGTGAGTACGGCTACCTAGTTCCATTAATCGCCGGCTCTGTTCTCATAATCCTAGGCGTACTCGCCTACCTAGAAATCACACTTGACGTTCCCTCACAAGTAGTTGGAGCTTCCTTCTTAATCATATTCGGCATAATCGTCATTCTTGTAGCGGTCTATGCAGCGATGACTGCGGCAAGAAGGCATCCATCAACCTAAACCTTAACCCCTACTAGGCTTAGAGAAACCAGCCGAACAAGAGTCTATAGAGCTTGTGCTCCAGAAGTGTTAGAGCTCTGCGTCTGCCAAAAACTCGAAAATAATTTTTTCCCATGGCTTCTATCATGTCGCCGATGTCGTATCGGGGAAACATGCAGGAAGAAATAATCAGGTTGCCCCACTCGCCTCTTTTGAGTTCGTGAAGCATTTTTGTGCCCCTGCCGGTTTCAACTTGGAAGAAGTATTTGTCATAGTTAGGCGTGATGTAGGGAAGGTCGTCGAGTTGTTGAGCGAAGACTCCTTCGGTTGCGCTGTAAATCTCCACCACCGGGACCTCTCCATAGTATTTTCTGAGCACCGGCGCATATCGAAACTGTATTTTTTGCACGCTGGTACAAAATAACGCACGAAACTTCCATAATTCCTTTGGCTTTTTGCCGTGTTTTCGCTTTACATAGATTGCGAAAGAGAGAATGACTGGTGTCACACCCATTGCTGCGGTAACTTTTTCATCCAACGCCTTCTGATAAACGGTTTCGAATCTCTTCTCCCAGTCAGGTTTGGTGATACCTGGACCAAGTGCGTCTATGTCTTCTTGCCTGGGAAGCAGGCTGACCTGATCAAACATCGGGTTAAGTTTAGCGTAAGTTCCGGAACTGTAACCGTAAGTTATGGTTTCATCGGCCATTCTCATGGTGTGCACTGTAGACGGAAAGTTTAGGTTCAAAATCTTCCCTCTTAAAACTGCAAAATCCTTCTTTCTCAGCGCATAGTTGATGAATGCTCTGGCGCCACAAGAGAAAATTTGTTCCAAATGTGTCCTAGTGGCTGGCAAAACTTTGGCTGGCCCACTTGAGCCTCTCGTCATAACCCAGTTGAGAGGGGGTTCAGGAAGAATGACATGGTAGTTGCCCTTAATAGCTTCGGCAATATGCGGTTGAAGTCCTTTATAATCTATTGTTGGAAAACGCCTTATGTAGTCTGCTTCATCTTCAACTTCAGAAGCTCCATGAATTTTTCCATATTGTGTCTTTTCATATTGTCGGAGCAGGTCTTGAAGCACGTTCCGCTGGGATTGAGCTGGATTTTTCAGGGATTCGTACCATGGGGCTACTATGCCTTGTAAGAGTTCCATAGGCTTATTCCCAGAGGAACGCAGACAATTGAAATAGAATAATAAGCTTTTGTTTTTACTTTTATAGGTTTCACTAGAGTATGGGAAAAGTTTTATGAAATAGTGAGTGAATGGTTAGAGACTCGTTGGAGCGAATTAAACATGGTTAGAATCTTGGTTTGCGTTAAACAGGCCATAGATGTTTCCCAGGTTAAAATTGATTCGGCAACCCGACGCGTAATTACTACAGATGCTCCTCGAAAAATAAATGACTTCGACAAGAACGCATTGGAAGAAGCTATACGGTTGAAGGAGAAACACGGAGGCGAGGTAATAACCTTAACAGTTGGTCCAGAGGAGGCTAAAACAACTGTTAGAGAAGCGTTGGCTATGGGCGCTGACAAATCCTATATTGTGAGCGATCCGTCTTTTGAAGACTCAGACACACTGGCAACCAGTTACATTCTAGCTCAAGCAGCGAAGAAACTTGGTCAGTTTGACCTCATTATCTGCGGTGAAGCGTCGATTGATAGTTTTTCAGCGCAGGTTGGCCCCAGATTAGCTGAAAGGTTGAATCTCCCACACATAACTTATGTGAAGAAACTCGGTTTAGACGGAGACGTTGTAACGGTTGAACGAACCCTTGAAGACAGTTATGAGACAGTGAAAGCTAAGACACCAGTCTTGCTGACCGTGACTAAAGAACTCAACGAATCTCGCATTCCGTCGCTCATGGCCATTATGAAAGCTTCCAAGAAAGAAGTAGTTGTCTGGAGAGCTGCTGACCTTGGCATTCCAGCAGAGAAAGTTGGCGAAAGCGGTTCAGCCCTCAAGATATTGTCAGTTGTTGCACCTAAAGTTGAGCGCAAGAAAATTGTGATTAGGGGCGAAACACCCGCTGAAATTGCGGAGAAACTTGCAAAGGCGTTGATTCAAGAAGGCGTGATCAGAAGGTGAACCGGTCATGAGTGAACATCATGGTGTTTGGGTTTTCTCCGAAAACAAAGACTTAATGTTAGAATTGTTGGGGAAAGGCAGCGAATTAACGAGCAAGCTGCAGATGTCGCTAACCGCCTTGTTGATGGGGCACGATGTGAAAAATCAAGCAAACGAACTCATTGGTTACGGTGCCGACAAGGTCTTGATCGTTGATGACCCTGCACTCAAGAGTTTACAGGTTGAACCATATCTTGGCGCTCTTACAAGCCTTGTCAAGGAACAGAAGCCAGATATTCTCTTGGTAGGTTCAACAAAGAGGGGCAGAGAAATAGCTGCCAGACTTGCCACGAGGCTGGAAACTGGATGCGCTCCAGACTGCACCCAACTGAGCATAGACGAACAAGGACGTTTGGTTGTGGAACGCATTGTTTACGGTGGAAACGCCGCAGTAACGCAGGTTTTTTGCACCAAGCCGCAGATTGCTTGTGTACCGCTGCGCACCTTTGAAAAGCCACAGTTTAAGGAAAGAAAAGGGGAAGTCATAGAGGCAAGTGTTTCAGCTCCATTCGAGGCTGCTAAAACCGAAATTATCGAGGTCAAACCAATAGAGGCATCAGCAGTCAAGGTTGAGGACGCTAAATTTGTCATCGTTGGAGGACGCGGAATCGAAAAGAAAGAAGACTTTAAACTACTCGAAAACCTGTGCTCGGTCCTAGGCGGGCAGGTCGGCTATACAAGACCTTTGGCTGAGGACAGAAAATGGTTCAAGGGCGACTGGATAGGCTTGTCAGGTCACAAGATTAAGCCCGTATTGTACATCGGCTGCGGGGTCTCAGGCGTCATCCAACACGTGGCAGGCATAAGGGACTCCCAAATCATAGTTGCCATAAACAAAGACTCGCAGGCACCGATTTTTGAAGTTGCAGACTACATAGTTGTCGGCGACTTGTATGAAATACTCCCATCCCTAACAACAGCACTGAAAAACCTACTGACACCCTAAATACAAAAATGCTAGGGGGATAGGGGGTATAGACGCGAGCCTATAGCCATACCCTAATAGGTCAATGCTAAGAACATAACCTACTCTAAAAGTCATAAACGTGCATCTTTGTTCTAGTATTGTTCTCCACAATTCTTAAGGAAAACATTGTACAATTACAAAGGTGAGATGGAGAAGACCATTTTGGAACCGTTAATCACGCTAAGCAAGGTTACGCTTATGGTGTTTGGATTTCTAGTTGTGTTCCTCTACTGTTTCCTGCTAATAGAAAGTGTGGAAAAGAAAGATGATGAAAAAGAAAGATCTGATCTTCCGTTCTGCCCGTTAGGACAAAACGAACATCGCAAACTCGAATACAACACCTTGAACGAAAATATCAACGTGAGAAGTAACTTAACAATGATTGCAGGAACCATTTTTGTATCATTGTCGGCCATAATTCTCGCCGAAAGTGCAGGAGTTGATGGTTTAGTTAAGCTCTTGATGGTATCGGCTTCGTTGGTTCTTTACGCTTTATGGTTGCTCTGTGGCTATGGTACAGCAAGAAAAATCGATCACATTTGCTATGCACGTATGCGAAAGATAGAGGAAAGTCTAGGCTTGGAGGTTCACCGTTACATCAAAAAGAACGTTGAAGGCAAAATCTGGTATGGCTTCAGACAACACGTTTGGTTGATATTTTTCCTTGTTTTGCTTGTTGTAGGTATATTGATAATCTGACAGAGACTATTGTCTAGCCTTATCTGGAGATTTTTCTGCCTTTTTCTCCATTTTGAAGTCATTTTTTGTCGCATTCAAACATAGATTCCGAATCCAGAAATTTCAAGTATAAAGACACATTAGGGGAACGATAGGTAGCAAGTAATGTTGAATCGCATCTCCGATTTTTTACGTCTGAGGCAGAAGCGTTTAACTGTCCCTCTTAAAATAGGGACTGAACCCGTTCTCAACCTAAAGGAAGGGGAGGTAGCTGTTGTAACCTACACATCAGCCGCCGACAAAATGAAGGTTTTTGCAGCTTTCATACGCGAGGGCATTGAGAACGGTGATCAGATTGAATACATCTACCCTGATGAAGAGAATGAAACCGTTAGGGCTAAGCTTAAGGAATATGGAATCGATGTGGAAAAATATGAAAAAAATGGCACCTTAATTATGAGAAGCCTAACTGAGCATCTCATGCCAGACGGTAAATTTGACAAGGAAAGGGCAATTAAAGAAGGACTTGATAGGCGAGCTGAGGCTCAAAAGAAGGGATACAAACATTATAGGGACTTTCACGATGTCGGCGATTTCTCTTTTCTGAAGGGCCAGTGGCAAATATACTTTGACTTTTGGGATGATCCCGGATGGGGGGTTCCCTCTGGCTCTGGAGTAGGAATACTATACGAACCCTTCCTCATAGAGTTGACCGCCGTCAACGTCGAGCGAATGAGTGAGACTATGGTCAAGGAAATCCTCAGGGCTTTCGGTGGAGGAAAATATCCAACAACAAGGTTAATTGACCTACTTGAATATGCGGACGCCTTCTCCAAGAGAATTGATGTGCCTCATCAGGAGCTTCTCGGTCGCAAGATCTTGATGGAATTTGATCCCACCTGCGACTATGAAGAAATCGTCGAGGATTTTGCAAAAGAGGCACTGGCCAACCTTGAACCCACATACATCTTCACGTCTAGCAATAGCACTGTTCACCAGTCTCTAGCTGAACAGCGCACAATCAAATTCTTCTTGATGTCGATCTCAGCTTCAACTCCAAAAACAATGGCTGAAAACGAGATAGTTCTTCCAGCTCAAAGCACGTCCCTAATCTTGGATTCTCTCAACAAAATCTTGGAAACGCACACTAGCGCAAACGTGTTCCTGGTCTTCGACAATCTCTCTGAACTCTTGATGTCAGTAGGATTTGATAGCGTTTACAAGTTTTTAATTTATGCAATGGACATTCTATTCTCAGAGAAAATAACTGCCCTATTTCTCCTCAACCCAAGCGCTCACGAACCCACGGTGGTTTCTCGAATAAGAGGACTATTCAGCAACATACTAATCTTCGAAAGAAATCGACTAAGCATAAGAAAACGCTCTCTTAATTCCTAAACAGTTTTGTCAGTTTTAGCCCAGCTCTTGTTTCCATTCTTTTCTTTGTTTCTTGACTTACACACAATGTCTGCGTAGAGTAACTTGCTTCAACAATTTGACATCTTTCCTAAAAGCGCTTTTAGAGTGCCTGAAATCTTCAAAGTGTGGAAAGCCGCTGGTTTTTCCTTCATTTTGGTCACTGAAGCGATGGAAGCCTTAACCATCGGAAGTGCCTTGAGCGAACAGCGCAAAATGGCTTGTTTACTCTGCTTATCGTATTTGACCAGAAAGAAACCTATTTGGCTAGCACCGTACTCTCCGAAGAGTTGAGCCACAGCTTTCCAAACAGCCTCAATAATGTCTCGTTCTTCAAGCAATTGTTGGCTATCCACTTTAACAGCCAGATATCGATAACGTGGACGCATTGCCTTAGACACTACGATCTCTCCTTCGGACGATGCGTATACCAGGCGCCACAAAGTTTGGGCTCAGTTTCTGCCTGTTTCTCTCAACGATATTTAACGGCGTGTCTGATAAGGCTCTCAAGGCTAAAGATGAATCCATGTCAAAGAGCATGGCTAATGATGCATAATCTTTTGGTTTCCGCAACAGATGTTCGCTCACTGCTCCACTGGATAGAACTATATGCACGCCAAAATGCTGAGCAATTGCCACTTCTCTGCGAAGGATAGGAATGAGACGCGTCCTTTGGAACCCTTCAAACGATAGAAGCTGAGTCATGTCTATTTCAAGAGCGGCCAACGACTCTGAAGCCAATTCAGCTTCGGCGCCATCGAAAAACGTCCGTCGAGTCTCTGCGATTGGGAAAGCCAGCAAGTCAACTCGGCGGTCTTTGGCAGCTTGTCTGGCGACAGGTTTGGAAGTGCACAATACGGACACAACTTCAAACCTGCGTCTAAAACTGCGTAAACTGCTCAAAAGTTCACGTGTGCTCCTAGGAGCGAGGTTAACTCTCGTGCTAAGGTCGATGTCGATGTCATCGCAGATTTTTTGTACGCGTCCAACTTCTTCCCGTTTCACGGAAGGTGGAAAGGGAACAGCCACTAGTCGGTAGCCCAATTCTGCGGATTTGGCAATCATTTTCTTTGACTGTTCAATATCCCATAACGGAACACAGAGGTGTAAGTCAACGAATTTTGTCATGGCAGTATTCCGTTCTCTCGGCAAATCTGCACAATGTCTTCAAGCTTATTCTTTTTGAAATGCAAGCGAAAGCGAATCGGATCGACAACACCGAGTTTAAACTCTCCGTGAAAAGCGGCTTGTTTGTCAAACCGCAAGTATAACTTTCCTTTCTCTACGTGAAGACTGATTTCCCTAGACAGCGTCTCCTTGTCCAAAGCGCCAAGATTAGACGACAGGTTTTCTACAGCAGCTCTTACAATTTCCTTTTCCCTTATCTTTGATTCAAAGAGTACAATGGGGTTGCCGTGATGCCCGCGCACGTTGCTCTTTTTGAAAAAAATGTTTTCTGTGTGAGCGGCTGGTAGAAGGTGTTTGGTGGCTTCTAACACCTTTTTTTCGTCCTCGGTGGCGTGGGCAAAAAAACTAATGTCAATGTAAGCCACTTGGGTCGACGACAATCCACGCGCCACACACTCTATTTTCGAATAATAGGATATAAAGTTGTTACAGTCTTTTAAAAAGCCATTTTAACACGGTTTCTGGAAAAATATACTAGTAGGGTATCCTCCTTGTTGTTGGGGTGAATATGGACAGAGATGACGTGATCAAAAGCATTCTTGAAAGATATAGAACAGTGGCAGTTGTAGGATTATCTCATGACCCTAGCAGAGATAGCCATAGAGTTGCTGAGTATCTCCAGTCGAAGGGATACAACATCATTCCCATCAATCCTTTCGCCGACGAAATCTTGGGTCAGAAGTGTTACAAGTCGTTAATTGAAGCTCCCAAAGATGTTCAGAAAACAATAGAAATAGTGGACATTTTCAGACCAGTTCAAGATGTGCCGCCTATAGTGGATCAAGCCATACAACTGCGAAAAAAACACGGTAACCTTCAAGTGATATGGATGCAGCTGGGGATAATTAATGAAGAAGCGGCCAAACGCGCGGTTGAGGCTGGTTTGACTGTCATAATGGACAAGTGTATGATGATTGAACACAAACGCCTCTAATACAGAGAATGTTGCAAGAAATTTTTCCTCACTAATATTTATGTTCGCGGATATTATTGGCTTGCCAAAAAGAAATAACAAGGTAAAGGCGGAACTTGGCATAACCTTTGATTATGAACATGAGATCACAGCAAGCGTTCTAAAAAGCGGAATCATGGTGATAGAGAGAGTCCGAGAGGAAAAGGAGGCGTTTGATTTTTACAGTAAGGCTTCACGAAATTTCTTTTATTTAGCTCTGCGGCTTGGTCTAACCTTTTCGGCTCCACGGCCCTTGTGATGAAGCCCTCGAATCTCTGTGCCTGCGCTTGTTAGTCCGCGGAAAACTCGGCCTCGATGAACACTTTTAGAAATCCAGTTGATGTTTGTATCAGACTTGATAACTGGGTGGTTTGGGTCAACCATAATGATTTCAAACCATTTGTGGCGTCCATCTTCTCCAACCCAGTAAGAATTGAGCACTTCAAGATTTGGAAATTTTCTAGCAACTCTCTCCTCAGCTATAAGTTGTAAGCTTTTTGCGGGCTTGAGTTTTGCTACACCCATCCGTTTGGGTCTGCGACCAGCTTTCGGGCGAGGCCTCCTTAATCCTCCCCGTCTCACTCTAACTCGAACAATGACAAAGCCTTGCTTTGCCTTGTATCCCAATTTTCTTGCACGATCTAATCTCGTTGGGCGCTCCACTCGGATTATTGCTAGTTGCTGCCGCCATTCTATGAGCCTTTGCTTCATCAAGTCTTTTACAAAAGAGCCTTCAGGCTTGTTCCAAGCTTGGGTCATGTACTTGTAAGCCATTTTGGAATTTCTACTCCTTTTGCGGTTCAACCTTACGGTTACATTCCAACGGACGTTAATCCGTAACGAGATAGTACCAAGTGAGCAGAGTAATCGCTAATAAAGCTTTCCAACTTTAAGCATAAGCAACCAATATCTCTCATCTAGTATACTGAAACTTTCTCCACTCCTTTTATTTTCAGGAATTTTGGAATGAGTTCGCCTGGGATTTTTGTTTCGGCGATAAGCGTGAGTTTGGGTTCTGGAGAGAGTTCGGGATCGTCTACTATTGCTTGTCTTATGCTTATGTTTTTCTCCGCCAACAGAGTTGCTGACTTAGCTAAGATTCCAGGAGTTCTGGCATTATCAGGAGTTATTTCTACCACACCCAAGCCGAGGTGTTTGGCTATTTCTTTTAAGGAGTGCCCAGCTGAACGCATGCCCGCAAAGATCTTGCGTAACTCACTGTTTCTATCGATGGCTCTAAGAGTTTCCGCCACAGTTCTTCTGTCAACTTTGGCCATTCGTCCGATTCTTATGGGTGGAATCTCGATGTCGTTGCAGAAGATTTTTCCACTTTTTACGCTAAGCCCATTTTCTATTAGAACTTTGGCGACGCTTAGACGCTCCGGATAGCCTTCTAGACTTTGCATCACTTTGTTCCATATAGAAGCCATGACAAGCCATCTCGAATGTGCAATTATGTACAAGAAAGATATAAATATAACATTTGCGGTCATTTAGGTACCTTTCAGAATGGAGTGAAACCGCATGGCGTCCAGAAAAATCATGTTGGACGAGGAAGAAATACCCAAGCAATGGTACTGCATACTGCCAGACCTACCAAAACCGTTACCACCAATGATACACCCGCAAACAAAGGAGCCCGTAAAATTACCGCCAATCTTGTTTCCAAGCGAATGCCTGAAGCAGGAGTACAGCGAAGAACGTTGGATAGACATACCTGAAGCAGTGTTGGAAGCCTACCGATTATGGAGACCGACACCACTGTACAGGGCAGCACGCCTTGAGAAAGCACTGAAAACTCCAGCCAAAATTTACTACAAATATGAAGGCGTAAGCCCTCCAGGAAGCCACAAACCTAACACAGCTGTTGCCCAAGCCTACTACGCCATGAAGGATGGCATAAAAAGGCTAACAACAGAAACAGGCGCTGGTCAATGGGGCTCTGCGTTGGTGTTTGGTTGTATGTTGTTTGGACTGAAATCAACGGTTTACATGGTAAAAGCGAGCTATAATCAAAAGCCTTACAGAAAAATTATGATGGAAACCTGGGGAGGCGAGGTCTACGCAAGCCCAAGCGACAAAACAAAATGCGGCAAGAAGTTTTTGGAAGAAGACCCTAACAACCCAGGAAGCCTCGGAATAGCCATAAGTGAAGCCGTAGAAGATGCCCTCACGCATCAGGATGAGGCAAGATACACAATAGGAAGCGTTGTCAACCACGTTCTTCTGCACCAAACCGTCATTGGCCTAGAAACTCAGAAGCAAATGGAACTAATAGATGCCTACCCAGATGCAATCATAGGATGCATAGGTGGAGGAAGCAGCTACTCAGGCTTGTACTGGCCCTATTATTACGACACGGTTTCTGGCAAAGCGCCTAACGACCCTGAGTTTATAGCTGTAGAACCCACAGCATGCCCAACCATAACGAAGGGATACTACACCTATGACCACGGAGACACTGCACGAATAATTCCCTTGGTCAAAATGTATACGCTTGGTCACATGTTCATACCTCCACCCATCCACGCCGGCGGATTACGCTATCATGGAAAGGCTCCAACACTCTGCCTATTGAGCAAGGAAGGAATTGTAAAGACCAAGGCTTACAATCAAGTTCAAGTCTTTGAAGCAGCAAACCTCTTTGCTAATACGGAAGGCATATTGCCGGCTCCTGAACCTGCCCACGCTATAAAGGCTGTAGTTGATATGGCTCTTGAATGCAAGAAAACAGGTGAGGATAAAACCATTTTGTTCCTGCTTTGCGGACATGGATACTTTGACATGCAAGCCTATGACGACTACAACAGGGGGAAACTACTTCCCTACGAGTATCCGAAAGAAAAAGTAGACGAGTCTATGAAAACACTTAAGAAACTCTATCCATGGCTTAACGGTGAACTCAAAAATTTCGAATGACTTAAGACTGTAAAGCTTCAAACTCCTTTGCAGTGTTCACTTGTTGACTAGAGCAGCCCTCTTAACAAGCAAGTAGCCGCTTTGGTCTTCCCAGATTTTTTCTGTCTCAATTACTTGTATCTTCTTCTTGAAGAATGGTGCGTCTAAGACTAGGGTTTCGTATTCACCGCCCTCGCCCACAAGCGAAATCTGATATCTTCTGTTTAGCTCTGTTAGGTCGTTTATTGTTGTTTGGTCGATTTTTCTTCCCAGCCACGTTTGATCGAAGCCATAAGCGTAGACGCCTACAAAGATGATTTCCATTTTGAGATCGACAACTTCGTTCAGCAGTTTTTTTGGATTTTCGTTCCAAAGCGGTGCAATTGACTTCAGACCAAGTTTATGACAGATTCTGTCAATGCGTTTCTTCTGATATTGGGACGATATGGTACCTGAGATTACAGCGTCTATGTCAAGGGTCATGAGCAACTGTTTCAGGTCTTCTACTTCGGTTTCTTTGATTCCAGTTGTTTCAGCCTTTATATGTAGGAAACCTGAGGCCTCGGCGAAGAGGTCGGCTAAGTGAATGTTGGGGTAATGAAACATCCAGCTCTCTGGATGTTGAGGAAGCATGGTGACTAAGTATTTAACGTCGTAGCCCAACTTGATAGCACGATATAGAGCCAAAGTAGAGTCTTTTCCACCTGTCACTAAAGCTGCGACGCGCAAGAGGCACAACCATTTAGGAAAGGAAGGCTAGCTGTAGTTAATAGGTTATGGTTATTGTTCGGTTTTCCTGAGACCAGAATTTTTGAAGGTATTCTTCGCAGCGTCTGCGTGCAGTTTCAATTGGGATGTCCCATAATGGAATGGTGATTAATCCCCAGTCGCATTCTACCTCTTTTGCGTTTACCCGCAGAGCAAAGATGTCTTTCTCATTCACGAACCGTGGGTTGGCAAGGTTTTTTTGATTCAGAATAAGTGCGGCAAATTTGTGTGAGAGCAACTTATCCCGTGTGAAGTTGAGGGCGTGAACAATGCTCTCGACTCGTTGTTTTGTGAAACCAGTGTTTACAACGTCATCTACAACAAGCAGATTTTCTCTGCGATTGAGCTGTCGGGTGAAGTAGTTTTTCCATTCTAAACTTGGAAAATAAGATTCCACATGATGCTGCATATACATGTGACGCTGAGCGACGATTGGAACGAAGTTGTCAACCACATCATTCATTTTTGCTAGGCTGTAGGAAACTGGCAGTCCTTTTAGCACTACACCCAAAATCAATGTGCTTTCGAGGTTGAGTTGGCTCTGTAGTTTCTCATTTAAGCGTTCAATCAATTTCTGGGCTACGATTCGCCTTCTCATCCAGTCCGTGAGCCCAACTCTAAAACAACCATTTAAGCTATTAATTCTTTCGAAACATAGCCCAACGTGATGATGCCTTTCGATTCCTTTTCAAGGATCAAACGAACTGAAAAATTGAAGCTTAAACCTACGAACCAGTTGATTCTATTGTCTTTCAGCTGAGGCGTCTTTTCGCCTCTTCTATAATCTGGTGTGTTTTTTGCTTCCAGTCTTCAAAGTCCTCGGGCGAAGAAGGATAGTTTAGGTATAGGGTCTTCATTTTCTTTATTAGATGGGCTGTGTCTCGCAGTCGTCGTAGTAGGGAGAGTTTTCCAAGTCCTTTGAGCGCTCGCCAAGTCTTTTCTGTAATGTTTAGGCGCAGGTTTTCGCCCATGCTAACTTTAAGCACGTCCTCTTCGGTTATGAGGTTATACTTCAAACCGTAGTTGATGTCTTCATTGGTCACGCTTTGCAGCAGGAACAAACGGAAAATGTCTAATCCTGCATGTTTGGCGCCGTGAACTCGCATATACCTGACGTTGTACTGCCAAAGGCCTTCGCGGCTTACGTCATCTTTTTCCAAAGCCTCTGCAATGGTTTCTCCAGCGAGTTTGCCGCCCGTCATGGATGGGCCCATTCCGCCTCCGTGTATGGGGTTGACTTGACAGGCTGAGTCTCCGATTACGACTATGCCGTTTCCGGCCATGCAGTCGAGTGGGCGTCTTGTTGGAACGTACCATGTGCCTCCTGTAATGATTGTTGAGTCTTTGAACATGGGTTTTGACAAGACCTCTCGGTAGAGCTTATCTTTAGGGTTGGGAAAACCGCGGGTCATGGCGACGCCTAAGCCTACGTTGACTCTGTTTTCGCCTTCTGGGAAAATCCAGTAGTAACCACCCGGCGCCATGGTTTGGTCTAGATAGATTTCACAGAATTCTGAGTCAACATTGTGTCCAGTTAAACCGCGAATTTCTCTGTGGCAAGCTTCAACGTCTTCGTTGTCCACGTGGAGGTCTATTCCGATTTCGGGCGAGAGTTTCTTTCTTAAAACCGCTGAGAAGCCGCTTGCATCCACGATAACGCTGCTCTGGAGTTGACTTTTGTTCCCTGTTTTCAGGTTTTTAGCTGTTACGCCTGTGATGAAGCCATTGTGAAGAACTGGTTCAGTTGCGATTGTTGAGTCGAGCAGTGTTGCGCCTGCGTTCAGTGCGTCGCGGAGCAGTCTCTGTCCAAATAGGCGGCGGTTCAAGATGAAGCCGTAGAGTTTCTCGCCCTTAATTTTGAATACTGTCTTCATGTCGGGTGAATGAATTTTGACGCCCATTATTTGCTTTCGCAGTTCTTCGCCTTTTGGATAAGCTAAACCCAACACATCAAAGTGATGGTTTCCGATGGCGTCTCCGCAAATTTTCTCGCCTATTTCATCGCTTTTCTTTCTGTCGATTAGGCAAACTTTTAAGCCGATTTTAGCCGTTGTTTTCGCTGTCATGCAACCCGCTGTTCCAGCGCCGACTACGATTACGTCAAAATTCTTCAAGGAGCCTCTTCTCCACGCTTATGTATTTTATCTTGTTGTATATGTAAAGCCTTATAAAATGTTAAGTAAGCTTCTCCACACTCAGTGTAGATGAATAGGTTTACAATTAACACTAAGCAATGAATTTTGCAGCTTGTGAAGGCATGGATTGAGCATAGTTTTCCAATGTTGAAATACTCTGGCTGTTCATGAGTAATTAGGGTCTGCCCAAAGAAAGCGCTCAAAAAACTATGTCTTTACAGGGCATAGCGTTCGAAGATTTGCCCTAAATGTTGCCTTTCTCCTTCTCTTCCACATAAAACTTCAACGTGCTTAAATGATAGGAATAAAAATTCTCGGGTTCGCTCAACAACATCTTTTTTAATTCTGAGAGTTTGACCCATCGAGGTTTTTTCGCATCGTAAACACCCTTTTAAATCAGTTCTCCTTGAGCCGCGCAGACAAAGACGAAACCCACAAAGTTGCTGCCCACATAGCGTTCGCCACAGAAGGGCACAAAGGCAACACTCACTTCATCAAACTTGCCCCTCGTCTCAACTTTCACACTGGGCTTGATCGATTCGATTTCTAAGCTACATTCCTCCTTAACTTCCCGTTTTAAGGCTACAAAAATGTCTTCGCCTAATTCTATGCGACCGCCTGGAATCTCAAGCAACCCAGAATGTTGTGGGTCTTCTTCAGGTTTCCATCTGGTTTGGAGCAAAATCTCCCATCGTCCATTGCGAAAGCGTTCAATTATCGCGCTGGCTGTAGCGCCTAGAAATTTCCTTTCTTTACGTTGCAGCCACGTTCACTTTTAGCCTTCAAATTGAAAGCATTATCTGCTTGGTCAGTCGTTTAAGGCTTGACAATTTTGATGAGTCGCTTTAAGTGTTGCCTTAAAATAGAATGGAGGAGCTTGCATGCATAGGTTTCATTGCAAAGGATTGATAGTTTTAGAGTTTAGGGCGGTTTAGGGCGATCAAAGTAGATGTTTTTACCCTTTGCCGACAGTGGGATTCCCATGATGACTGTTGCTTCTGGAAGCATGTTGAGTCTTTTTGCGGCTGTCCCGATGCGGTACATTATTCGATTGTCAACATTAAGTGCGCTAGCGGTTTTTGCCGCTGAACTCACAGCTATTCCGAGATCAAGAGACTTGAAGACACATGTTGGTCCGATGAAGTCTAATCCGCTCTTTTTCTCGGCTTTCTCAAATTCTTCGCAGTTGGCGTAACCGCATGCGCCACAGTTAAATTCGAATTTTTTGGCTCCTCTCACGCCGATGAGTACCACGAGGTCTGAGTCCTTAACGTTTTTTGCATCTCTGATGAAGCCTCCAAGTCCTCTTTCTTGTGCAATCTTCTCCATTTCAGCGGCCAACTGTTCTTTTTCAGCTTCAGAGACAATAGCTGTCAAAATGTCATCTACTCCGCCGGATTTTGGTGCCGTTCGAGCTGAGATGAGCATTAGCCTAGCCACGTGCATTAGTCCTTCTTTTTCGCTTTCTCCACTTTGGATCACAGGCATAATTTTTCACCCCTTGTGATGGTTTGCAGGATTTACAAAAGCTAAATGAATTTTAACCAAACCTTTATAAAACATTGCCTCGCTTGTTTGGCGATTTTGATCAGCACAGCGTTGTGAGTTATTTTCTTAACCATATGTTTGTGGTTTCTTTTTCGGTTTCGAAGACCATGCATGTTAGAGTTTTTTCAATTCCTTCAACCAACCGGAGTTTGTCTATGACGAATTTTCCAATTGTTGCCACGTCTTTTTCTTTGACTTTTATCAATATGTCCCAGTCGCCTGTGATGATGTGTACTTCTTGAACCTCGGGAAACTTGGCGATTTCTTGGGCGATTTTCCTCTGAGACTGTTGGGCTCCTTCTTTTAATCCGTAGGAAATTGAGGCCAGAATGAAAGCGGTTGTTCCCTTGTTCAGTTTCGCAGCGTCTAAGACGGCGTTGTAGCCTTTTACTATTCCCAACTCTTCCATTCTCTTTATCTTAGCAAAAACCGTGGTAACCGGCGAATCTATTGTTTGAGCTATTTCCTTAGCTGTCATTCTACAATTTTTTTGAAGCAAATTTAAGACGTCTAAATCCTTCTCGTCAATTTTAGGTTCCATAATTGTAATAATTACAACAATATGGATATAAACCTTAACATTTTCGAATATTTTACGAAAATTTCTGTAAAAAATTTATAATTAAGGATGTTATCTTGACACGTTGAGGCATCGATAATTGATTCGTTGGGTGGATGAGTAGGAAACAGGTAATCACTCAATAAGCTTGGAGGTTGCAAGAAGAATTGATTGAAATTCCGAAATCTTTGGAGCAGCTGTGTGAGAGTGAAGTTGAGAGGAAACGGTGCATTAGCAGAGTAATGACCCATACATTAAAGCACTTGACTCTTGAATTCGTGAACAGAGGGTTTGAATGGCTACTACCAGTAATATTCTCTAAGTCAACTGATCCCTTGTGGCCGGATCCAGGATCATCTATTGAGAAACGAATTGAAGTGGAAATTTATGGAGAAACTGTTAGAACGACGTTGAGTATGATAGTTCACAAGATGGTTGCCTGCTCTCTGGCTCACCCCAAATTGTTTACGCTGTCCCCAAACATTAGGGTTGAAAGAGAGGATAGGGCACACAGTGGAATACACGCCTACGAGTTCACTCAACTGGATTTCGAGGTTAGAAAGGCCACTTCCGGCGACATAAGAAGCCTTGTTGAGGGCGTCATCTGCGAGTTAATAGGTGGCGTGAAGAAACACATGCGTGAGGAGTTGACCCATCTAGGGAGATACAATAGCTTAAGGATTGTAGCAAATCCGTTCAGAGTCTACGACAGAGAGGAACTTGAAAAAAAGTATGGCGAAGACTGGGAGACCAAAATAATATTTGAGGCTGACGCCCCCATATGGATTACCAATGTTCCCAGAGAATTCTATGACTTCGAAGATTTTGAAAAAGGTAAATGGGATAATTATGACCTAATGTTACCGGGTTACGGAGAGGTCTTATCCGGCTCTAGAAGAGAGTGGGAATACAACAAATTAGTTACGAAGATGAAGAGAGACAGCGTGAAGAAAGAGAATTATAAACTATTGTTAAAACTGGCAAGAGAGGGAAAACTGAAACCCTCAGCCGGAGCGGGAATCGGCGTAGAAAGGCTCGTTAGCTGGATGGTTGGAGCCAAACATATCGGAGAGACACAGCTATTTCCTAAGATACCGGGCATAGTCTACGACTTGTAATGGCTACCGCCATATTGTTTGATTAATTTAACCTTAACGCAGCTCTTACATAGGCATGCGATTGATGGACCTCTATCTTTCGTCCATGGTAGGAGCCTGTATTTAAGAGGTAGAATAGAACATCGTAATCAAACAATTTTCTGAAGAATTTTTCTTGTCTCTTCATGTCCATTTCTAATTGGTAAGGATCATAAAATGGTTCATTGCCGTATTGTCCCCATTTTTCTGGTGGACCACTACCCGGCGCAATTTTAAACTTGCCTTCTTTTAATATTCTTATTGCTTCTTCGCGCTCTAGTTTTTTTATTGGTGGTGTTTCCTCGTCTCTTGTTAACAATAAAACATATTTCAGGTTTATTTTATCCACAACGTTTTTCCTACTCTTGAAAACCTCGTGGACATTTCCGTCTTCATCTGTGACAAGCATGGTGAATCTTTCGCGGGGGAACATTACTCTTGAATTTCCATATGACCAGTGACACCTGTCTAAGCCTTCGTCAAAAACGCATCTTTTTCTTCCTTCAGAAACACTTCGATAGCAGGGACCCATTTTTTTAACGTCTTCGCTTTTTTGTCTGCAGTCTTCTTTTCTGACAACCACATTTTCTGATGGCAAACTGTTGAAGGACTTGACGAAAGTAGGGTGTCTTTCCGCTATTTCTGTTCTCATGTAAAGTTGTTTTTCTGGTTGTTCGGCTATGACTTCTTTTTTGCGTTCGTTAAACGATACAAAGAGGTAATCGTCGCCAACCGCTTTACTGGATTTAACGTTATATAAAAGCTCATGGAACTGAGTTGTTTTTCCTGTTCCTGTTGGAGCTATTATTGCCACGCCGAGAAGCATGTCTTCTCTTTCGAAACCAACGGATGCGCCGTGAATTGGATGTTTGTCTTTCTCTTTGAGAATTTCTGTTGCCAAACCTAAGGCGCTTTTAGATTTAGCTAGACCGTAGTATTCTGTATTTATACCGACCGCAATTCTTCTTTGTAAATCATAGAACAAGCAGGGTTCGTAACCTTCAACTCCTTTGATTATGTAAACTTTTCCGTCAACGGCCTTTGAGTTGGATTGATACCAATTCAATTGCCAAAATTCGGAAACATGTCTAGAATTTGTGTTCAACCTTATCTTTGCGCCGCATATATTGGCTGTGTGTCTAAAGGGAAGGCTCCTGCCGTATTTAGCAAGAATTTCGTCTATTTCTCCCTTGTCCTTGAACGATTGAGGCCTTCTATCCGGGAATGTGACATAATTGTTAATGATTGATGTCATTTTACCACATATCAGAGAAATTAAATATTATAAATCTTATAATAATAAGTCTTACTTGTGCATACAAAGGCTCAAGCTTTAGTCTCAGACGCATCCATGGTTTCCAGCAAAACCGCATCGCATACGACTCCTCTGCTTGAGGCGTGTTCATGAATTTTTGCTAAGCCCATTAAGGACACCATTCTCGCTATTAAACTTTTTCCTACAGGTCTTGTGTTCTCTGATTTGTCGCCTGAAATGCTCAGGCTTATGGATGCTTTCATGGAGGCTAATGAACGATAGCTATCCACACTTGGATCTTCTTTTAGATCTTAGTTTTCTAACAATGTCTACCTGTTCTGTTGGAAAGTAATGTGGCATGGTGTTGTATGGGCTTGGAGGCGTCGCCTTCTTACTCTTCTTTTTCATTTCTTCTCACAGTACTTAATCGGTTCAGAATTTTTTAGCTTTTTGATAACAGACATTGCTATCACTAAAGAAAAATGTACCAGGATATTGTCACATGCAGAGGCACAGGCACGGTCACACCGGCGGCTTCCACCTCACCCTTCGGCGGCTTTTTTTACGAGAAAAAAGAAGGGAGCTGAGAGGCGAAAAAGCTCCAGCTTTTTTAAGCTTCTCCAAGTTTTTCTTTACCATCACTATTCGTCCAGTTGCTTCAGCCATCTTTACACTTCCTAATCTGTTACGAATACTGGAAATGCTGTTTGTAACTCCACATTGACGGGCAACCAAGTTCCGTATTCATACTCAGGGTTTACGTAGAAAAATGGAAGATAAAGGTATCCCTTAAGGTCTATTGAAACCATTCCACAGTGAGTGGGGGCTCTCTTTCTGCCTGTCTCTTGGGGCTAGACGGTGACACGCCTCCGAAGGATAGCGAAATGAGAATAAAATATTAATGCGATGGTTTCAAGTCGTGTTTAAACTCTGAGGCAGCTTTTGTCAGATTTTTGAGCTTTTGAATGGCAACGTCATAGGCTGAGGAAATGTTCATTAGGCCTCCAAATCCGCAGTCGGGTTTAAAGAGCATGTTTTCACCACCGAAGGCATCAAGTCCCCTCTTAATTGACCGCTTGATATGGTCTACACTTTCTATTTGGAGACTCTGCGATGAAACACATCCAAAAGCAAGCATTTTGTTGTTGTCTTCGATCTCTTTCCTAGAGTAAACTCGCAGATTCTCTGGTCTGGCCTCAAATTCGTGATCTATAATGTCCACTTTGCTTTTGAGTAACACTTTCTTGATAAGGGGAGTGATGACTCCACAGACGTGAGTAGATGAGAAACAGCGAATCTCATCCAAGATATTGTTCAAGGTTTCTATTAGGAACCCTTCATCATAATCGAAGAGAACCCTGCGACCCAGCATGACTGCAAAAAAGGGTTCATCGACGCTGACAATGGAGAAACCGGCCCTGTCAAGTTCTTTACACGCGTCGGCCACCATTTCGGCAAGGGCTGAAACAACCTTCGGTTTTGAGGCGCCACACGTGAACACGTTTTGCGTGTCAATGTATCCAGCTAGGGTAAAGGGTCCAGTGACAGATGCCTTAAGACCCTTAACCTTGTTCAGCAGTTTCTTATTTTCTAGAAATTTCTTAAAGAAGAGGGGGCGTTCGACCCCTACTGGCTGGTCAGGCTTAATAATTTCGCCTGTTTGATACACATGGTCTCCTTCCACTTTCACGCCACAGCCACTCTTGGCCAAGGGAAGCAGAAGCTGGAGATTCATGTTCATTGGATTCTCTCGTGTTCCAAAGAGCTGAGGATAACTGGGATAATCAAGACCGGCGGAAACCTTATCCAAGATCGCCCTTTCCACATTTTTCTTATTCGTATCAAAGTCGTCGAGTAAGGGCAGACTGCCAACGTCGGTGGTTGCAAAGACAAGGGCGTCAAGATTTTTCATTTTTTCATCCTTTTCTTGCAAAAATATTTCACGACGCTCAATGATAAACCTAATGCCCTTTTGACTAAAAATGATCTACATACAAGCTGTGGCATTCACAAAAGGTTTATGAGTGTACACGATGTTGTCAAGAAAGCTTAACATCTGCCCGCTTTATCTCTTACTCTGCTCCTTAAAGTAGGGTATAATATTATTCTTGTAAGTTTTTAGAGTTCCTTCAACGCCGGGTAGTCCCTTCACATCAATCATCAAATCACAAATGGATATGTGTCTAGCCCCAGCTCGAACAAAGCCTTCAATAAATTCTATGCAGTCATCGACACTCCCAACAGCCATATATTTTTTGACTATCTCTTCAGGTATCTGTTTAGCCAAGTTCAAGACGGTTGGTGAGTATCTCTCAGTCACTGCAAGATGCTGATACGTATACTGTTCAGGTATGGAAAGGTTGACTCCAAAATTTTTTAAGCCCACAGTATCGGTTGTGACAATATCAATTCTAGCGATTTCCTCAATTTTTTTCTGGAGTTCAGGATCATCTGTCAATCCAATATAGATCGTGGCAACCGTGTCTATGTCTTCAAGCCTTCGCCCAGCTCTCTCTGCGGCTCTCCTTATCTTCTCTCGTCGTTCTCTGAAGGTTTCAGAAGTGACCAACCATGAAACCCAACCTTCACCTATTTCACCAGTCAGTTCAAGCAGTCGGGTGGATGTAAGAGCCCCAACGTAGACAGGTGGATGCGGCTTCTGTGTTGGATGCTGATCAAGCCAAGCATTCTTTAAGTGAAAGAACCTACCCTCATAACTTACCTTGTTTTCCTTGGAAGACATCCATAAGAGCTTGATGACCTCAATGGCTTCTCTCAACCTCTGCGCCCTATCACGGGGATCCTTATCCCACGGGATGCCAAAAGGAACAATATTCATTTCTTCTCCTGCGCCGATTCCCAATCCAACTCTACCATGGCTCAACTCATCCACGGTTGCAACAGAATGGGCTGTCTTAGCAGGGTGACATCTCTGAGTGTCGGTTACACTCGTACATAGGAAGACACGTTTCGTTTGGGTGCCGATTACCGCCATAACGCTCCAAGGATCAACGAGAGCTCCATCCTCAATGAAATGATCAGCGATCCATAGAGAGTCAAATCCATATTTCTCCGCCATAACACCAGCTTTCACAGAATCTAAAGCAGAAAGCGAGATTATGTTATATCCAAATCTTATCTCTGAAGTATTCATGTTTTCCTTTGTGAAAAACCTCTCAATATAACATTTTCGTAGATGGACCATTTATCACTAGCCATCATGTACGCATTCATAATTACTTCCTATGTATTCTTTCTCTTCACTGCGTTAGCTAAATCAGAACCTAACCTTCTACACTCCTGTATTTTATCTTCCTCAGGTTTGCCTTTACACATAACGCCCTTTCCAACTGGAAAGAGCGTAAAATAATTATACAAAATTTTTTGTATGCTATAAAGAGCCTCTTTGGCTCCGTTACCTTCACCGTTAGAAACAAAAGCAGCCGCAGGCCTCATTCGTATCTGCTTTAACACATCCTTGATCAACATGCAGTCGAAAAATTCTTTGAGAGCTCCACTCATATATCCATAATAGCATGGAGAACCAAAAGCAAAGCCATCTGCACAAACTACATCGTAGACGGTGGCAAAATCAACGCGTTTAAGTTCCGCGTCGACACCTTCGCTTTTGGCTCCTTCAGCAACAGCCTTAGCCATAATCTCTGTGTTTCCCGTTCTCGAATAATACACTATTAACACTTTCACTTTGCATTCCCACCTCTAAAACTTCCGTAACAAGTTCGATATGCTTCTCGCCATTAAGGCTTTTTCGTTTTTCTTGTTCGTACCAACCAGAGAACAGTACACCAATTTATTTGAATTTTGGCATAATTTCTTTGGAAAATAGTTCTCTACTTTTTGTGGTAGTGCATTCCAAGTAGAATCGCGTTATTCCCAATTTCAAATATTCCTCTATCTTGGAGCAACATTCATCTGGCGTGCCAACAATATTTCTGCGAACATACCCATCGTAATCACGTACTTGTGCGGCCCTGGTTTCTCTGACGTATTGTTGTCTTGACTTCAGATACTCTTCAACATTGGATTTTACATTGCTACCTCTAGGTAAAAGAAATAGGTCACCTGTCCACGATTTCCTTATTTCATTAAAATTTCTCCCTATATTGGTGCAGTGATCTCTCAGGACGTCGAGTTTGTGGGCATACTCTTCTGGTGAGCCGTACCAGTTGCACCCGTCAGCAAGTTCCGCCACTACTCTGAGCGTCAGCTTTTCTCCTGAGCCTCCAATCCAGATGGGAGGATGAGGCTTCTGCACTGGTTTCGGTTCACAAATCGCCTCTTTGATTTCATAATACTTCCCTTTATAACTGGGCTTTTCCTCGGTCCACATCTTCTTTATAATTGTCACCGCTTCTCTCAGCCGAGCGATTCTTACAGCAGGCTTCGGAAATGGGAAGCCGTAAGCTGTGTACTCATTTTCTTTCCATCCGGCTCCAATTCCAAATTCAAGTCTACCACTGGATATGACATCGATGGTTGCTGCGATCTTAGCTGTAAGAGAAGGGTTGCGATATGAGTTGCACATCACTAAGGAGCCAATGCGTATCTTTTTTGTTAAAGCGGCTAGCGCCGACATAAGTGTTGTACACTCTAACGCGTCAAGCACCTGCTCTGCTTCTGGATCACGGTAACCCTCCCAAAAGAAATGATCCCAGATCCAAATTGAGTCAAAGCCCAGAGCTTCAGATTGAAGCGCAACTTTTTTGGCATATTCAAAATCTGGAATGTCAATTTCTATGCCAAATTGAACCTTTTCCAATAGTTTCCCCTTCAACATGAATGGGTAATTTGGGAATAATTGTTAGGTTAGAAGTCTTTCAACTCTTTCGCATACTTCTAAATCTTTTTCGCTCAACTTGGCAATGAATGTCTCTCTAGCCTTTGTTTCTAGACATTCAGGTGGGAAGGCCCCCCTGTTTTTAATTTCTTTTTTTCCGAGCATTTCGGTGAAAATGGCAGCTGAAGTTCCAGTGGAGTAAGAATCGCAGCTTGCGCCGGGTACCTTTTTCTGGATTTGACTGAGGGTTGGGCCTTTAACGTAAATTATATGGTTCATTTTCTCTCCTGCTTTCTCTCCCCTGACATCTACGGTAAAGATGAAAACGTCATTTCCAAGGATCCCAGTTTTAAACATTTCTGCCAATTCTTCCATTGAGGGAGTTTTTGGAACCAACCTAAGCAAGACATCTCGAGGAACAACTTTTACACCCTTAACTTGGATGGGTTTTGTGTCTACGAGACCAAGCTGATAAATCGCCTTTTGCACAGGATCACAATCAGTCTTTATATCCACGTACTTTAGCCCCTTCCCAATAAAGCGTGGGAGGCTAACAACTTCCTCGTGGGCGAAGAGCATGTAAACAAGAGTACACGGGCCAACAGGATCAGGAAAAGTATAGACCTCTTCTCCACCAAATGGCGAAACTTTCCTAAATTTGCCATTTTCAAAAACTATTGGTTTCACGCTGCATGCCCATGAGATTTCTGGACACCAAGTAGAAATTTTTTGTGAAGGCTTCTCTAGTACTCTGTAGCCGTGTCTTATGCGAATTTCGTACACGCGGTCAAGCCTGTCAGCAGCGTGTGCGGCAAGCACGTTGGTGGTTCCTGGCGATATGCCTCCACCCAACAAGGCTGTTAATCCAGCATCTTTCCATTTATCGTTCTGGTCAAATTGTTTATTCATCTCAAGTTCAAGCGATTCGTAGGGTTCCGGATCTATTCCCGATGCCATATCTAGGTAGTGTGCCCCGCTTTTCAAAGCAGCATCCATAATATTCAAGTTGAATTTAGGAAGAGTAGCGTTAACAACCACACTAACTCCCTTTGCCACTTTAACTAGATCATCGATGTTCCCCGCGTTGACCTGACAAGCACTCGCATTCTTCAGCCCATGCGTCAACTGTTTAGCCTTTTGCAAATCTACGTCGGCACATTTCACCTCATCAATTTCACGATCTTTGACAAGCTCCGAAGCAATCACTGAGCCAACAGCCCCGCAACCCACTATCAAAATTTTCATGGAAATTTACCTCAACTACTTAAGAAGTCTATCAGTGAAACTAAGACAGCATATAAGACTTCTGCATCTGCGCGCAGTTCTTGACTCTCCTTAGACTCCTGAAGTTTGTTCTTCATCTTTGATATTGTGAAAAACTTATTTTCATGGAATAGTCTAGATGTCAAAACATTAAGAAAGTACATAAAGAAGATGGAACGTTATAGTGTAAAAAAAAATAGGAGAGGTTTTGACTTGAGGTCGGGTTCAGTGCTTTTTCGTCCCAAAGAAATCGGTTCTATGATCGTGAAGAACCGACTGGTTCGATCGGCTACCTACGAGGACATGGCAGATTATAATGGTTTGGTAGACAACAGGTATGTCGCTCTCTATGAAAACCTTGCCAAGGGTGGTGTTGGACTAATAATCGCTGGCTTCGCTTTTGTGAAGGAGAACGGAATCGCCTCAAACTATCAGACGGGCATTCACACCGACGAATGTATTCCTATGCTTAAGAAGTCGGTGGAAACCGTTCATCACGTTAACGGAAACGTGAAATTTGTTTTGCAGATTGCTCACTGTGGTAGACAGGTAAAGCCCGAAATGGTGAAGGAAAGGAAATTCGAGCCCTTGGCTCCATCTCCTATAGCTGATAAATCTGTTGGAGTTATTCCAAACGAAATGACAATTGAAGATATCAAAGATGTTATTCAATCTTTTATAATGTCAGCTGAGAGAGCGAAGAGAGCCGATTTTGACGGCGTTCAACTGCACGCAGCCCACGGCTACTTGTTGTCTGAGTTTCTCTCGCCACACATAAACAAGCGAACCGACAATTATGGTGGGAACACTGAAAACAGAGTTAGAATAATCGTTGAAATCTTCGAAGGCATAAAACAAGTGTGCGGAAAGAATTGGCCTGTTCTCATTAAGTTGCAGGTCAACGACTTTGTGAAAGAAGAGCCTTCCCTAAAGCCGCCAGAATCAATAAAAATCGCCAAGAGAATAGCTGAGGCTGGATTTGATGCCATCGAAATATCAGGCGGCATCTATGAATCCGATGAAGAATCTGACCCATGGTACTTGAAGATAAAAAAAACAAGCGAGGAAGCTTACTTCCTTCCCTATGCTAAAAAGATTAAGAAGGTTATTGGTGACACGCCACTGATTTTGGTTGGAGGAATACGTTCTTTTGAGGTTGCTGAGAGAATAGTCAAAGATGGACACGCCGATTTCGTATCTATGTCAAGACCATTAATAATGGAGCCTGATCTCCCTAATAAATGGTTCAACGAACTCTCCGACAAGTCAACTTGCATCTCATGCAATCGCTGTGATACAGAGATGGAAGACAAAGGACTCCGCTGTTTGCTTCTTGAAGAATGAAGGCCAGTTGGAAACTGGTATGCCAAAATGGTAGAAGTTTAAAAGAAACTCACACTTTCTGTGCAAGACCCTTTAATTTTGATGTCTCTCTTTGAGAGTTGTTTCAATATCAGTCGAAATGTGTCGCGCATTCCCAGCTCTTCTGGAGCTGCAATGCCCTTTTCCTCAATTTTCCCTTGCCCTATGAGCTGAGCTACTATTGATGCAGTGTAGGCTGTGGTTCTAGCCATGGAGGTGACTCCGCCAACTTTATCATAGTAGTCTATCAGGTCGAAGGTGTAGTGCTTAGACTCGTTATCTCCCACAACCTTAACCCTCATAATCACTAGGTCTTGTTCCTCTCCCAGTTCAAGTTTAGGGGCTAGCAAAGTGGTTAGGAACTCTCTTGGAGCTACTTTGGTCTCCTTGATTTGAATGGGTTTGGTGTCAAGCAGTCCACATTCAATTAGGGTCTTAATCTTCTCCGCGTGACCGGGATAGCGCAGTGTCTTTTCAAACATTTCCTTAATGTTTCTAAACTTTTCATTTTCCTTAAACGTGTACAGTAGGGTTGAAAGCCCGTCGGTGTAGAAGCCTTCAAACTTCCCTACGTTTGGGAAATCAACTAACTCCAGACCTGTTAGGGCATCAACCTTCCTTATTTTGCCATTGACAACAATTTGCGCGCTCAAAACATATTCAGTCCAGACACCTTCTAGGTTCCAAGTAACTTTATAGCCGAGGGGTGGAGCCGGCTCGCGAGGTAAACCACCACAAAATATGTGGACTCTGTCTACACTGTTAACCTTGCTTGTTCCATAGCCTGCAAGCATATTGCTCAATCCAGGCGCGACTCCGCAGCCGAGAATGACTGTGACTCCATTATCCCTGGCTTTGTTTCTAAACTTCATATGCTCATCTAGGAAAGACATGTCAACTACATTGACGCCAGTGTCAATCTCTGCTTTAACCGCTGGTACGCTAACATTTTCTGGAAGGGCGTTAACAACCACATCAAAGTTACCTCTCCTAAGTAGCTTGATTAGAGAAGCACGGTTGCTTGCATCTACTTCAAATGTTTCCAGTTTTGGGCTCTTGATTTTGTTCGCGCATAAGTTCAAACTCTCTTTTCTGCGTCCGCCAACTGCAACTTTGACTCCGCTATCAATCAAGTCCTTAGCAGCTGCTGTGCCCATAAGCCCTGTGCCTAAAACGAGCATCTTCAATTTTTAAACACCTCGTAGTCTCTATCAGCCTAAAAATTCCTTCTCATACCTCTTTATAATTTGATTGATTTCCTCTCTCACTGTTTCATCTAGCGGCTCCGGTTTATGCTCCCTCAAGATAATCCTCACATGCTCCTTCGCTACGTCGACAATATTCTTTTCTCCAGAGGCTTTCCAAGAAGCGTAGGACCCTCTATCGCTTATCTTAGGCATCCACAGTTCATCTCTAACATGCCTGAGTGTATGTCTTTCAGCGAGAAAATGCCCTCCAGGCCCAACCTTTCGAATAACATCCAAGGCTAACGTTTCATCATTAACATCCAGTCCAGATGCTACCCTAAGGATTGACTCCCAGATTTCGCTGTCAATCACCATCTGCTCAAGACAAAGAACGTTAGCGGCATCCAAGCCTCCGATTCCCGCAATTATGTCTGCTCCTGCCAAAACAACAGGCATACTTAAAACAGTTTTTTCAAAAGCTGCCTGAACACCTGGAAACTTTGCGTCTGTGCCGAATCCTCCGCCTTCACATGGAAGGCCATAATATTTGGCCATTTGCACGGCAGCCGCGCCTATTACAGCGCCCTCAGGCGCTCCATTCGCTCCAACACCCAATTTTGGATCCATAGGATGAGCAACTATGCTGTAGATAAACGGCGCTCCAGGGTTGGCGAACTGAGTAACAATGAGGCTTCCAAGCGTTTCAGCGTTGCTTAAGGCTAGGGTTCCAGCAAGAGTAACTGGACCAGTGCCACCCGGTTGAGGCATAGCCATTGCCACAAGGGGAACGCCAGCCATAGCAAACTCCACCGTTGCCTCTATTGACCCTTTTTCATAACCCAGCGGGCTCAGAGGACACTGAACCACTGAGATTATGGGCCTTTTCTTGAGAGCTCCTTCCTCTCCCAGAATCGCTGAGGCAACTTCAATCTCGTATCGCGCTTCCCTAGCGCTCAGCGACTCGTGTTCTACATGCTTCACTGTGTTGAGCAGAGACGTGACCAACTCATGCAACTCGTGAACAGGCTTTGGAACATCCGACGCCACTATAGTAGGCCAAAAAATCTGAACACTCTCCAACGCGTCGGCTAAAACCGCGAATTTAGCTAAATCCTCCCTGCTACCCTCTCTGCGTTCACCGGTTTCAGGATCCAGCATGCGAACTCCACAACCATCCGTAGTGAGGTGGCACTTCGCTTGACAGGGAACTGTCACGTCATGTTGTGGATTCCTTGCAGAGAGCCTGACAGTCTTTGGAGCCTTCTTTATGGCTTCCTTAACCAGCGCCTCCGGTATTTTAGCCACTGAGTTTCTGTTGTCAATGTTAGCTCCAGCTTCACCCAATAGTTTCAGTACTCTACTGCTCTGAATTCTCAACCCCACGTCTTCCAAAATCTGTAGAGTAGTGTTATGAATGGAATAGGTCTCATCGTTTGATAAAAGTTTCAGAACTGCTCTTCCCATTTTGGATCCCACGTGATGCTGTGGGTTTACGCTAAGAGCCATTGCTGATAAAAAGACTTTCGCATCTTATTAGTTGGCGCGAACGCGTCTCAGCATCATGGATAGTTGGAATGTCATTATAGACAAGCTGACGAACGCGCAGAAGAAATAGGGATATGTGTCACCCACCTGATAAAGAGCTCCTCCAACAAATGGACCTGCAAAGAATCCTATACCTAACGTGCTTTCAAATATCCCAGCGGTCTTGCCTTTTCTAGAACCGCTTCCTTTCATGAGCCGAAACAGTGCCGTTGAATACGCAATTCCGAAGCCAAGGCCGAAAATTGCGAAGCCGACGAAAAGGATTGGTATCATTGAGGTTAAGCTGATCATAATTAGAGAGCAGAACAAGAAGAAGGGGCTTAGTAGTAACATCTTTCCTTCTCCAAGCTTAAATTGAAGCGTATCTGCCAAGAGAACCGTTATGGTCTGAGTCAGACCTGACAGAAGAAACATGAAGCCTATTAAATCAGCTGAGACACCCAAATCGGTGGCATAAAACGGAAAAAGTGCGCTTAAGGTTCCGCTGGCAAACGCTGAGAGAAAGGTATAGAGCAGAGGGATGGCTTTGGAATCATTTTGAACGAAGTTTTCATTCTCATTCAGATGAGGCTTAGGATAAGATCTGTTGATGTTTGCCTCTGTCCCCAAAAGGAGCAACATTGCGATAAAGAAGAAAACACCAAGTGCCACTAGAAAAGGTGTCCTTATGGAGAACCATGTTATGAGCAAACCTCCTAGTTGAGGGCCAACAATTGTTCCCAGACTCCATGACACATTAAAACCCATTAACGCTTGGCCAAGTTGCTCTATCCCAACAAGGTCTCCAATATGTGCTGTTGTGAGCGGCCAGAATAGGGCGGCTCCAAAAGACAAAACGAAACGTGCAAAAGCAAGTTGGTAAGGATTAGGGGATATGAAGCAAAGAGCCGCTGAGAGAGCTTGAACTATGCCTCCGGTAAAGAGCAACTTTTTTCTCGAAAATCGATCAGAGGCTGATCCAAAAACGCGGGCCATAATGGCATATGTTGCTCCGCTGGAGGCTCCGATAAAGCCGACGAGAAGAGGAGACGCTTCCAAAACGTAGGCAAGGATGGGCGTTGCAAGAGAAATCACCCCTAGGCACGTCTGACTTAAAAAGGCACAGGCATAGAGCACCATGAGGTGAGAACGGATTCTCGTCAGCTCCATATGAACCTTCCTGCAATTTTGAGGTGTGCGTCGCTTCGCTTTTTTGTGGTATCTTCTCAAACTCCAAACCATAATTTAAATGCTTTTGACACATCGAGAAACGTATACTTTAAGGCACACTTTTTGCGCCAGTTAGCCCAACCTTTTTATCGCGAGTATCGTGCGGCTTGTATCGTTTTCTCAAGATCTATCGGCTACTTGAGTTTTGGTCATTTCTTGGAACGTGCCCAGTCCCATTTCAGTGAGTTTGCGCAGTAAAGGTTAGCGCGCGATATGTATTTATGAAGAAAGTAAACGTTTATAAAGTAAAATTTACAATACCAGAAAAACTCTTTCAATCTTTGTAGGGGGCCTCCAAGTTGAGTAAAGTATCCACGCCTGCTGCTGACGGCTTCGCGATGCCTCCTGAGTGGGCCCCTCACGCCGGATGCTATATTTCTTGGCCGTGTCGCAAGGACTTGTGGGAGGGCTACATGAAGGATGTACAGAAATCTTATGCCGATGTGGCTCAAGCAATCCACCGTTTTGAACCCGTCACCATGCTTACTCCGTCATCGGCTGTCTCTGAAGCCCGTTCGCACTTAAGTTCAGACATCGAGATTTTCGAGGTTGATCTTGACGATTCTTGGGTGCGGGACAATGGGCCAATCTTCGTGGCTTCTGACTCTGGAGAGGTGGCTCTCGTGGACTTTGACTTCAATGGTTGGGGCAACAGGTACCGCCCATACGACAAGGACGATGTGCTCCCTGCTGTCCTCGCCGAGGCTTTAGGCATCCGTTACTACAAAGCCCCAATGGTTCTCGAAGGTGGCGCCTTTCACGTTGATGGTGAAGGCACTCTACTCACGACGGAATCGTGCTTGCTTAATCCTAACCGCAATCCGCATCTTTCCCGCGAGGAAATCGAGAACACACTTGCTGACTATCTCGGAATCAGCAAGGTGATATGGCTCGGCCGCGGCCTGCATGGTTCAATGACTGATGGTCATGTCGATGGAGTGGCATGTTTTGTGCGTCCTAGAGTTGTAATGGCAGCGAGCACGAACGATCCATCTGACGCAAACTATCCGACGCTAACCGACAACTTGAATCGCCTGCGATCAGCCACCGATGCCAAGGGCCGATCAATCGAGGTCATTAAGATGCCCTTGCCGAAGCGCCATGAGTTTGAAGGCAAATGGATTGCCGCGACCTACATCAACTTCTACGCCCCCAATGGAGGAATTGTTGCACCAGTCTACAATGATCCCAACGACAAAGCGGCTCTCGCTGTCTTGCGCGAGACCTTTCCCAACAGGGAGGTGGTTGGCGTGAACAGCGTGTATATTGGTCTAGGTGGCGGTAGCATTCATTGCATCACCCAGCAACGCCCTCTCGGCCCTCGTTAAATTATCCCAAAGTTTCCAAGAGCAGCAAAACCGCGCAGTGCCTTGCCTTCTCGGTTCTTGCAGTCTTGCACTAAATCAAAATAATCCGGCATTAGTCTTGAAGATAGGTTTTGAATCTTCTGTTTCAACCGTGCCAACGCTCCCACCGTAAGATTCCACACATCCATGGCTGACTTGAAGCCCGTTCCAGGCTTCGCTTATCCCGACTGGACCTGTAACGCCATGAGTGGCATTAATAATTTAAGCATCACCAAAATTAATTGCCATATGCGCGCCCATAAAAAATGAAGAATTAGTTTCTTTCATTTTCCTCTTCTTAGCTCAATGTTTCTTTTCTTTTCTCATCCTCTTCAGTTTCTCAAGTTTCTCTCTCTTGCGCTTCATTTCATCAAAATCCTCAAGGATTGGTCTTGGAAGACCGAATCTAGTATAAACGTCCGGTTTTCCCTCTGGTGGGACTAAAGGATATCTGGGCTCCCTCTTCTTCACCAATCTCAGATATGCCATGCAACATAAGAAAATGAACCAACTCCCCAAAAACAAAATAGCCCAAGGGGACCGCAGATAAATGGCAATGAATATTGGAAAAATCCCTGCAACAAGAAGGAAAATGCTCCAATAAGCGAGTCTCGATTTTTCAACCAATCAATTTCCCATATCTATTGCCTGATTCTCAGCATAATAACCTTTACGAATCCATCTTGCTTCTTAATACACGAACACCTATTCTTAACTCGCGCAACTCTGATTATGAATGGTGGTGGTGCATTAGTAATTTAAGCCCCAAACTTCTAATCAGAATTATCTGATGTGGGCATTCAGGTGGAAAAAGCGCTGTTTCAAAGTCAAAACGAAGAGTTCATAGTCAAGGCAGTGCACATTCGAGAGTGAGGTGTCTTTACAACGATTGGGACGCCCGGAAGAGGTTGCAGCGCTCTTTGCCTTCCTAGCCTCAGACGACGCAGCATTCATTACTGGACAATATTTCGTGATTGATGGCGGAGAGATTTCGGGCGGGCCAGCCGGCCAAGAGAAGCCAATAGTTAGCGGTTAAAGCCTGAAGCAGAAACGCTCAAGGACACAAAAATAATCAATGAGAAAAAAGAGAGGAATTGCAAGAGATTTCGCCATCAAATAGGATGTAACCGGCTTCTATGAGTTTGGTTCTAGCGCGCGCTACTTCCTTTTTTCTGAGCAGTTTGACATTGTCTATGCATTAGCAAAGAAAACTTATTAGCTACATGAGCCAAGCATGACAAATATGAAGATAGGTTCTCAAACTAGAATTATTGACATTACCGAAAAGGATGAATATGAGAAATATCTCAACAGGTGCCTAGTCGGTCTACCGTCTAAACGGTACGAGAAAAGGATTGAATACTTGAAAAAAGCCATCCCAAAAGGGTTTCGTAAAAAACTCCTGATTCTTAACGGGGAGGTTGTTGGCCAGATAGAGTACTCACCTGCAGAAGCCTCCTATTATCCTATAATGGGAGAAAATCTAATTGTAATGAATTGCATTTGGGTCTTGAGAAAAGCAAAAGGCCATGGCTTTGGAAAACAGCTTTTAAAGGGCATGCTAAAGAGTGGAAAAGATGCTTCCGGTTTCGCAACTATAGCTTTGGAAAATCATTGGAGCCCATGGTTGAGGAAGGAGCAAATAGAAAAGCTAGGATTCAAACCCTTAGACTCAATTGAGGTAACGCACAAAACCAAATATAAAGGACAAGTTTTTAGCATATGCCTCATGTGGATACCAAACACCCAAAACGCAAAACCGCCAAAATGGAACCAGCGAAAACTATTAGAAGGCATAACCTCTTGTATTGCACATCCACTCTACCATCCACAAACATATGAACCAAAGCAAATTCTCGAAAAACACTAACACGAAATAGCAATGACTTCAGCTTCTACTACTATTGATCGTATGCAGTATTCATATCGAAACGCAAGTAGCATCGCCAACACCATCAAAATAGACTCCAAATTTTCGGAATAAGTTATATTTAGTTGCTGTTTATTCCATATAGAGGCTGTAGGGTGTTGGGTTGAGGTGAAAAATAGAATTGAGTGAACCAGAACTTCAAGAAGTCGGCAAAATTGCTCATTTCTTTTCAAAGATAAGCGTGGCTGTGGTGGAGTTGGAGGCACCCTTGTCAGTGGGCGACCAAATACGCATTCAAGGTCCAACCACAAATTTCGAGCAGACAGTTCAATCTATGCAGATTGAGCATAAAGACGTTAAGGCAGCCAACGCTGGCCAGAGCATAGGGTTGAAAGTGAACGAACGCGTCAGAGAAAAAGATACAGTCTACAAAATAGTCTCATAGTGTCGGTCGGATCCCATAAAAATTCGCTGACATCCCACTCGTCTAAAAAAGTCCACCCATTTTTCTACGGAAGACTCCATGCTCACATCTAGCATTTACATCTCGGAGAGTCAGAAGTCGAATTTGCCTGAAACGTATTTGGAGCCTATTTGGATCATATATTGAACCCGAGGAGTAGGCTGTGAGAGAACAAACACACACAAAGAAACTGCAAGACTACAGACTTCGAATACGTACGCACCTATGACAAAATGATGCCCTGTAGAAACTACAAGCATGTATGGTTTAGCCTAGGCTGAATGGTGAAGACTCAGCTTCCTTTTTCCAAGTCAACACACGCGTAACAGAGCACATTTCACAAAAGATTTTTAATAATAAGAGAGCGATACTTAAAGCGTGCACATCGCAAACATGGGAAGTAACCCGAATTGAGGATAGCTGTTTTAGGAGCTGGAAGACAAGGAATCATAGCAGTTACTGATCTTCTTGATAAGGAAGTGAGCCCCGGCATAAAGGAGATTCTTGTAACTGACTTTCGCAAAGAGACATTGCACAGCCTTTTAGGCGAATTTAAAGACGACCGGTTAGTCGGAAATTGGGCTGACATCTCCAATGTAGATGAGACAGCCAAGATGTTAAAAGAATACGACACGACGATCAACTTGACCTGGTACAACCTTAATCTGACCATAATGAAAGCTTGCCTAAAGGCGGGCTCCAATTACACTGACGCTGGCGGTTTATTCCACATGACTAGAAAGCAACTGGAGCTGGATGACGACTTCCGGAAGGCCGGATTGACCGCAGCGCTGGGATGTGGTGGCAGTCCTGGACAACAGAACGTACTTGCCAGAATCGCCGCAGACAAACTTGACGAGGTCGATGAAATCCACATCAGACTTGGGAAAGGACCTGCGGTCTACACATTACACTCAGAAACGGCAACTCTGGCAAAGTACATCGGGAAGGGGTGCAAAACAGTGACATTTAAACAGACCCTTAGCTCTGAAATGAAGGAGACCCTGAAAAAGCTGAGAGATTTAGGACTAACCAGCAAATCCGAAATTACGGTAGGTGGTATGAAGATTGTGCCATACGATGTCGTCATAGACATCATAGAAGCAAACAAAGACCAAAAGATCTTCCGATATTCAGGCAGGACAATAATGGACGAGTTTATGATACCCGCTGTTGAATACATCAACGGTGAGTTCAAGGAGTTTGAACCAGGCTCTGGCGATGAGATGATAACCTTCCCTGAACTCTTTGGAGATCAGTTAGGCATACCAAGCGCAATAGTGAAAGGAAGGGTCAAAGGTAACCCAGCTATATCCCTCGCAGGCATGCTCTACCACGAAGATCCATCTTTCATAATAAGATATGCAGGAACTGGACCAATGATATCTCTTGTTGCTCAGATGATGACTAATGGCGAGATCAACAAGAGAGGAACGTATCCGCCCGAAGCGATCGTAAACCCAACGAGATACAAAGAGGAGATGAAGAAGAGAGGTTGCCCCGGCTTCCTAGAGACACTCATCGTAACCGAGAAAACCTAGGCTCGTATCCTCTCATTTTTTAGAGAATAGAAACACGCGGTATCAAAAAATATGGGATACCTTTTGTTGTTTCAGGAAGTATCTCATATGCCCAATGAGAACGTAATGGTTTACAAAAAGCGCAGGTAAAAAGAGTCAAAAAGTGGGTTTTTGATTCTTATTTTGAATTCTTAAACGATTTATCCTTGCATGATGAACAAAGAAAATAGGCGTTACAAGAGATGCCGCCTTCAAAACTAGACAAATACTTGAATATTCTTGAGGTTTTGGTTCAGCGACCACAGAAACTGGATTACATTGCCTATAAGACCAGCATGGAATGCACCGCATTAAAGCGTTGCTTAAATTTTCTGGTTTCAAACACTCTGGTAGAAGAACGAACGGTTACTGATAAGCGAATAGTCTATGCCATCACTGAAAGAGGCGTATCGGTGTTCAAGACCCTGCGAGCTTTGAAATACCTTGAAAAACTGAAAAAATGTTTACCCACAGTCGAAGAAGCACGCGAGATAGCACCAGTGATTTTGAAGCGTTCTCAAAAATGGAGACAAGACTAACCGTCTTAAACGTAAACTGGCATTATTTCCCTTTCCTTAGTTGAAGTTCCATTTCTGTCATGCAACGCCGCGTGCTATGTTCCGTCTATGTTGCGCGTCTTCTTTTCCTTGAAACGGTCACTTGCGGCTCCTCAAGTCTTTTGGTTGCCAACACAAAGATCAGCCAAACAAATAAGCCATACACTACGCCGTTTGTTATGGCATTTATTAAAGGTGCATACACCGCAGCGGGAATATTAAACCACGTTGGAACCATGTTGCCAGGAAAAAGTGGCACAGGAACCGCCAAAGACGCCAAAGTGAACAAGAGAAAGAACGCCGCAAAAATCGCCTTTCCCCGCAACTCCTACACACCTCTAAACCAAACGCAAGCATGCCATCACAATTGAACCATACACTGAAGAATCTTCGAACACGTCAAACATTCGTCGGGAATAGTTGCATTGGGAGGTCTGTTCTTCAAATAACCCATGTGATGAGTACACTCAGAAGCCTTGAAGGGTTTATCAGGTTTAACATCCGCGTCCTTTCGTACAGTCTTACCCTTTTTCACGCCAAAATCATAGTTCTCAGAAACTTCGTCGATGTTCAACTTGGAGAAACAGTAAGGACAAGCATAATACGTTTCAACCTTAGAACCGCGAGACAAATTGGTCAAGCGCACTGGCTCAGAAACAGCCCGACCACACTTAACATACGGGCAAACTAAGCCCCCATCCTCCAACGCTGTCTCCTCGCTTAAATTAGCGTTTATGGCCATTTCATTTCTGTCTTTTAACAAGCGTGAAACTACCACAGCATTCAATTTCGTCGCTCCTCAATAAATACATTGAATATTAATATTTAATAAAGTTTTGCGCACAGATGGCGAACAGAAATACATTTGATGCAAATTGATGGAAAGACACGCTCATATTTTCATAAGAGTTGCCAGCTCAATGGCAAGAAGAAAATGGCATTTCTGCTGTAGTCGAGAAGGCTATCGAGGTCGCAGCGAAATTTAAAAGCCCTAAGGGTAATCTGAGCTCAACGGATAGCCAGTTTTGACATATGATACCTCAGCCCACAATGCGACTCGCCCACAGCATAGGATCACAACTGGCTGCAAGATGCGCTGCAGTCATTATTGGATCCATCGCACTGAGGATAAAAGCCAAATGTTGACTCAATCATCCAGAAGTGAAGAGGTAGCTCTTGCCGCTTGCGTTCTTAAGGTTGACGATAACGCCCCTCAATATGCCCTCGTTGTACTCGCTTCCAGGATTCAGGCACAAGGTTTTACCAATCTTGACGGCGCCTTTGGATTCATGAATGTGTCCATGCAACCCGAGCAGTGGCTGCTGTCTCTTTATCGAGTTGCGA
>Ga0315308_1000045_pt1 | contig 58464 bp, 67 predicted proteins | sample TDP3_MG_FD_203078 | JGI IMG/M metagenome (GOLD analysis project Ga0315308, IMG submission 203078) | Freshwater sediment microbial communities from Lake Towuti, South Sulawesi, Indonesia - TDP3 | ecosystem: Environmental > Aquatic > Freshwater > Lake > Sediment | place: Indonesia: South Sulawesi...
CGTTTTTGCTGCTGATTTCTCTCGTCGCGCCTTTGACTGTTGCTACTGGTCCAACGCAGCCAGATCCTGGCACTGGATTGATTGACACTACAACCCTTTACGTGGGCACTATTGGTTGGGGTCCGCGGTATGCTGATCCTGTGAGGGCGTTCGACACTGCGAGCCGTGAACTTTTGTTCAACGTGTATGATACTTTGATTGGAATGGGATCGCCTGTGAGTAACTTCTGGAAGAACAACTGGGACGTTGAAGAGCAGTACTGGCGCTTCGAGCCGATCCTAGCCACAAACGTTCCAACACGCGTAGAAGTCCTGAAGGACTTTGTTTATGGGGGAGACATACCCATCGTAGTGAGTGGCGGAGGTTTCGATTTCTGGGGAGTTTTCATTTCAGGGCATGACGATGGCCTTGGGCCGGTTTTCGACAAGACTGCTAGCGATATATACGATATGTTCCACGCCGCTGGCTACATCGGATTTCCACTGCCGCAAGCTACATGGGTTGACGTCCAGGCCGGCATCAGCTTTCTTAAACAGGTAGCCAACAATAACGATGTTGTCGTGTTCTACTATTGTGGCCATGGCTTTCGAAGAGCCGATGGAGATCCTGCCTCTACCGACGAACCGCTTAATGAATATCGCCAAAAGAACAGTATGGAAGATTATAGTGAACCGGCTTTTAGTCCAATGGATGAGGGAATATGCTTAAACGAGTGGGTTACTGATGACGATTTGGGACAGGAGTTGGCGGGAGGATGGCAAAGCCCCGATATCAGGATAATATTAATCTTCGACTGCTGTTTTGCTGGTGGGATGATTGACGGGCAGAAGGACCCTGGTGCGACGTTAAGAAACAACATTTGCATAATTCTGATGGCACAGGAAAGACACTGGGTTGCTTGGAAGACCGAGGACTTAGTATACCCTGTGTTTTCCAATTTCCTTCTTGAGGGCCTTAACAATTTGGAGGCCGACACAAATCCGCGCGACGGCACTCTCACTGCAGAGGAGCTTTTCGATTATGCAAACCCTAAGACCCGCGCGCATATTCAAACGATACCCGAGATCTATAACCGCGACAATGATGGAGATGGTCGAGTAAATGAAGACCCTTTTGGAGACGCTGATGGATACGGCGATCAGGGTGATGATTCGGATAGTAGCATAAACGAAGACCCGCGCGACTTTCAAAATCCGATATGCGGTCCCCGCATGCGCTGGGTTGACAACAATCCAGACTCTGTGTTTGGCTCAGGAGACGTCGTTTATTTGATGGACTATGAGGGTGAAAGTCGCACATGGCAGGTTATCAGCGTCGACAATGCCCCCCCACGAACAATATTCCACCTACATCGATTCTACTATGACTTCAACATAAGAACCGATGATGGCCATGGTAACCGAATACGTTTCTATGACGAGTCAGGCAATCCTGTTGACACCTTCGACATTTATGATGCTGAATATTCGTTCGAGAGAGGTTTGGTGCAAGACCAGGGTGGCAGCCCAATGTGGATGTTCTACAAGCCGTTCTTCGATCAGATGAATAGCGAGTTCTGGGACACAGGCGATCCAACATATGCAATCGACTTAGCATACTTGATAAATGATGCAGTTGAAATAATGAGTATAGAGCCGAACCCGCAAACTCTTAGAATTAACGTAGGCATATCTTTCCCAGACACCGCCTTTAAACAGATAATGTGCCAAACATGGGCTTCAATGGTAAGCAAGGCTTTCTCAAGAAACATCACATGTTGGGACGGGGACCTGTTCATTGATCAGAACCATAATGGCCTGCCAGACTGGTGGGACTCTGGCATGGTGCGTCGTGTGAGCCGCTCACCCTATGACGTTGTTGGTGCATACAGGTATGTTGGTACAGGACCATACTACGTTAAAGTGTTCGACTCAATAAACTTTATAGTGGTCTTGGAAAGAAATGCAGGCTACTGGAAGGGTTGGCCGGCAACAGACAGGAAAGCCTTCCTACAACGCATCGACATAGAATACATAGCTGACTGGGCGCCTAGAAGAGACGCCTTCATCGCATGTCAACTCGACGTGTGCGCAGTCCCAAGAGCCTTCATGAGCGAACTGCTAGACCAATATATGGAACCAAAGTATCCAGAAATAAAGACGATCAAGAACATTTCACCCTCGCTGACAATGGACTCCATGCACTTCACTTTTACAGTTGATCCAACAAGCCCATACCTACTTTCAGGCCACTTCCCAGACGGCATTCCACCAGACTTCTTCAACAACATCCACGTTAGGCAAGCATTTGCCCACGGATTCGACCGTGAGGCGTACATCCGCGACACTTGGATGCGCGAGGCAATATGCAGAGAAACACCCCTCATCTACGGCCTAGTACCAGACTACTACACTAAGAGCCCAGACCCACCATACACCTACGACTACAGCCAGGCCCAAGCAGAAGCCAACCTGAAACTAGCCATGTTTGGCGGCACGAGCGTGTGGGATTCGGGATTCAAACTGGGACTAGCATACAACGAAGGAAACGACCAAAGAAGAATCGCCTGCGAGATGCTGAGAAACTTCTTCGGAGCTCTGAGCTATTATGACGGAAGAATAGGCAAGCCTCCATTCAATATCGAAGTGTCAGAGGTCGGTGGGGCCGCATATTTAGACTTTATCGAAGAGTTTAAGCTACCCATGTGGAGCATGGGCTGGCCTGCAGACTTCGCAGACGCGGACAACTTCGTGCGCCCATACATGCACAGCTACGGCTACTTCGCCTTTTTCCAAAACTATACTTGGTGGAACGGTTGGACGATACCGGGCCCACGCACAGGGTTCGACAAAGATACACTGATTGACTTGGCTGTTAAAACTAACGACTCAGACCCGAACAGGGCGAAGTACTATGCAGACTTGGACGACATATACATTATTGACTGCCCAAGCTTCCCAATAGCTCAGGGTTTGGGCAGAAGATTCTGCAAGTACTGGGTTAAGGGCTGGTACTACAACGCACTCTATCAGTCAGACTACTACTACAAGATGTACAAAGAACAAGCATGTTGGGCTGACATAACAAGCCATATCGTCGGCGTTCCAGACCGCGTCTGCGACATGAGAGACATCGGCTACATAGCCCAACACTTCGGGGCTGAAGCACCAAAGCCATCTGCTCCAGTGATATATGATGTTGACTGGGCTCCAGGAACATACGGTTGCGGAGGATGTGACGTTTACGGCGACAGAATAGTCGACATGCGTGACATCGGCTTCGCATGCAAACACTTCGGCGACACAACAGGACCATAAAAAACAGAAAATTCCTCTCTTTTTTTGTTCGAAATCGTCTGTTTCACTAATTCCATTTGAATTCTGCTTTTTTATTGTGAAAATTGTTTAAATCTGGCTTCTTTTGCCTTTTTCTAGTTGAGGCCAGAGCTGTTTGGTAAGCGTTGCCGTAGATGATGTTCGTGATGTGCTTAACGTGTCTGCAGCGGATGTTCCTGATTCTAAGGTTTTGAAAATGATTAAGCGGGCTGAGGTTACGTTGGAACTTGAGCTTGGCAAAGAAATAGACTATAACGACTGCACTGACGCTGAAAAGGAGTTCATCACACTTTTAGCCGCTGTCTATGCCATCTGCTATATAACCGGCGGCTCAGCCGTTGGCTTAAACTTCAGCGTTGGAGACCATAACGTAAGCATGCTAAGTGAAGCTCCGCCGCTTAATGTTCTTCAGGCTGAATTGGAACGCATTTTGAACGGTTTAAGACAGCCTCATGTTGGGAGCGTCTAGGTATGGCCACAGTTCCAGAGTCTTATTACCAGTTTGTTATGGATTATGCCCCTTATGTTTACGTTGTTCCGCCTAACACTCCAGACCCAGAATGGGGCAGAGCAGCCTTTGCAGCGGCCTTCGCCATCGACTTCCTCTACGAAGCCTATTCCAGCAAACAGTTTGAATACCGCAAAACAGATATCCACAACAAAATCGTGAGCCTTGCGGACTGGATTCTAACGCAACAGTGCACAGACGACACGAAGAAGGCTTACGGCGGATTCAAAAGCAACGAGACAAGCGATTATTATTACAGTGTTGACGCGTGCCGCGTTATTCCCGCCCTGGTAAAGGCTTACGTGCTGACTGGAACAGTTGAATATCTGAACGCCGCGAAGCTTGCTGGAGCCACTTTTCTCTACAATATGCAACACACGCCAAGCGAGTTAGGCATACACGACAAATATTATGGCGGATTCACAAGAGCAGTAACATTAGCAGATGCTTGGCTCCGTCAAATGGATATCGAATGCCTCTACGGACTTACTGGCTTGAAAATGCTCTGCGAATATGATTTGGCGAACAAAAGTAGGTACGAAGGCATGATAGCCGACGCCATAGGTTTTCTGCGGTCAGGCTTTGAACAGTTCCAGCTTTATTATGATCCCCTGCCAAGCGGAGACGGCGAATGGCACAGAGTCGGTGTTAACGAAACCGAAATCTATGATGACTCTTTTGCGTATGCCCTGTTTGGCTTATACGATTATGAAGGTTGGAGCCCAACCGTCCAGAAGGTTTACAACTACATCAACACTGTTAGAGCTTCTCCACAATATCCAGCCTACAATCCCACGATCTGCTGGGCAGGCTACATAGACATTGCTTCACGCTTCCCAGCCTGCAACTACTATGATGCAGTTACAAGCGGGATCTTGTGGCGAATCCGCAAAAACCACGACAAGCCAAGCCTTGAGTTCAGCATGAAAATAATCGATAAGCATCAAAGCGAGTTCATGTATTGGGGAGTCAAACATGAAGATTATGGTTATGTTGAAACCAAAAAGGCCACGGCAACAGTATGCTGGCTTTCACTGCTATACCTAAACTATGAAAACCCCATAACAAGGCTTACGCAAATTCTGCGCTCAACAGGCGAGAATATAACACTTTATGCTGTCAGAGAAGCCTCAGACAAGATCAGTTATGGGGAAGCAATAGACGTCAAAGCCATAGTTTCCCCGATACGTACAGACGAAATCCCCATTGAGCCAGGCTACATAGTTAACGACTACATAACAGTCTACACGTTCACACCATTAAGGCAGAACGATAAGATCCGCAGAAAAGGAGAAGACTACGAGGTACTGGGCGTTCAAGCCTTCGACTTTGCCGGCGAAACAGCCTACTTCAAAGCAAACTGTAGGAGGCTTATTGGACAGTGAGCGAATTTGAGGACCCCACTACAACATTGGTCAGGCTTCTCCAAGAGAACATGCATATCGAGAAAGATGACAGCAGCGCAGCCAACATTCACATTAGCCACGAATGGTATGACCGAGAGCTTTTCAAAAGCTATGACGGGCAAATAACCGTTGGCTTAGCGGAAAGCCGCGATACAAAAATTGAGATGTCCGGAAGGATACGCAGAAGATTAGGCTCTTTACGAGTAAACGTTTGGACGACAGATAAACCTGCAACATCTGATACTGGCAGAATCATGCGAAACAAAATGGTTGAAGAAGTTAACCGCGTTGTAAGACAGAACCAAAATAAGCCAAATGTGACAGAATACAACTTTGCCGGTTCAGGCTATCCGGAAGGCAACCCGCAAAAAGCCTTTCAAGCAGGAACATCACAAGAGCTTTCTCCCGAGCATGGTGACTGGACCGAATTAACGAGTGCTGAGTACCAGAAAGTCTGGTATAGCGATGATGTACGCCATTCTAAAAGCCATAACGTTAATGGAGAATATACTCTGATGCTTTTCTGCTTCAAAATTGATTCTCGAGAAAAAACCGTTAAAAAAATCGTTTTAGCCTTTGAAGGCTACGGTACATCTCCGCTAGGCGACGGTGTAACCATAAAAGTTTGGAATCACACGGTGAGTGCATGGCAAAATGCTCAAACGGGAACCAGCTGGACCGATGAAACATTAACCATCACGCTTACATCATCGCTCACAGACTTCATTGATGGTGATGATGGCTATGTTTGGTTTCTCGCCAGGACAGCAAATCCAAGCGATGGCATAAGTCCAGCCATACTGTATTGTGATTGTGTGAGTTGTACGGTCACTGTTAACGGGATCACATACTTGGATGTTGTGAGTTTTCGCGACGCAGACCGCGTTGACGTTAAACCCTTCATCTTCCGCACAGAGTTTATTCTCAAATCATGGTCCTTCGAGGACATTGGAGACGCATAGTAAAAGAAGGAATGAAAAGAATGGTTGAAACATACGGAGCCCATGAATGCCGCGTCTACTTCGTGCAGGAAACAACCTATGGAGAAACGCCAACAAACCCATCCATGGTTGGCATAAACGCCGAGGGTGTGGAACCCAGCTTAGAGCCTAACTTGATAAAAGTAAGAGGCGTAGGCTCAAGGGACCTCCAAGCTCTAAAGAAAGGTTTCAGAAACGTAACATTGAAAATCCAACATTTTTTCAGCAGTGAAGCGCCAATAAACTTCGTTCAACATGTACAAACACTAAACAGCCTAAGCGTTCAAGTGTTATACTACAAGGGCTTGTTCACTTCTGCAACAGACATCATAAGCCTGCTGTACAAGGGGTGCAGAATCAACAAACTAACAGTGGAATGTGGCATAGAAGACTTTGTAAAGGCAACAGCCGAACTGATCGGAAAAGATGTTGCGATCGGGACGAGCAAGATCACTGGTGCAACATATGGCGACTACGGCGGAGCCATACCATATAACGAAAGCTACATACAGCGAGGAATAGGAGACGGTTCGGGCTTAACAGCAATGGAGAGGGTGACAGACTGGAAGTTCACGATAGAAAACAATTTGAAGCATGTGCCCGTCATCCGCTCAACCGACGGTCACCTACTCAAATATTTGCCTGCTAGACACCGCAGCTTGACAGGGGAGTTAACCTTTGAGTTTGAGAGCAAACAGGAATACGATGACGTAGTCAACGACGCCGAGTTCAGCTTAAAATTTGGTTTAGGCGGAACAAACAGTGCCCTATTCAAATACTGCAAATGGGAAAAAGTGGCTGCACCAACACGCATCGAAGATCTTGTTTCTCTAAAGGCATCTTTTCTCGCTCAGGATGTCATCGTAAGCTAGGAAGCTTAAGAATGCGAACAGAGGTTTTGGAGTTAGATGAACGGTTTGGAAAAGACTATGTTGGAGCGTACGTTTTTCAAGAAATATCATGGGCTAAACGCAGCCGCATAATCCAAAAACACACAAAATACCATCCAATATCGGGACAAATTGTTAGCAGCGACTACATAGCTATACAAGCAGAAACCATTTGGGCTTCACTTAGAGAACAACCACCTCGCAAATTCATAACACTCGAGAAGTTGCTTAGCGAGGATGAGGGTATACCAATAGGCTTAGGCGAGCTTTTCAGCCAAATCGTGAATAGACTTAACGCTTTAAGCTTGAACGAAACCGCTTTTTTATCCGAGCCATCAGAAAACAAAAGCCAAACGCAATCCTCACAGACTTCCGCCTCTGTAAAGAGTTCGGGTGGACACTTAAGCAGCTTGCAAGACAGCCAGCAAAAACAATCCAGCAATTCATCATGATTCTGAATGAAATGGATAGGCAAGCGGAGGAAGATAAGCAGAAAATGGAGAGGGAGGCAAAATGGCGGTCGAGATAACCTGTGATGTTGAAGGTGTTGAAGAGTTTAAGGCTGCTATGGAAACGTTTGATTCAGCCATGCAAACACAGGTTTATAGATATTTATACAGTTGGGCTTCTGACGTGAAGGCTTTAGCCATGCAACTTGTTCCTGTCCGCACTGGACATTTGCGAAGCACAATATACGCTAAGATAAGCGAGTGGGTTGCTGAAATAGGGGCAGAGGCTACTTACGCCTTATTTGTCGAGATGGGCACCCGATATATGCAAGCTCGTCCATACCTTTACCCAGCCATGCAGGAGCATCTGCCACGGCTTGAACAGATAATTTGCGAGGCTATTGACGCTGCAAAAGCGGGGGCTGGCTTAACATGAGTTTTAGGGAAATAGCTATAACCATTCGCGCCGTTAATCGTGCAAGCCACGAGTTTGCAAGGGTTCAATCTGACGCTGAAGCCTTAAACGTTCGAATCAAAAGTTTAGGCACAGCGATTGCTGGCTTGGGAGCAACTGGCACTGCTATTGGGCATATAGCCCACCAGTTCGGCTTATTAAACACTGAGCAAGCCAGAGTTTTCAATAGCGCCATGATGGTTATCACAGTTATGGGCATGTTTATGCGAACAAGCTGGGGTGTAGCCTTAGCTCAAAAGGCTTATGCGGCTGCCTGTTGGGTTGCGACTGCAGCGCAAAGTGCTTTAGACGTTAGTTATGCAGGCTTTTTGGCTTTAACAGGGGTAGGCATTGCGGTTATTGTTGCTGCTGCAGCTGCCATGTGGTATTTTGCCAGTCAAGTGAATGCGGCAACGGCAAGTGTTCAAAGCTTCAACGAAGCTGCTGCTGAAATGCCCACACGAACACGCAGCGTAGTCCGTGCCGGAGAAGAGGAGATGTTCAGGCGGGGTGTTGAATGAGCCTTGAGCGTTGAAATCCCGAAAGTTGCAATCGCTTTTGGTGCTGTGACTCCGCCTCAAGGAGACGTTATCGAAGTAAGGGTTCATTTGGGCTGCACAAAAGAGGTTAGCAGCTTCGAGTGCCTCTTGCAAAATTGGGATAAGAAGTATAGTGCAGGCGGGTCTTATCCGATTAGTGTTGGCATGGACGGTCACATAGATATTGGAAGAGGCTCAAATGTTCCGCAGACAATTACTTGTCGTGTTGAGAATGTTAAGTACGAATCTGCATCTACCGAGAATTATTTGGGTGTTAGCGGGAGATGTTGGGGCGAGAAGCTGTTCCGAAGAGTAGTCACAAAGACTTATGAAAACAAGAAAGGCGAAGAAATTGTTAAAGATTTGCTTGATTATTACGTGGGTTTAAGCCATGTTAGGGATTCCACAGAGCTCGTGGAAAGCACGGACACCACCTATACCAAGCTTGAATATGATAACACTCCTGTCTTTGATGTTCTCAAATACGTCGCGGAATCAGCAGATAAAAGCGGTGTAATAGGTTTTGATTTTCGTGTTGCCCCAGACGGTAAATTCGAGTTTTTCCCAAGGAACAGCAAAACTTCGCCTATAAGCCTCAGCGAGAAAATCGAGTCTAGCGAATACCGAAAAGACATTCACCGGGTAAGAAACAAAATCACTGTTTATGGCGCAGCTGATAAAAGTGTTCCAGCGGATAAGGATGCTTGGACTGAGGGCCTATCGCCTGCGGATGGTTCTTGGAGTGCTGTTTCTGGACAAGTAAGCTTTGACACGGCAACAAAGAAAAGGGGCGGCGGGAGCATCAAAACATACGCTCAAAACCTTTACTATGCAGCTTGTTTGTTCACGTTGAACAGCGGCAAAGAAGTCAACGCCAGCCTTTATCCGGTTTTAAACTTCCTTTTGAGGCGGGACAGCAGCTTCAACGGAAACGTAAACATAATACTTTTTGATATTGCAGATAAAAGTGCCGACCATTTCTTCAACGTTGGACCTGACGAATGGTTCCAGAAACAACTAAGCGTTGGAGCCAAAAACGCAGATATTTGGGATGTTGAAGGCGGCTTTGACTGGACAAAAATAAAAGCGGTTCGTTTTGACTGCTGGTTCAGCGGAAGTGGCACGGGCAGCTTCTGGATTGACGGCTTATTTTTCGGTGGGCGACGATACAGCAGTACACAAGAGGATTCTGGAAGCCAGTTGGCTTATGGTTTGCGTGAGCTTGTCGAGGTGGATGAGGAGCTTTACAGCGACAATGAATGCATGTTAAGAGCTAAGGCATTACTTAATCATCTGCAAAGCCCAGCAGAGTATCTCACGGTAAGAAGTACAGTCATAGACTATGGCAACACTTCCCTTTTACCCGGCGACAAAATTCACGTTACATTGCCAAACGAGAATGTGGACGCTGATTTCTGCATTTTAAGCGTTGAATACCACGTTGACGCCAGAACGCAGACGCTTGAAACAAGCCTAGAGCTTGGACGGGAACAGCCGCTTTTGGCTGATTACTTGTTTGCTTTGCGTAGCAAGACGGATCATTTGAGCAGGTATAAGGTTGCGAGGCTGATTTAGGCGTGGGCAAGACTGCTAAGAGGACTGTTGTTGAGGTTCGCGATGATTTGCATATGGAGATAAGAAAATTGGCTTTGTTGAATGACTTGCGAATTTACGAGTTGACAAACGCGATCGTCGAAGAATTCCTAGAAGACCAAGAGAGATTGAAGGTTTTGATTAAGAGATTAAAACTGTAATCTTAAAGCGGCTCGATTTTTGAAAAGAAAGGGGGGAGCGTTTAAGGTGTTGGTGGCGGCGGCTGAGTCTCTGGGGGAGGCTGTTGAGCTGGTGGAGGAGGCAGAGCTTCTGGAGGCTTTCTTCTACGTGTTACCAGGACAACCACTACTACTACAACAACAATAACGACAGCAACAACGACACCTATGACAAGTATCCAAAGCCAGTCGAGACCTGCAGCTGCAATCTTGAAGGTCTGGACGCTGTTCTCGAAGGTAGGGAGATATGTCTGATATGTGGTTGGCAGGGCTGCATATGTTATGATGAAGGCTTTTCCGTTTTCCATTAAGACTACTTGCTTCTCCTTAACTGTGACGCCGTAATATGTGAAGGTGAAAACCAGCTCGTAAGCATCAACATTATTGATTGTTCTGGGTCCTTCGGATAACAGATTGAAGTTTTCGAGAGCTGTTTCAAGATTTTGCTTGCCAGCATCGATGTACTCGTCTAGTGACGCAGTAGTGGTTTCAACTTGAATGTTGACGTTTACTGTGAAACCTTCTTCTGTCGGCCCCCTGAAGACGACCACGGCATATGTTGGTTCTTCAACACTCCATCCGATCGGTGGATCAATGGAGAAGCCATGCTTTCCGTTTGTGTATGCCTGCACAGATGCTGTGGACGCGCAGATCAGAAGGATGAGGAGTGTTGCAATCGAAACTTTTTTCATTTTGTTCGCTCCATCTCGTAATAGACTATCATAATTGATTATTATGTTTTTAAACGTTGTCTTTTATAGCGCGGGAAGCGCACAGGTTGAACGTTTCATTTTAAAGTTTTTATTTTGATAAATACAGACTTATTTTTGAGAAAAGGGATGATGGAACAGGAAAAAGCAAGCGATAGATTTAGGGTGCCTGTCGGCTGAATGATGCAGCCTGCGCATCTTCCTCATTAGGTAGTTGTTAGCGATGGCATCACTTTTTAATGTCACAGGCTAGTCTCTGGCAGTTCGTTGTGACAGCTGCTCCGTTCAAAGCATATATCGTTAAAATGTGCTCTTCTCTGGTAAGGTCATCGACCTGGGTGATTTCATGTCTAGCAAGGATAATTTGTCGAGGGAGTGGGATAACAGCTCAGAGTCTTGGGCGGACTTTGTTCGCGGAGGAAAAGACTACTACCGTGATGAGATGAACAATCCGGCTGCTTTCAAGATTATTGGGAATGTGAAGGGCAAGCGAGTTTTGGATTTGTCGTGTGGAGAAGGATACAACACGAGGATTCTGGCTCAAAGAGGCGCCAAGGTTGTGGGTGTGGATTTTTCGGAAAAAATGATAAAACTCGCAAAACAGCAGGAGAAACGTGAGAAGCTCGGCATAAATTACCATGTGTCAGACGCTGCCAACCTGAAAGATTTCGAGAACGGAAGCTTTGATGTTGTAGTGTGTCTGATGGCTCTCATGGATATTGAAAGATACGAAGATGCCATATCAGAAGTCGCCAGGGTCCTGAAGAAGAGTGGAAGTTTCGTCTTTTCGATCACGCATCCCTGCTTTGAGTTCGGGGGAACGATAAATGGAGAACCGATTGGAGAATGGAAATACAGAGAAGGAATAGAAAGCACAGGAGAGAAAGAAGCATCACACTTAGAGATAAAAAACTATTTTGGCATCGCCAAAGCAGAAATCCTGTGGGATATGAAGAGGCTCGTCAAACCCTTCAAGACAACGTCATTTCACAGAACCCTCACCGATTATTTTCAGGCGTTGCATAGAAATGGATTCGTAGTCACGAGGCTTGTCGAACCTAAGCCAACATCAAGAGGAATGGCGAAACATCCAGCACTACGAAAGCACATGAAAATCCCGCACTCAATAATCATAGAAGCAATCAGAGAATAATCGCTTCCCAATGCGATTAACTTCACTCTCTTAGTTTTTTCGAGAGCCAGTTCTCAGGTTAAATGTGTGCGTGGGATGAAATTCTAATATAGAAGATTTACCCATAACGCTTATTTCTGTGGTGAAACCTTTTAGGATTAGGAGAAAGGAAATTGCTGAAGAGAGCAGTTTCTGGAATAATTCTAGCACTGTTGTTAACTGGCGTGTTAACTTCAGCATTTAGTTGTCAACTATCTAGAGCAGATGAAGCAATGCACATTAAAGGTGATGCAATAGGTGGTCTTTGGCTGGCAGCAACAAGTTGGAACAAAACATACGGAGGAACAGGCCTTGACTTTGCCTATTCTGTGGTCCAAACAAGCGACGGAGGATACGCAATAGCTGGCTACACAAACTCTTCTGGTGCTGGGAACTGGGATTTTTGGCTAGTTAAGACCGATTCCTCTGGAATCGCGCAATGGAACAAAACGTACGGAGGAACAGGCTATGATTGGGCGTATTCTATGGTTCAGACCGGTGATGGAGGATACGCAATAGCAGGCTGCACAAACTCTTCTGGTGTTGGCTACTATGATCTCTGGTTGGTTAAGACCGATTCATCTGGAAACGTGCAGTGGAGCAAAACATACGGAGGAACAAAAAGTGATGTTGCCCAATCTGTGATTCAGACTGGCGACGGAGGATACGCAATAGCAGGCTGCACAAACTCTTATGGTGCTGGCGGCTATGATTTCTGGTTGGTTAAGACCGATTCATCTGGAATCGCACAATGGAACAAAACGTACGGAGGAACAAATGATGAGTTTGCCTTTTCTTTGGTTTGGACAGTTGACGGGGGATACGCAATAACTGGCCATACTTACTCGTATGGTGCCGGAGTCTCTGATTTCTGGTTGGTTAAGACCGATTCATCTGGAATCGCACAATGGAACAAAACGTACGGAGGAACAAACTTTGACGTAGCCCGCTCGGTGGTTCAGACTAACGACGGAGGATATGCAATAACTGGCTATACCAGCTCTTATGGTGCTGGCGGCTATGATCTCTGGTTAGTTAAGACCAATTCATCTGGAAACATGCAGTGGAACAAAACGTACGGAGGAACAAACTATGATGAGGCCTGCTCGGTAGCTCAGACTAACGACGGAGGATACATAATAGGTGGCTATACCAGCTCTTATGGTGCCGGAGTCTCTGATTTCTGGTTAATTAAAACCAATTCATCTGGAAACGCGCAGTGGAACAAAACGTACGGAGGAACAAAAAGTGATGTTGCCCAATCTCTGGTTCAGACTAACGACGGAGGATATGCCTTAGCTGGTTACACCTACTCTTATGGTGCTGGTGGCTGTGATTTCTGGTTGGTGAAACTCACGCCTTTAACAATTTATGTACGTGCTGACGGTTCGGTTGACCCTTCAACAGCGCCAATACAACGAAACGGAGACCTCTACACCTTAACTGACAACATCTATACCAGTGCTACATATGGAATTGTGATTGAGAGAAACAACACGACGTTGGACGGAGCAGGCTACACGCTCCAGGGAAATGGAAGCAACACAGGAATATATCTGTCAGGAAGAAGCAATGTAACAATCCAAAACGCGGACATCAGAGGCTTCTCCAAAGGTGTGTTTCCATTGTCGTCTTCAAATAACAACATATTTGGTAACAGCATATCAAACAACGAGTATGGCATCTATCCTTGGTATTGTTCGAGCACGAACATATCACGGAACAACATAACAGCCAGCGCACGTTATGATATTTATCTCGGTCAGTCTTCAAACAACAGCATTAGCAAGAACAACATAATAGCAAGCGCGGATGACAACATCCATCTCGATTCTTCTGTCTATCTCTATTATTGTTTAAACACCAACATATCCGAGAATACCATAACAGCAAGCACATATGCGAGCATCCTCCTCGAGTGGTCTTCAAACAACAGTATTTCTGGAAACGACAAAAAAGCAAACACATACTATGGCATCCTCCTCAGGAATTCTTCAAACAACAGGATCTTTGGAAACGACTTAACAGCAGGCACAGACGCTGGCATATGGCTCTATTCTTCTTCGAACAACAACATTTTCGGAAATAACATAACAAACAACGAGCATGGCATCGAGCTCACTGATTCTTCTAACAACAACAGTATATCTGGAAACAATGTAACAGCAAACAGCGGGGCTGGCATAGCGCTTTGTTCTTCTTGTAATAACAATACCATATCTGGAAACAACGCGACAAACAACTATGATGGCATCGGCCTCGATGATTCTGCAAACAACGTCATTGTCGGAAACGCCGTAACAAACAACGAGGCTGGTATCCGCCTTCATGATTCTGCAAACAACACCATATCTGGAAGCAACATAACAAACAACGCGTATGGCATCTACCTCTACTCTTCTTCTAACAACACTATGTTTGGAAACAACATAAGAGCAAATAATCTTACGGGAATCTTACTTTATGAGTCCTCAAACTATAACAACATATCTGGAAACAGCGTAACAAACAACGGGCAAGGAATAACTATTTCTGGAGAGATTCTCTCAATGTCTTCTAACAACATTCTAAGTGGAAACAACATAACAGCAAACAACTATGAAGGCATCCGGCTCGGCGGTTCTCCAAACAACAGCATAAGCGGAAACAACATAACAAACAACTTATATGGCATACTGTTTGACTATTCTACAAACTACACCACTGTGATTGAAAATACCATAGCACAAAACTACTATGGCTTGTATTTCTGGAATGCCTTAAACAATTCTATTTTCCACAATAACATCGTAAACAACACTCCGTATCAGGTCTTAAACTATAATGCTAGCTCCATCAATACTTGGGATGATGGTTATCCTTCTGGCGGAAACTACTGGAGCGACTACAATGGCACCGACCTGTACAGGGGCGCCTACCAGAACATAACCGGAAGCGACGGAATAGGCGACACAAACTACACTATTAATGCAAACAACACAGACCACTATCCCCTCATGGGTTCATACGGTCCGTCAACTACCACAGGTGTAAACGTTACGGTCTTTCCAACAGCTGATGTCTGTCTAGTTTTCGAAAACGTCACGGCGGCAGGCTCCACAACCGTGAATAGGACGGCGACTGGACCGCCGCCTCCGCCAAGCCTTCATCTAGTGGGACAGTACTACGATGTTAGAGTGACGGCTAGTTATGCAGGCAACGTGACGATTAGAATAGTCTACGACGACACAAACATGACGCAGCAGGAAGAAAGCAAATTAAGATTATTGCAATGGTGCCTTGACCCATGCGACATAACAGGGGCCACTGAAGGCGTGCCAGATGACATATGTGACATGAGAGACATAGGTTACATATGCACAAAATTCATGACAACACCTCAGAGCCCAGACTGGAACCCCAGATGCGACGTATCTGGGCCCACTATTGGCGTGCCAGACGGAATCGTTGACATGAGAGACATAGGCTTTGCATGTTCCCATTTTGGAATGACATCGAAATGGGTGAACATAACCATGTCCATTGACACAGTGAATAACCTAATCTTCGGAGAGACAAGCCACTTCTCCCTAATCGGCATCCACAGAGAATGAGCTTTACTCTCATCTGTAACTTCGTCGTCATTGAGGTTGCACTGTCGCAAACCGTACGGTTTCACATTGAGGAGAATAAATGCTACAGCCGCGAACAAGGGTGTTCAAACGCCGCTTTTCATATTTGTACTTGTCTAGATCTTGGGTCGCCTCGTTTTGAAAATCCCTCTGATAATTCTTTCAAAACAATCTAACACCGAAGAGCTTTTGGAGGTACTTAAATAGATTTCGCGCTTATTTTTACGTATGAAAAAAGAAAGACCTAAGGTAATACCCACTGCATATCTAGTTCTCGTAAAGGGAAATAGCATTCTCCTTTCGCGAAGATATAATACGGGTTTTCAAGACGGCCAATATAGTTTTCCTGCTGGTCATCCTGCTGGAGATGAAGAAACGCTTAGTCAAGCTATGATCAGGGAGACGAGAGAGGAGATAGGAATAGACATAGATTCTGCGGATTTGGAGCTGGTTCATGTGATGCATAGAAAGCAAATTGAGCCGGCTGACGAGAGGAGGATTAATCTCTTTTTTGCAGCGAAGAAGTGGAGAGGCGAGCCTAAAATCATGGAGCCTGATAAGTCTGATGACTTGCGATGGTTTGAACTGGATAATCTTCCAGACAACACGATTCCTTACATAAGGCAAGCGATTGGCTGTTTCAGAAAAGACATAAAATATAGTGAATATGGATTTTGAATTTTCATAAAAAAGTGGTCTGTTTCGTCGCCTAAGTTCTCTGTCCATATAAAGCTAGGTGTCTTGAGAATCCTTTACTCGATGGTTCTTTGCTCAATCTTAATATCATTTCAGTTACCTGCCTGAAGAATTTCTGATTCCATTTGCGGGATTCTAGGACTTTTTTTGGGATGGTGAGCAGTTCCAGCATGCCGCAGACGGCGTAGATCTCGATTACTTTGACTCCTAGGTTCTCAAAATACTTTCTGGCTTCTTCTGGGGTGACTGCCATGTGTCTATGTTCTTCATCGTAGAAGTAGCTTGGTTTTGACTTAAGCATTGCAAGTGCGGCGTCGGGGTCTTCATAGAACTTGTCTATGGCTGCGCCGTACTTGTTTATTAAGAATATTGAGAGCGTTCCGCCTTTTTTTGTTACGCGTATTAGTTCTTTTGCGGCATCGATCATTCCGTCCCAGCAGAGTACAAAGTCGAAGGTTTCGTCGGCGAAGCGGAGTTTGCGCACATCGCATTCTGATATGCATACCTTGTCTAGGACGCCTTCTCTGAGTAGTTTTTGTTTTGCCACGTTTAGCATTGCTGGAGAAATATCGCACAAGGTCACTGCGTATCCCATCTTCGCTAAGGGAAGTGTTATTCTCCCGGTGCCGCCAGCTGCATCTAAGATTTTTGCGTTTCTGTTTTGGGGGAGGTATCCCTTTAGCAGCTCCCAGTCCACGTAGTTTTGGACAGCGCCTTTAAAAGTCTCGTAATACTCATCATAACTCTTAGCGTGTTCGTCCCACCTTTTCCTTGCACTTTCATTTTCTCTGTGTTTTTCTTCTGGCATCTTTTTCCTTCTGAGCACAGCCCATTTTGCCTAAGTATATGTTAGATGGAACTTTACATAAATTTAACTCTGGTTAAGAGTTTAGTTTTTGGTTTGGGGCTGTTTTGAAGAGAAGGTGGGTGTTGGGTTTCGTTTGGCTGTTAGTTGGATGATGTGTGGTATTGTTGTGGGGTTTTGGTTTCTATGTGTTCGATGAAGAGTAGGATGCCGAAGATTATGAAGAGTATGCCTATTATGAATCTTAGTAGTGGTTCCCATGCTATTGCGAGTGCGCCGAAGATTATGCAGAGAATAGCCAGGACTGGTTTGGATATGGCGATGCCGATTTTTCTTAGGCTGTTGTCTAGAATTTCCGTCATTTCTGTTTCATCCTTGTTCGGAATTGGTGGTGTGGGTATTAAGGATGAGTGTGTAGGCTGTTTTGACGTGCTGTGAGGGAAATGTTTCTTAAGGCTAGGCGTTGCATAATGTGGTGTTTGGTCAAGGGTGGAAGTGTGGGGTTTAGGGTTTTTGGGCGTAAATCATAAAAGCTGATGTAGAGTAGATTTGTATTCTGGTTCTGTTTGGAGGAGGTGATTGGTTGAAGTTTGGTGATGTGGTTATGGCTGCGGCGTCGGCGGTGGTGATCTTTGTTTTGATTGGTTTTCCTTTGCATTTGGTGTTCATTTCGCCTTTGGGTTACTATTGGGGATCTATTGTTGGTTCGATCATTGCTATTCTGATCAGTGCGGTGATTATTGGCTATGTTTGTGCTGGCAAGATTTGGGAAGAGAAAAGGATTACGGCGATTGGTCAGATAGCTATTTTGGCTGCTGTTCTTATGGGCTTCGCTGCTATGATTGAGGTTGCTGCTCTTCCGCATTGGGGTGCGTGGGCTCAGGCTCAATATGAAGCTGACAATCCTGGGGTGGTTGTGTCTGAGACTGATTGGTATTACATTGAAGGTATAATATTGGGTTTACAAGTGTTCATTAACGTGATTCTTGTGCTTCTGTTGGGTTTCGTTGGGGCGTATGTTGGTTCGATGTTTAAGAAGCCAGTGAAAAGCTAAAAGACAGCCAAATGCGTACAGAAGACAACATGTTTTTTTGTTTGTAGTTTCTTTTTATTTTTGTGTATCAGGTTGCCGAGATGAGTGGTTATGGTTAGGGATTGGGGCTGAAGCTTTAAATTGGCTTTGTTGCTAAGATTTGTTTGGTGTGGTTGGTTGTGAAGAGGTTGAAGCCTGAGGATAGGGTGAATTTGGCTGTTGGTATGAGTGATGTTTGTGTTCGGGTTTGTGCTGATGGTGTTAGGGATCAGAATCCAGGCATTAGTGAGGAAGAGCTTATTGAGCGTGTCAGGGAAAGGTTGATGTTTGGTAAAAGGCAGAGAAAGTGAGGAGTTTGGGGTTTTTGGAAGGTTTTGAGGGTTTTGTTAGAAGGGTTGTTGGGTGTTTTAATGCGGTTGGGTTAGATTACATGTTTACTGGCGCCTTGGCTGTGAGTTATTATGGTAGAGCTCGGACCACGGCGGATGCGGATGTTGTTGTTGCTGTTTCTGGAAAAGAATGGCGAAGCAAGCTTGTTTCGGCTTTGAAGAATTCGGGAATAGTGGTTGATGAGAGGAAGATTGATGTTGCTTTAAAGTCTGGATACAAGATAGTCACTTTTAGTGATAGCAAATCGCCATTGACTATTGACATTATACTTTCAGAAGAAGAGTTGAAGAAGAGGACTGGAAGGGTTTTGGGTTTGTCAACTTTTTATCAGACGCCTGAAGAGTTGATTTTGGCGAAGTTGCGGATGATTAAGGCAACTGTGCCGCGTGAAAGGGCGTTTAAGGATGAAGAAGATGTCAAGGCAATTTTAAAATTTACTGAGGTGGATTTGAAGGTTGTGAAAAAGCGTGCGAAAAAAGAGAGCACGCTTTCAATGTTTGATACCTTTTTGGATGAGGTAGGCTGTTAAGATGAGCGTTGTTGCTTTTGATGGGACTAGAGTTGTGCTAAGCGAAGAAAGGTGGAAGCATGTTATTTTGAGGCATCCGGAGTTGAAGGATAAGAAGGATTTGGTTTTGGATGTGGTTTCTAATCCTGACGAGGTGTATGTGGATGCGAGTGGGGCTTTTCATGTTTTGAAGAGGTTTGTGGGTGAGGTTTCTGATTTTTTGGTGGTTGTGTATGTTGGGGAGCATGGGGAAGGCTATATAAGAACCGCTTTCTATACAAGTTCTCGAAGGAAAGTAAGGAGGTATGGGAGTTTCAGAAGGTTAAGACCCTCCTAGACATTGATGTGCGGAAGGTTCTGGAAAAGGTTGAGAAGAGGTATGGGTTGAAACTGCCACGTAAGGTTATTACTGTAGATTATGGCTCTGATGTTGGCGACCTTTTTGTGAGGTTTAGGCATGTGGAGCATATGGAAGGGGAGCCGACTGAGGATGGAAGGGTAATTGTGCATTATGATGAAAGAGGAAGAATAGCAGCAGTAGAAATAACAGACATAACAACCCTCTAACTTCGTAATTAGGTTTGACCAGAGAGTAGGAATAGTTATTGGTGTAGTTTTGGGTAGGTGTGGGTGGTTTCGTTGAGGAACATGTCTATTTGTTTTGTTACTGTGGCGTTGGCTTTTTTGACGTATGGCTGTTACCTTTAGGCTTCTATAATGCTTAAATTTGCGTTTAGATACAGATGGGTAGTGTTGGGTGTGTAGACGTGAAGGATGTTGATAGGATAAAAGAGGTTCTTGCTAGGCATAAGGGTGAGTTGAGGAGGAGGTTTAAGGTTAAGGATATTGGTGTTTTTGGTTCTTATGTTAGGGGGGAGCAGAGGAAAAAGAGCGATGTTGATATTTTGGTGGAGTTTGATGAGCCTGTGGGGTTTTTTGAGTTTATTGCTTTGGAAGATTATTTGTCTGATTTGTTGGGTGTGAAGGTTGATCTTGTGTCGAAGAAGGCGTTGAAGCCGAGGATTGGCGAGCGCATTTTGAAGGAAGTAGTTCGTGTTTGAGGCGTCGGGATTATAGGGATTATTTGCAGGATATTTTGGATTCTGTCAATGATATTGAAAGTTTTATTCGGGGCATGGGTTTTGAGGAGTTTAAGAGGGATAGGAAGACGGTGAATGCTGTGGTTAGGAGTATTGAGGTTATCGGTGAGGCTTCGAAAAGGATTCCAAGGGGGTTGAAGGCTAAGTATAAGGGGGTTCCGTGGCGTGAGATGGCTGGGATGAGGGATAAGTTGATTCATGAGTATTTTGGTGTTGATGTTGAGATTTTGTGGAAGACGGCGAAGGATGATATTCCACCGCTTAAGAATGTGATTCAAGATATGATGAAGGGCTTAGAGAAATAACATCGGTTAGGTGATATGGGAGCCGACTGGGGATGGAAGGGTGATAGTGTATTATGATAAGAGAGGGAAAGTGGTAGCAATAGAAATAACAGACATAACAACCCTCTGAAGTACTAAATAGTAGAAATGGCTATTGTTTCTTAAATTATTAATACTACTTTAAATGACGTTATGGGCATGGCATAAAGGCGAAAAGGGAGGTGATGGGTTGAGTGTTTTTTTGGTGGAGACGTATGTGTTGAAGCCGGAGAAGCAGGCGGAGTTGGCGGCGTATAAGAAGAAGTGGAGGAAGTTCTTTGGGTATAAGGATGGGCGTTTGTTGTCGTTTAAGGAAGTGAAGTCGCATAGGATGTTTTCTCAGCTGATTGGCAATGCTGATGGGTATGTGGAGATGTTTGAGTTTGAAAGCTTAGCTGAGTCTGAAAAGTTTTTGAGTAAGCTGATGAAGTCGGGTTATATGACGAAGCTTTATCCAGTGTTCATAAGTCTTATTGTGCCTGGTTTACGTTCGACGAGTGTGTGGACTCCCTACACATACACATAGACTAGCATGAGAGGCTTAACGGTTAACGCTCAACTTTTTTATTTTTGAGAGTTGATGTTATTGTTGGTGGTGTGTTGTTTATTGCGGAAGGAGGATTGGGAGCGGATTGGGCGGTTGCCGCCTGAGGTGAAGGTGAACATGGCGATGGATATGACTGAGTCGATGGTGCGTGTGTGCGCGGAAGGTATCAGAGCGCAGTATCCTGACATAACGGAGAAGGAGCTGATAGAAAAGCTAAGAGAAAGGTTAGAGTGGAGTAAGCGATGGCGAAAGCGTGAGGGGTAAGCGTTTTGGAAGTCTATTACGATTTGGTTAAGCGTCTTGTGAAGGGTTTTGAGAGTGCTGGTGTGGATTATGCTTTTACTGGTGCTTTGGCTGTGAGTTTTTATGGTGCTCCGCGGACTACGGTGGATGTTGATGTTGTTGTTGCGGTTGCAGAAGTGAAGCAGATGGTTAGGCTTGTTGAGGCTTTGAAGAGGGCTGGGTTGGTTGTGGATGAGAAGGAAATTGATAGGGCGTTGGAGTCTGGTTATAGGATAGCCACGTTTAAGGATAGCAAAACGGCGTATAGTGTTGATGTGATATTTTCGGATAGGAAGCTTGAGAAGAGAGCTGGAACAGTTGCGGGATTACCCTGCTTTTATCAGACGCCTGAAGAGTTGATTTTGGCGAAGCTGCGAATGATTAAGGCAACAAAGCCAAAAGAAAGAACACAAAAAGACAAAGAAGATGTGAAGGCGATTTTGAAATTTGCGAAAGTGGACGTTGATGCAGTGAAAAAGCAAGCGAAAAGAGATAGCACTGAGTCAATATTTCAGAACTTGATGAATGAATGATTCGCGGTTTGGGTTGAAGGAGAGACCTATTGCTACTTGTTTTGTAAGGAGTGTACTTTGCAGGTTGTCTGACATTCTAGGTTGTTTCTTTGTCTTCTTCAGACAATTTTGATGGAACTTTATGTTCAAGGTTCAGAATGACACTAATGTTGGAAATTCTTTGGCGCATTTGTGAAGCGGCTCTCGTGAGCATTTCAATTGGTTTTTCAAACCTATTTGAGAAGAACTTGTCATCAAGCTTTGATATTTCCTGTTGAATCGTCATCAGTCTGTCTTTTAGTTCGGCGACATCTTCCTCAATAGCATAGAAACCGTGTATTCGTACAAAGTAAACAATAAGTTGTGGAACTGCAGAGTATCCTGCGACTATTACGTTCTTTCTTACTGCATCCGGAACTATCTCTGAGGACAAGTCTACTAATGAATCAGGTATTGCCATAACGGCGCATGGGAGTGTGCGTTGTGGATCTATGTATTGGCAGACCTCATCCACTTTCTTTCTGAGATCGTACTTTATCTTTCTTCTCAGTGCATCTCTGTCCCCTTCAGGTGTTTTTTCACTAAAAAGGGCTTCAACGTCTCCCGTTGCAACGACTTTGGAATCTATTGCCAGAAGCTTTCCATCAGAAAATGCGACGCAGTATTCCACCTTCTTGTTTCCGATTGGCGCGTTTTCCCTAACGAACCCGATTTTCATAAGTTCGTTCATCATATTCCGAAGGTAGTTTTCACCAGATTTTCCCTTTTCGTAGGAACCAATCATGATGCTATACATGCTCCGAGTGAGGGTTTCCGTTTGCTCGTATTTTTGTCCTAATGTTTCTATCTTTGTTGCTTGTGTCCTAATGTTTCCAATTGATTGGCTGATGTCGGTTATTGATTTACCTAGGGTTCCAACGTTAGTTTGGAGAGCAGTTGCCACTTGGGTTAGAGTGTCGGTAGGCGCTGACATGACATCAATCTTGGATTTCACTTCTTCGATGGTCTTTCTTAGACTGGATACTCTGGTTAAAGCCCAGATCACCAAGATGATAAGGACAGGCAATATTATCAATGCAATTTCTTCAAGCACTAGTATCACTACTGCAGATTGAACCTTTTCGCGTGTTTAAACATTTCGTAGAAGCATCCCATATGAAGTAGTCTACTTTCCAAACTGTGGCATAAGGATAAACTGTCCATTTCACGATTTTTTAGGGCTAACAAAAACTATTTATCATTCAAGACTCATTTGAAAGATTAAGATGTGGATAAGGGTTAAACCTTGACTAGTCAAGCAGAGGAAAATCCAAGCAAACTCAAGGATGAACTGGAAGCACTTAAGGAAAAGAACGCGCTTCTTGAAGAACAATTGTCAATGCAAAAGAAAAGTTGGCTCTATTCGCATCATCTATCGCTCTCAATTTGCGCGGGTACCCTATATGGTCTAGTTGTTGCAAGTGTTATTTATTTAACCGCATATTTTCTTTACTTGCAACGATTCTACATAGACTTTCTTGTTCCAATCTTCCTATTCGTGTTCTATGCGTTTCCATTAATAGCGGTAATGCTATTTGTTCCATTGGTTAGAGCTCCGAGATTCGCATTCAACAGCCTACGTATGTATCTATTTTCTTTTTGGTTCTTTGAAAGTCTAATTCTTTACACTGACCCTTTATGCTTTTTCATTTTTACATCTTCAAGTTCCGACAGATTTAATCAAATATTTTCCATCGTCGCACTTCAGGCTCTTTTTGTTGCATTCTTGGTTATTATTGTTCCCCAACTTGCTAACTATTGGGGGTATAGTTTGGTTCTCAATGGTTCCGCAATGAGCTTTGAGGTTGATGCAGACTCAGACACGATTTCAGGACAACTGAGCAAGCTTGAAGAAGACTTCAACCTGGTCTTTGAGAAGTCCAATAGTGAAGGAAATAGATTCCTTTTTACGAAATTGTATGAGAAAAAGAAAAGTGTCTTACAGATCTTTCTAAGACAAAAGGAGAACAAAACTGAAGTTGCCTTAGTCATGCACTCGATCAAAAATGACATTCCGATGAAAACCGATTACGAGGAATTGGAAAGAGTAGGAAAGAGCTTGATGAAATGGTTAGAGACAATCGGGAAAATGACAGTTCACGAAGCTAACAATGAAGGTTTGATTGCTGAAGTAGCTCAAGATTCGAAAAAGATATTTTATCGTCATCCCATCAAGTTACCATCCAAGACCATGGTTGGCCATTTTTTGAAAGGGCATTGGAAGGATATTGCATTAGTCATAACCGTCATTACTGCGATGTTATCTTGGATTTTCCCTTTGAGATAGCTGAAAAAAGTTGACACATTCATATCGATCTGGATATTTTCTTGATTTCTGTCGTGTGCATTTTCCTGAATCCCGGAGTTTGTGAATTGGTAAATTTCTGAATTTCGTGACTCTTTATATTTGCTATTGGGTCTCGTTTTCTTTTGATGATATTGTATGAAGGAGGTTGTTAGACAAGTTAAAGGTTTAACCCTAGGCGACCTAGTCAAGGTTGACTGGTTTGACGCCAGCATAGGCAAAAGTCTCAGCGGCGGCCTAAACGGCATAGACGTACCCGTCACAAGCTGGGGCATCTACATAGGCATTCTAGGCGCAAAAAACAAACACATAATCCTAGCCCAAAACAACTTCCGCTACGCAGACGGACTATACGACATTGATTACACAGCCGTCCCAACAGCATGGGCAACAAACATCACAGTCATAACGAAAAACCACATAAGACCAGAAGACGCCAAGCAACTTCTCCACAGCTTCCTCATAGGCGGCAAACAATCAACCCAACGCAACAAAAAACAACAAAAAGTGACAAACCATGAAAGACTGGATTAAACGCGCATTAACAAAACACATCAAACAACGCACAAAAACAATCGAAATCCCACCGGACCCAAGACTAGTCATCGGCGTAAAATTCGCAATAGCCATGACAATAATCCTATCAGCACTAGAAACAATCCACATCACATTCCTCGGAAAATGGAACAGCGAAATCTTCGCAGCAATCACAGCCCTAACAGGCACAATCACAGGCATCCTAATAGGCTCCAAATAGAGGGGCTCTAAACCATTGCACGCACACACACACAAACACGAATACTTCAAAATAACAAAACACGCAAAACACTACGACAAACAAACAGACAAATTCACATTTAACATAGCCTACGAAACAGCAACCACCATAACACCACGCACAACAGCCATCGCAGAAGCCTTCGGACTAGGCATAGACCAAACCCAAAAACACGTTTTATATGACAATATCGAACTGAAAATAAGCCCCTCAGACATTGTTTACATCACTGGAGACAGCGGATCAGGCAAAAGCGTCCTCCTCAAAGCCATAAAACAAGACCTAGGCGAAGAAGCTATGGACATGGCAAGCATTCAATCAGACCCAGAAAAGCCAATAATTGATACGGTTGGCAAAAACCTCGGCGAAAGTCTAAAGCTGTTGAGCAAGGCTGGTTTAAACGATGCCTTCCTTTTTATTAGGCGTTTTCGAGAATTAAGCGACGGACAGAAATATCGCTACAAAATAGCAAAGCTTATGGAAAGCGGAAAGCAATGGTGGATCGCCGACGAGTTCTGCAGCATGCTTGACCGTGACACAGCTAAGATTGTGGCTTATAACACTCAGAAAATAGTGAGGCAAATGGGCAAAGCCGTTATAGTGGCAACAACCCATACAGACCTTTTTGAAGATTTAAAACCGAGCGTTCACGTTCACAAACGTTTTGGCAAAGAAATCAGCGTAAACTATTACTCGAATGAGCCAGCTAAAGAATGCAGTCTAACAAAAGCAATGCGAATTGAAGAAGGCACTTTTGCAGATTACAAGAAGCTGAGCCTTTTCCATTATCGGTCAAGCCGCTGCCCACCGCCAAGGAAAATCTTCGCCTTAAAACGTGGAGACGAGCTCTGCGGAGCAATCGTTTACAGTTATCCGCCGCCTACTACTTTTGGCAGAAGCAAAGTCTGGAAAGGCAATTTTCATAAGCTTCAAAGGGAAATAAACACTATAAACCGCGTGGTTGTGCATCCAAAATATCGCACAATAGGTTTAGGCGTAAAACTTGTAAAGGAAACGTTAGCCAAAGCTGGAACGCCCTACGTGGAAACTTTGGCAGTTATGGCAAAATATAACCCGTTTTTCGAAAAGTCTGGAATGCAGAAGATTATGGAGAACAAGCCTAACCCGAAAGTGCTGAGAGCCATAGAGCAACTTCACGCTTTAGGGTTTAATCCTGTAATGCTTGGAAGTGTAAACTATAACGAGCGGAATATTAGGCGTATTGGGAAAGATAAAGTTGTTCAAATTTTAGAGGAGCTTTCCATAAAGGAAGGAACCTTAAGAAAGAGGCTTATGTCTTTGTCTAAAGTTTACCCGACTCATCAGGAGTTTATGGCGAAAATAGAACGGCTTGATGGGAAAAGTTTATCAGAGGTCTTGAAGAGGCTTAGTTTCTTGGCGCAGACAAAAGTTTACCTTTTCTGGGATTCATTCCATTCTCTTAATGGCGTGAAGGTATCCAAGTTTGGCGAAGTATCTTCTCAACATAGTATTTAGAAATCTGTTCTGGAGTTAGCCCAGTTTCATCTTCTATTTTAGGCACAATTTTATGCCATATTTCTCGTATAGTCTTCAATCTTCTGTTAAAATCTCTTGCCGAAAAACTCCTAATAAGCATCGCTTCTTTGATAAGTTTCTTATAATTCATTGGTTGCCACTTTAAACTGTAAGAGTAGAACATTCTCCATTTAGGCGCAGGCAAAAACTCGTTATTTAAGGCAAATACAAGCCTGATTAGCAGATCAATAGCATAATTTAAACAGTAATGTGCAGCCACTAGATTACCTCTGTCAATCCAAGTCTCAGCAACAGTGCCAACTTCCACTCTCGGAGGGCAGCAGTACCATTTCAGGTACTCTGCAGAAACCACAATGCGTTTAACCCAAAAATCTTTCGAAACCTCTGATTTTTCCCTAAAAACCTTCTTAATTTCTCCTTGGGGATCGAAGACAATCTCTGATTTAGAAAACTCCCATTTATCAGCATCGTCCCATTTCCACCTCTTAAAATCCTCCAGAAAATGAACTTCAAGGTCTATGTCGATGTCAGAACATCTTTCTTCGTCCAAACCCATGTTATAAATCTGCCTTCTCAAACGTTCATCTCTATTGCTCAAGAAAACAATGATGTCTAGATCTGAAAACCTGTCCACAAAGCCTCTAACTATGCCGCCGATAAAAACGATGCCAGCTACGCCTTCCCATGAAGCTATCTTCGAAGCAAGCCGTCCAGCAACTTGCCTAAACTGCCCTATTCGATTTTTGCCTTTCAGTTTGTCTATCATCCTTACAACCCTACTGCTTTGCTGCAAATAACTGATTAAGCCGAGTTCATTCCAACTAACGAGCAATTTTAGAATTTATATTTTCTGGCTTAGACCAGATTTTCTTTTTTTGGAAGAGAGGATAAGTTCCAAAGACTTAAACTGAGCAGAAAGTGCGGACACAGAATGCAATTTTAAGCTGCTTATGTATTCGATTATGTTCTTCGCCAGATGTTGTATGGGCATTGGTTCCAGCAGTAGCTTCCACGCTTGAAAATGCAGTTCTTACATTCTGGCCTGTCGAAGAGCCGAGGCTTGCTCAAAAAGATAATTCCCATTCATCATTATAGAGAAACTCTTACTTTTAGTTTATGGGTTTTTGCCGCAACAAAGCTTTTGTGTGAAACTTCATGTAAGGGATTTTGGTAATAAGTCAAGGTGTTTGAGTGTTGGATTAGAAATGTGTGAAAGAAAAGCAAGAAAGAAGGAAGAAAAGAAGAAAGAAAGTAAACTTTGCTGTAAATAGAACCTGACACGAAACTAGCTCTCTAAACAGGACAAATTTTTTTATTTGATCTAGTTGCAGTTCCCTAAAAGTTTAGATTCACTAAGGATTTTGAATTCATAAAGTCTTTTTGAATTGCAAGTTAGCTTAAATACGAGCGTAATAGAGCAGGCGTGTTGCTATTTGAAAGTGGAATCAGTCATCGTTGTCGTCATTGCAGTTTGCGTATTCATGGCATTTTATTTTACGTTTCTGTCATTTCAATCCACAGATAATACTTTTAGGAAACAACTTGTAACCTTCGCTGTATACTCCCTAATAACGGGTGTAGTGATATTTGTATGCTTGGCAGTTCCTTTAGGAATTAAAAAAGCTTTTTCAAAAGTGGATACGCGAAGAACCAACAGAATGGATGAAGACTAATTCTCTAATGCAGCCTTTAAAGAAAAATGTCTAGGGCTTTTTCTAAAAACTCGAAGCATTCCAGCTAACCTAAACTTGGTTTCTGTGCCTTTTCGCATGTGAGAACTATAAGGTTGTAAGTTGGTGAAGAAGTTATGATTTTCTGATACGAATTACAGTGCTATAGCGTTTATGATCTGAACTCTAATCTATGTGATTTCAAAAACGATAATGAAGAGGTTGTAGGTTGATGTGTTCAGGACCATGGTTTTAAGATAAACGTGTAAGTACGAGATGTCAGTGGTGGTTGCTTGAAGATTGGTTATGCTTATGTATATAGTTGATCCTAAGCCGCCAGGCAGATCAATCGGTTGGCCTTCGGATTTGGTTATGGATCCTCCGGTGATGGCTATTTGGTTGCTGGAGGTGCCGTCGTGAATGGTTATGTTTAGGCTTGATAAGCGACTAATGCTGAAGTTGTCGTAGACTTGGAGGTTGACTGTCCAGTTTTCCGCTACTCGGTTAACGACTTTGAGGACGTAGTCGTAGGTGGGCGAAGCACTGTATTCATAGGCGAGTTTGATCTGGTTTATCTTTTGCTGAAACTGTGTTGTAGTTGAGTTTATGCCCGTGACGTTGATTTTGGTGTATCCGCTTGAAGTGTAGAATTGGGGATCTGTGTTTATGCTGAGAAGTTTTGTCTCATTTACACCTGTCGATATGTATGTTAAATATCCTTCGCCACTTGTGGCGTAGACGGATGACGAATAGTTCCAGACTTGAATCGTGACGTTGACGCTTGCGATATCGTATTCGCTTATGACTGTGAAGTTGAGCTGAGCCGGCGTATTCGTGGTCATTGATGAAAATAGGAATTCGGTTGAGACAGTAAACTCAGTACTCCTTATAACCAGATAATCTGAGTCTACAGCTTCAACGCTCTCTGGAACAGTGCCTGACACAGATGCTCCGCTGATGACGTTGTAACCACTTGGGTAATAGGTTGGCACTGGTGCGGGTGCAGCCACGCTAACCTTTGCGCTTGTGCTGTTCATGTAGATAGTGCTCTGGCTAGCAGTGCCTGATTCTAGGATAACTTTAGGTGTTTCACATGAAATCGGCAATGCTTGACAGTAAAGACTGTTCCATACACTACCCTTAACAGAAACTACTAGAATAACCAATAAGCTAATGGATAGAAATACGCTATTCACACGCCTAACTTTCATAGATTCTTCCTCTATTCTAGAAAGAAGAAAGAAGGACCAACTTCTAGGCCGATCATGTCACTTTCAGCTTCAGTGCTACATCAACCGTGTATGTTGATAGCGCGTCGCCATTCCATTTGATCTCCCACTGCACACAATATATTGTTGTTGCTGGAAGGTTAAACGGTCCAGTTGAGTTCTCTGCGGTAACGCTTAGCGTTGAGCCTTGCTGTGTTCCCCCAGCAGTAGCGTTGAAGATCTTGACGTAGATGTAAGTGACGTTGGCTGTATTACCGCTCCACGAGTCAAACATGAGGTCACAAGTGTGGTCAACGTTGTCTAGGTTCTCAATTCTTAACGCATCTTCGTATACCCTAGTGGCGTTGGGCCAGCCTGCCATGGTCGTGATCTTTGCGTAAGTATCGTTGGTTCCCATTGTCGAAACGGCGTCGAGTCCAGATACGAACCTGACTTTAGGAACTTCAACGCCGATCGGCGATGCTTGTAGATACACATAGTTGTATACCGCTGCACTGGCAGTCGTCACTAATAAAGCGCTCAACAGAAAGCACAGAAGCCGCAACATCTTCCTCTTGTCATTGTCGATTTTCATTTATCTTTCACCTCCTTTTCTCTTTTTGGAAACAGGAGGACTATGAGACTCTGGACGAAATGCGGAAAGGATCACGCTTATTGCCAAAATTATCCCGCACAACAACAAGATTGCAGCGATCACCTCAGGGGAGATTAAAGGAAGCGATGGTAACGAAATCGCGACTCTGTTAACGTACCATGATATAGCAGAAAAGCTAATCAGTGTAGACGGGACTGTGACGCAGCACAGATAAGATGTTGTCCAAAGAACTTTTCTGTCACGGACGCCAATGTACCCATTCACGAAAACGATGTTTGCAAGCCCTATCACTAGGTAAGCAAGGCAGACAAGGAAACGTGTTTCTTCACTAAAAGCAAAAACATAGCCAATCCAAAGCTGAAGAAAACCAACATAGGCTGAAATATGATAAACATACTGAAGAAAAACCGGGAAATCAAACAAACAAGCTAGTATACTCAGGACTAAGAATACATCAATGCCGAACACTCCTATGAACTCAGGCAACAACGGAGCTGCCATACTTCACGCGCACCTAGATTTGTCTAAGCACTGTTTCGAATCGGTATTGGAACAAAAAGTAATTAGTTTTATGAATCTAGAATAAAGATTCTTCATAAGAAAAAAGAGGGTGATTGTTGCTTGTTTTTAGCGTTTCTTTACTGAAGCTATGAACTGGTCTATGGGAATCGCAGCCATACTCTTGATCTTGATGGTTCCCCTCGAGCCAAGCTCAATAGACACCTTGGCAATGGTTTCGTTGTTCGGAGCCTCCACAATGTTCACGAAGTCGTAGGGTCCCAAAACAGCGTATTGACTAATCACCCGAACACCGAAGGCTTCAAGTTCTTTGTTGACTTCCTTGATCCTTTCAGGCTTTTCCCTGACTGTTTTCCATCCGTCATCCGTCAAGCTAGACAGCAATATATAGTAGGGCATGCAAACCACCAAACGCAATAATATATGTCCAATCAGAATTTCAGCTTTTCGACATCAGAACGGCAACAAAGGAAAAGAATAGGCATTATTTTTTAATGAGTTGAATAGGAGGTTTGCTGGTGTTTAAAACAAGCTTTTTTGCAATAGAGCATGTCTCGGAACTGGAAAATTTGAAAAAATTGTGCGAAATAGAAACAGGTTGGGATCCGCCACAAGAATATTTGAACGAGTGGGTTAAGACTATGCTTGGCATACATCACCAAGATCCCAAACTGGTTAAAGTGGCTTCCGTCGACCAAAAGATTGTGGGCTATTGCATAGCCGTCAAAAAGCTGCATAACTATGAAGGCGTTGTCATGGACGTAACATGGAAGTCAGCTTACATCTGGGACCTTTTCGTCCTCAAAAAATACAGAAACATGGGAATAGGCACAGCCCTCATCAATGATGCAATTGCATACTTGAAATCAATAGGCGTAAACAAAGTGGGCCTCTCTGTAAACTACTGGAATGAGAACGCGAGAAAGCTGTTTGAAAAATTAGGCTTCAAGCTCTGGAGCTACTTCCTCGTAAAAAGAGTCTGAATCGAGAATTTTACTAGGCGAACATGTTTTATAAGTTAGCTGTTTGCTGTATTAGTCGTTAGGTGGGTCCAGCCGATGATTTGTAGATACTGCAAGATAATCAATTCATTTGACAGTAGCTATCCTTTACGTGAAGCAAATAGAGACGTTAAAAGTGATTATCCTCGATGTGATTGGCACTGGAGGTTCCTGTGCAGCGTTTGTGGAAAGCCTAGACACTTTAACGGGATAACGTGGTGCGACGAAACTAAAAGATTTGTTTGCATATTATGTGCTAAAAGCCACAGAGTTGTTCGTCGCAAATTCTGGAATTGGAAATACTACTACGCCATCGAATGTGACGCCTGCGGCAGACGTCATCCAGCCATAGACTATCTTGAATTCTTGGGTAGGCATCCGTGGCAACTTTATCCAGAAATGCAGAAGCGACACGAGGGTTTAGACGGTGAGACCGAATTGCAAAAAGTTGCATCCACATATGTTACATTGAAGAAGGGAGTGATCAGTGAGGAACAAATTTCGCAAGCATGGGACAAAGTTGCTGATAAGTGGAGTAGCGGTTACACCGGATATGGGGATTTGAATAGGAAATACGTTGTTGATCCCGTCATCTTTCGCCTCATCGGTTCAGTTAAAAGTCTGTCAATTTTGGATGCAGGTTGTGGGAATGGTTACCTTTGCAGGGCATTGTCAAAGAAAGACGCCAAAATGGTTGGCGTAGACACCTCAGAGAGGAACATTGAAATAGCAAGACAAAAAGGAAAAGAAGCAGCCCTTGGAATCACGTATAATGTAGGGAACATATGCAACCTAGCAATGTTCCAAGACGAAGCGTTTGACATGGTCATTTCCAACCTCGTACTAATGGATTTACCGGATTTGGATAAAGCTGTTAAGGAGCTTCACCGTGTTCTCAAGAAAAAGGGGAGACTAATCTTTTCCATCATGCACCCATGCTTTTCAAGCCCACCTGTCCATGGATGGGTAAGGATACCGCAAGACAGCGACCGAAAAGAAGACCGTATTTACTGGAAGGTTGACAGATACTTTGACAGAAGCATGGAAATCTGGCAGTTCCCTGACTGGCCACCTCTCTACAGTTTCCACCGCCCACTCTCAGACTACATCAAGACAATAATTGGAAACGGTTTCACCATCACAGACCTTGAAGAACCGGTCCCCTCTAAAAAGGCTATGAAGGAACACTACAGAGAATTTGGAAACGAATACGAGCGCATCCCATGGTTCCTAATAATAGAAGCAAAGAAAACATGAGCTCATAAGCTTCTTATCACTAGGTGCCCGCCAAGAAGACTTTTGTTTTTCTGAATTATTCAGCTTAAGGACTACGACTATTCCTTCTATATCCGCATGTTGGAAATCTCTGATCAACATCCAAATCACCTACAGGCTGTTTTCCAAGGAGCACTTGTCTACTATCCTTTCTTTCGGCTTCGTTTTTCATATGCTTCTTTTTGTCTTGTCCATTCAGCATATTTTTCTAACAGGGTTTTTATTTGTTGGTCTATGAAGTCGCTTACGCTTAGAAATGGCATACTCATATCCTTTATGGCTTGTTGGAGTTTTTCATGCTCTTCTTTTGGAATTTCAACGTATTCATATTCTTCCTTGAGAAAGCGAAGCCTCCACCTAACAGCGTCCCGAATAAATTCTTCCCTTGTTGTATACCCTAAATGCCTATTCTCATCTATGAAACTTTCAATTTGGGCAAGCAGCTCAGGCGGCAGTATCACGGATTGCGAGAGTAAACTTTCTATGGCGTCTGTGTAGGTTTGCATCTTCATTGTTTGGGCTGTTAATTCGCCAAGCAAAGCTGTGAGCCTCTGGTGGGCGTCATCTGATATTCTTAAAGTTTTCATTTATCCTAGCCTCGCTTGAAACGGTTAAGTGTAACTTGTTCAATAAAACTAATAAAGCTTTTTGGTATACTAAATATACAAATTATATGGAGGCTACAACGAATGAAGCATCATATAGGCTTAACAATAGACTCTCAGCTTTTCAGGGAAATTGAAAGAATCCGCGGCAGAGAAAAACGTAGCACTTTTATTGAGCACCTCATAAGGCTTGGGCTTAAAACCTACGTAAAGGATGAAAATCTTGAGATTTTAGGATTTCAGAAAAATCAAAAACCTTGATTATACGGCTTAATGTTGTCCTTGGTTTGTAGCCTTGAATCAGTTTTCTTCATTGGGAAATGTAAATTACCAAAATATGATTCTTTTTGGAGTTACTTCGACAACGCAGCGTACATTTTTGTCGAATAAGGGTATTCCAAGCAAATCTCTTCCTTGACTGTCAAGTTTCAGCTTATATTTGTTGATGTGATCTTGAGTTTTTTTGACGAATTCTTCTTCCCTGTCGACAACTCGCCCCTTACCCCTTATGATGACCGCTTCTTCTCCGCTGTAAACAGCGACAGCCACATTGTTGTTCTTCAAGAGGTTGTGAACTTTAACGGATTTCCTGTCCGTTTGTACGTAAACTTTTCCATCTACATACGTGAAGAAAACAGGAACAACATGTGGTTCATTATTAGGACTTACAGTTGCAAAGCTGGCTAAACGTTCTCTATCCATAAAAATTTTAGCTTCCTTCAGGCTTCTGGGCATGTACTCACCCTTTGGCTATGTACCTTTTTGATTTTATTAGTTTGTTTCGAAGAAAGGAGGGCTGCGGTGCTTTTGGTTATTCTATGCCCCATTTCTTGGTCATTTTCACTAAGATGAAGATTACGAAAGCAACAATCAGGAACGTTATCAATGCATCTATAAAGTTGCCTACCTTGAAGATTGCAGGTCCAACTGTTACATCCAGCGATATGTCCGGAGGCAAAACAAGAGTTATTATTGGCATAATCAAGCTGCTAACAAGCGCTTGTACGAAAGTGCCCAGATACAAGCCGAGAATGAAAGCCACTGCAAGACCCATCACTTTATACTTTGATAAGAAGTCCTTGAAATCAGCCCACAAACCTTTAGGCGGAGAAGGCGCTGGAGCAGGTTTAGGCTCTAAAAGTGTTCGAATACGCCGCAACTCCTCTAATATCTCATCGTCTTTAACCAAAACAACCACCAAACATACTTTTCCTTTACATAGCCATATAAGATTTTTGAATCAATGGGCCGGGAGAGATTTGAACTCTCGACCTTTCGGTTATCAGCCGAACGCTCAAACCAAGCTGAGCTACCGGCCCTCAGCAATGTTAACTACTATAAACTCTTTAACTGTTTTTAAGGATTTTCGGAACGCTTTTAATTGTTTTTTGCTATTCTTGTCTATGGGCCCGTAGCCCAGTATGGATTAAGGCGCCGGCCTTCGGAGCCGGAGAACGGGGGTTCAAATCCCCTCGGGCCCGCCTATTTTTAGGTGCAGATACTTTATAAAGATGCGTGTTCACTTATTTACGTCGGAGCAAAATCGTCATGCTATAATATGAGGTGATGGGGTTGGGTAAAGGGCGAAATGTTCAGCTCCCGAAGCGCGAGAGTAAATATGCTATGTATGAGAGTGCCCCCGCAGTTAGGCGGTGGCTCACAAACCTTGCCCGTGGCAGCCCTATAACGGCTGAGGTTGCCTTAAGGAGGTTGGGCAGAGTCTGCGAGCTCCTTGAAACGACGCCTCAGAAGCTTTTGGAAGAGGCTGAAAGGGATGTTAAGGGTTTGCAGGACTCCTTCGAGGATTTGGTGACTCGCCTCGAATCTGAAGGCAAGTCTCCCGGCTATATACTTGGCTTGCTTAAGGCTGTGAAGTCTTGGCTTAGATACAACGATGTGAGGTTGACACGTAGGATTAAGGTGAGCAATTCAACAGCAACTCCAACGATAGAAAACGAGCAGGTTCCATCGCAAGAGGAGCTTTCAAGAATTTTCAGGGCTTCGCCTCCGAGAGTGAGGGCTGCTGAGGTATTGATGACCTTCGCAGATTTGAGACCCGAAACGTTAGGCAATCATGATGGAAGCGACGGACTCACGATGAAAGACTTGCCGGAGCTTAAGATAGAAGACGGCCAATTAGTTTTTCAAAAGATTCCGACGATGATAGTTGTTAGGCCGACGCTTAGCAAGGCTAGACACAAGTACTTCACGTTTCTCTCAAGTGAGGGATGCACCTATCTTAAGGAGTACTTAGAGGAGCGCATGAGGTCTGGAGAGAGGCTTACACCTGAAAGCCCGTTAATAGCGCATGAGAGGAAAGAAGCTGCCACCAAGAAGTTCATGGTGACAAGGAAGATAACCCACCACATTAGAATGTGCATGCGTAAAGCTGGCGTCTACAAGCGTCCCTATGTACTCCGAGCCTACGCCGAAACCCAGCTAATCATATCCGAGTCTAAGGGAAAAATAAGCCACCCATATCTGCAGTTCATAGCTGGACATAAAGGAGACATAGAATCCCGCTACAGCACGAACAAAGGAGTCCTACAGCCAGACATGATTGAAGACATACGTAAGTGCTACAAAGAATGCGAACCATTCTTAAGCACAACGGCTCAGCCATTAGAGCAGTCGAGCGTCATCAAAGAGGCCAAAATCGAGGCTTTGAAGAGCATAGCTAAAAGTCTACTCGGCATAGACTTGGTCGAGGTTAAGGTCGCTAAGGAGAAAGAGGTTGGAAGGGAGTTAGACAAAGAAGAAGAGCTAGAACTTTTCGAGAATGAACTTAAAAAGCTTAGAGAAGGCAAGCACAACCCCCAAAGAATAGTCAGAGAAAATGAACTGGAAAACTACCTGAAAGAAGGGTGGCAGTTCATAAGCGTGCTACCTTCACAGAGGATTCTGATAAGGAAAGGTTAGTTCCGCGCCTGAGGCTCCGACTTCCCGCAACTCTTCTACCGTTTCCATTCTGCCCTTAGAAGCACCCAGCCATGTAACCTCAACCAGGTCGCCAAGCTGCAGCTCACTCAATTGTTGTTTAAGCACTTTCTTATTCAAATCGCATCATCAAAATAAGAGGCGCTTCAGGAGGAAGCTTTAGCCTCTTCGTTAGCCTCTTGCCCTCCCTCTCTTTTGTCTGGGCACCATAATCGGATTTTTCAGCGCTTTGATATGAGGTACGTAGCTAGCTAAAAACAAAACCCCAACTTCCCTAAATTTTTCCGAGTACTTTTTCTGTTGTTAGGCTTATGCTTTTTGCGTATTCCATGAAGGCGTAATTAATTTGAAAAGGGCGAAGTTGAATATAATGATTCCTTCCACCGTTCTTGTGGGCAATTAACTTGTTAGTTTTGTGGTTCAAATTTGTTTTTAAAATGCCTTAACGCTCTCTCTCCAGCTATTGGTCTCTCCTCCTTTTTTACCCCGCCTATTTGTTTCATGTCGTTTTCCACTCGCTCAATCACCTAGTTTTGCTTCTGAAGCATTTCCTGAACCATGGCTTCAGGAGGAAATCTAAATCTTTCTTCTCCTTTTAGGTCATTGTGGGCCCCTAGCCCATGTCCAAAGTGCCTTCTCCAGATCCTCTATCAGCTTTTGGCTGTCTGGTCCAGCTCGTGGAAATGTCTAGAACTGAAATAATCTCGTTAAGCGAATCACCAATCAACTCGCAGACGTTACGATACATATCTCTTAAACACCCAGGTCGATTTCTAATCAAGATCTCCAATTTTTCAAGCAGTGTGCCCTCGCTAATTAAGTATACTTTTCTAGGAGGTACCCCCGCTGTCGCCGACATTAACAAATCATTCCGCTCCATGATGTCGAGATATTCTCCAGCCGTTTCCCGATGGATGTCAGCCTTCTTGGCAGCCCTTCGGATACTAATTGACCCATCTAGTTCAAGGATTTTCTCGGCAAATGATTTGAGCTTTTTAGGCCAAACGTTATCCTGGATAGAGAGCCAGACACGCTGGTTTCGCTTGGGGTGATTTATCCATGTTTTTGGCTTTGGCATAATTTTCCCGTATTTAAGTTGGTTGTGCCAATCTGGCGATTAATATTTTCTGTAAGAGACGCTTAAATAATTTCTGTAGGAGGCATTAGATGACAAGGAACTACGAAGAAAAGATCCTCTCGTTTCTAAACGAGGCAACCGAACCGGTCGACGTCGAGAAAATTCGAATATCTTGCGGAATTGGGAACTGGAACACGGCCCTGAAACATTGCTTGGAACTCCTCATTCAAGGGCGAATTTTGGGGCAGAAAACTTCGAAAAGTTGGATCTTCTACTCAACGAAGCGAAGGTAGGGAAAGGTGATTAATATGCCCCAACTTCATGTAGACCTCCAAGAAACTCAACTTCGCAAGTTTAAGCATGCTGTGAAAGTTTTGGGCTACGGCACGATGAGCTCATACATCCGGGTTTGTATTTTGAACGCAATCAAGGATGCAGAAAAGATTAACCGGGGGTTTCTTAATGGCTATCGAGAAGGCTGTCGAGATCTTTGAATGGTTTAAGGAAAAACTCTACGATTTGGGAAAACATCACTACGTTCCAGAGGGTTTCAAGTTTAAGGATATGTCCTTTTGCGACCTTCAAAACGCAGTGAAGACTGACGAGATACCTGTGAGCGTTGGCTGGGTAGCGCACTTCCTTGCTGATAGGAAGCGAAACATGATCTTCTGCGATGGAATAGAGCTTGGCAAACAGCTCGCACACAGATTCAATCTAGAATCCATTTATAGTAGCACTAAGAAACGCCTACAAAAGATTCATGAAGCCATCATTGACGGCTCTCAACATGCGCTGGTGACCAGCCGAGTCAAAGATGAAGGCGTAAGCCTAGCCAAGATAGAGCGCATCATCGAATTCAACTTCCTTTTTGGGTCGAGGCGACAAGAAATGCAACGGTTAGACCGACTTTTCCATAGCGACTATGAAGGCGAACACATAATCCTCATGACTCAAGAGGAGCATGCCCGCCGCAAAAAACGCCTCTGCTCCATCTACGAGAAGGGGTTCCAAATTAAGGTGCACGCCTAAACATGGGTTGAACAATGGGAAAGCAAGCATCATCTAAGAGGCTTCGAAGCCAACGGTTGGAGGCTGAACTTTCGACCCTCAAGAGGTTGTCTAGGCTGGGTTTTGAACTAAAGATTGTTTGGGAGCCTAGCCCCGATGGGGCTCTGTGTGGCGAGGTTAAAAATAACACAATTTATGTTTATGATGATAGGGAAGAGAAAGCTGTCGAAACGCTGCGCCATGAGTTTTTAGATTATTGCGTAAGCCAAGCTATTGAACCCTACAAGGAGGTCACAAACTGGCTGATTCGCAAGATAAATGATGATGCGTATAGAAGGAAGGAGAAGATTGTGGCGGCTTTAGTCAAGCTTTTGAGCTTTGACGCCCAGTAACGAGAGTCTAGGTGATTTTTTGGCTAAGAACCCAACCAAGGTATCATCCAAACCAACTTTTCACAGTGAAAATAGTGATAGTCAAAGCCTGCGTCAACAAGTCTTTGAACAGCTGGAGAAAAACCCATTATTGACAGCTAAACCCTTATGTAAACTGCTCAATTTGCCTTATGATAAATATTGGCATTACGTCAGCAACTTGAAGTCTGAGTGGAAGTATCACTATCGAAATGAGCGGGGTTCAAAGTGTTCATTTCATGGTTGGCGTGGTTGGTGTCTTGTGCCTGCTGGTTTGGATAGGCAGAGGGCTTTGTATGTTGGTTGGGTTTTAAGTAGGGCTCGTAATAGGTGGTTGTTGTGGAAGGATAGGCTGGGAAGGCTGCAGTGGTTTGAGACTGGAAGAGTTAATTTGTATGTGCGGAAGCCCGCTAATCTTGGTAAAGCCTACCAGCTGATCTGTAATGGTTTCTTCGCCACAGACTTAATTACTGACGTCAAGGTTTTGGAGCAAATTTTGGCTTCTGTTCAGTTTAAGGGAGCCCATTATGTTTTTTCTACGGAGCAGCGTTTGCCACGGCTCACGATTGATTTGTTTGCGAAGAGCAATGGAATTATAATTAAGGTTGGTGATACTACGCATCCGGATGCGGTTGAGGTTATTGCCTGGTATCCTGATTGGGCAGAGAGGAATGAACGGCTTTTTGAGCAGTTGAATAAGACTTTGAAGCCTCTGGTTGAGCCTTCCGTGCCGAATAAGTTTGAGAAGCCAGATTACGTAAGGTAAGGACTATGGCTTTTCTTAGCAATTCAGGTAGATTGTTTGTGTTTAAGTTTTGAAGTGATGTTGGGTTGGTTTTTTGTGGATTTTGGAGGATTTCTTTGAGCTTATGGGTTTTAACTAGGAAAACGAAGGTTGAGCTTGTTTCAAGCGACAGGGACATTTGCGAGCTTCTGTTTGCGCAGAAGAGGGCGCAGCATGCTTGTAGGCTCTTTCTTGACTATTTGAAGGAGCGTGGCGGGCTTACTCGTAGTGAGTTAAGCCGATTCACATGGGATTTGGAGGCTGGAAAAATTGAAGAGGGCTTTAGGTATAGGCGAACCAGCTTTTATCGTCAGACTCGACAAGTGCTCCTAACCTTGGGGTTGATTGCCATTGAGCAGAGGTTTGAGACGAAGCAGGATTTTGATTTAACCTCGTTTGTTGTTAGGGAGAAGTATGTTCCTGTGCGGCAACCCATTCCGAAGCGACCTCCTGACGGTTTAAATCTGCCACGGCTCATGTGGATAATCTGTAAACGCTGGAACGAGGAATTTCTAGAGGAGAAACATAATTCTTAAAGAAATAGAGAGACTATTACACTACGCAGGCGCGCACGCACACATAAAATAAATAGATTCTATGCATACTTCTGAGGAAAGTTAAGCTTCTTTGATGTTTGGTCGCGCCTATTTCATCCAAGAATCAACCTATGGACAAACACCAACAAACAGATAGAAGTAAGAGATATGCTTTCCTTCGACGGCGAAACAGGCGAACCCTTCGTAGAACAATACAACGTCATCGAAGCCCTACAAAACTATGTTGCACACAAAGAATGCGACAAAATCGAATGTAGCGAATGCGGAGAACCAATCCCAAAAGAAATGCTCAAAGACCCACCAGACCAAATAGAATACGACGTCGGATAAGCAAAACACTCTTTCCTTTTTTATGGTGTTCTCCATGCACAAAAACAACCATGAACCTAAATTGTGTCCTAGCTGTCCCTTAACTGAAGCATGGAGAAAAGAAGCCCTGAACCGCATCCTAGAACGCCAATATACAACCGAAAAAGAAGAACCGTCAGCTCATAAAATCTGCATGGAAAGGCGTAAAATTCTGAAAGAGTTAGGTTTGAAATGTCCATACTTTAATGAAGCAGAAACCTTAGACTACCACACAAACCAGCTAACCAAACAGCGAATAGACCGCCAAAATGAGCTAAGGGAAAGGCAAAACCTACAACACTTCTTATAGAGGGATAAAAGAATGCAGAGAGTTAAGACCTACGATGTTGTAGTTTACAAGCACGTAAACGGCAAGTGGATACCCAAATACACCGTAACAGAACCAGACCTGCAAGAAATGAAGGAAAGCCCCTTCGTGCAGACCATACGAATATTCACAGAACAGGAATGGCGACAACTACAAGAAAACGCCCAAAAAAGCGGAGTCAAGCTCTCAGCTCTCCTAGAAAGATACGCATAAGCAAATTAATCCCCCCTTTTTCTGAGGAAGAGATATGAGTTTATGGAAAGAATTCGTGAAAAGTGTTCAAGAAGACAACATCGTTGACGTAACGGAAGAAGAGCTAGCTAAGGAATACCTGAAAGATATGGACGCTTGGGAAAACCTCGGAGACCACGTACACAACCTAGCCGAGTTCATCGCCGAAAAATTCCAAGAAAAGTATGGCAAAGACTACAGCTTATGGTTCTTAACCGACCCCGACGTTCAAGGATACAAGTACAACCACATCAGAGTAACCGAAACCTTCCAGATAGGCGGTAAAACATTCAACATAGAGGTCAACGCTCTAGAGTTAAGATGGGGAATAGTTGCGGACTCGCCTGAAGACTTTGACAAAACTATCCTTAAATTCATAACCGAAACAAAGGAAAAGCTTGACATTCTCCATGAAAAGTTACCATAGCAAAACCACCCTCCCCTTTTTTGAGGAATAAATATGCCTAAGTGTCCCCGCTGCAAGGAAGAGATCGACTCAGTCAACTACACTGAAAGCGGTCTAATAGTTTTCTCAAAGGGCGAATGGATAAAGGACGAAAATCCCGACATAGATTTAACCTGCCCCAACTGCGGCGAGAAAGTAGCTTTAGACATGATAGAGTAAGCAAATCAACCTCCCCTTTTTTGGAGGTAAAGCGTATGGAAAGCTCATTTAAACCAGATTTAGACCTAAAAGGACTAAACGGATTCTACGGAACACAACAATATTATAACGTGTTGGGCATTAAGATAACTGATGGCGTTAAATACATCATGGATAACGGTTACGCTTGGTTTGTGACCGACAGCATCGCAGTTATTCAAGGAGTAGCCAAAGTCAAAGCCGAACCCTTCCTAGTGGTCAGGCTTAAACGAGTCGGCGAGGATGAAGCAGACCTAATAATAGACGACGGAAACAAGAACGTGCTATACAAACAACATTACGACTTTACAGACGCAAAAAGAGATTTAAAGCTGTATTGTGAGTATGGCGTTTTAATGTTACCTTCAGAGAGATGAAAAAGAGCAAAACATCCCCCTTTTTTTATTAAGGTAGTTAAAAATGACGGATGACCCAGCACTTGGGAAATGGTTAATCTATCGGCTTTTACTGAAGCTTGGAGTTTCAGAAATGGACATAGCCGAAATGTTCAAGGATCGCAAGAGTTAGAACCTTAGTTGATGCTAATGTAACATAAGCATCTACAAGGTTCAACATGCCTTAACTACCTTAAACTTTTTTATTTTTAGGTGTATTAGTGTCAACGCCAAACTTCAAGGGCTGGAAGAGTTACCGCCCTAGTTGATGCTCTATCTTTTCTAGCGTCAACAAGATTGCAGAAGGCAGCAGAACCCTAACTGTGGTGATGTTAGGGAAATGGAACCCATTTATGTAAACTAGGCTTATAGTACCACTTAGCATTCCATATGTTTACCTTTACGTGTCCATAGGTTTATCTTTCTTGATACGTCCCATTTTATTCCTCATACTGCTACTCTTGCGAAGTTTAACATTTGAGAGGTAAAAATCATAATTTCCCCAAGTTGTTTAAATTATAAATAACATGTTAACCAGCGAGCTGCACGGTTTCAAAATAAGCCTTCACGTATTCGAGATTTATGATCTAGAAACTAGCCAACAACTATTGGATTAGAGTTCCAGTATTATTTTTTGGGGTTATTGCAACGCAGTTGGGCTAGTTTTTAAAAACCTAAGTAGGCACTTCGTCTCCGCTTGGCATGGCGTGATGCCATATCTTGCGTTTTTGAGCCTTCTCCCTTCTCCTAACATGTCGGGTTATTAATGGACCGCCACAGTATGGACATTCACGGGCTTTTGACTCTTTAGGCAATTCGCGTCCACACTTGCTACAACGCTTAACCTCTACCAGCCTCTTGCTCATTCATACCACTTTAAGATTTCTTCAATTGCCTTTTCGCTGTAGCCACGTTGGCACAGTTCCTTTCTAATTTCTTTTGCAAAGGTTCTTGGAGCCTTTGTGTTCATATTTCCACCTTCCCAAACATGCTCGTCTTTCCTTCCTTACCAAGATTACTGTCCTTGACAAGGCTTATAAACCTTCTCTTACCATCCTTACTAGCATGCCAAAAGCCATAGGAGCCTCAAAAGTTACAAGCAAGTTCCAAGTTACGATTCCTGAAACTGTAAGGGAAAAGTTAAAAGTTAAGGTGGGCGACACACTAATTTTTGCTGAGGAAAACAGCAAGATTATAATAACGACTGAGGTCTTTTGAGGGGTTAGCCCTAAGTGAATTTCTGTAACAAAACAAAAGTAGTTTCAACGAGTCGCTAAAGTTGTTGTATGGCTTGTAGGAGCCTCAGCAGTTTTTGCCCCTTTTCTGTTGGTTGATAAACGGTTCTTATTGGTCGAGAGTCGACTATTGTGCGTTTGATCAGATCTAATCTTGAGAGACCTCGAACGATTAGGGTGACGGTTGCGCGGCTTTGCACAATCCCCTTCCCAAGGTCATAATTCAAGATGTCAGCATAATGCACCGATCCCTTCTCGCAAATGAATTCTAGCGTCTCATAAAACCCCTTTTTCGACATTTTCCTCAAAAGACCTGTCAGAGCCTTACGATTATCTTTATCCATCAATCATTGCCCGTATGTGCGTATCAGAGCAGTCATGATAAGTTGTAAGCATACGTAATGAAGACTAAGACTTCATTTCGAAATCCTTACTCTCAATTCATAATCCTTAAATCAACCATAAGATCAGAAAGACTTTCGTGAAGCAAAATAGGCGCTGAAGCGAAAAAAGCTGAGATGTCTACATGTTCGAAAAGGCTAGTTGTTCTTTTTGGGAAAGGATAGGTTATGTCAGAAACATCAAGTGATAAAGTAACGATAGGCAAGAAGACAATTTATGGAATAATCGCTTCGGTCATAATCATTGCTGTAGTTTTGATATGTTTCTTCAGACCATTTTCTACGAATAGCGTCAGAATTTCGAGATTTACCAAAGAAGAAGGCTCTTTCGTAGGAAATTATATGCAATTTCCATTTACAGTTGAAGTTGAAAATCTTGGAAGCAATGATGTGAGTGGCTTAGTTTTAGTAGTTAAAGTGCTTGCAGATTACAGTGAAGTTGATAGAGACATAGAACACCTAAGCACATTGAGGGCAGGTCACAAGGTTACTATTGGTATGTATTGCCTAGTTGACTATGACCTCTTGCAAGGAAAAGTAAGTTATGTTGCTACATTACAATTAGACCACACAATTCTTGATGAAATTACACTTCCCTAAGGTATAAATTTGAGAAGATAATATGAATAAAATCAAGAAGAGAAGTGACGAAGACAAAATCATTGTGGATTATCGCACTTGTATTGAATGCCATGCTGTAGGAAAGCCATTTAGGAAGAGGTGAAAACCCTTCTAAAAGTATTCCTTTATCACCAATAAAAACTATATCGTAAACTTTCCTATGAACTTACTCTCTTATGAATCTATTTTTCCAGAAATAAAAAGACTAAGAATTTGTCCTTAGGTGCATTTTCATGCTTAAATCAAAGTTTCAAAGTGGTAGCCCGAGAGATACCTTGCTCTAGAGTTGAATTTATACCCGTTTTTCATGCTGATCTTCTCGGAATTCTTTTAGGAGCTGTTGTTTTAGGGCGATGCTTAGTGTGTGGATTTGGTTTTCTTCGAGTTGTGTGCGGTCGATTACGGTCCTGTGGGGTTCTGTTAGGGCTTGGCGGGTTAGGATTTCTTCGGGGTTTAGTCCCCATGCGCGGATGATTTCTTTTAGGGCTTCGATTTTGCTTAGGCGGGTTTTTGGTTTTATGCTGAAGCCTGAGGCGATGTATATGTTTCTTAGGAATTCGGTGCCTTTCATTTGTATGTCGTGGTATGTGCTTACTGTGTGTCCCATCATGTATTCGATGTAGTCGCGGTCTACGCCTAAGGCTGCTAGTTGGGTGCGGAAGAATTTGCGGATGCTGTGTGGTCTTAGGTCGTAACGTCTTCCGTATGGTTTGTTTTGGACGAGGCCTGCTTTGACGTATAGGTCGTGGACGAGTTTGTGTATGGCTGCTGGTGTTAGGGGTAATGGGTGTTTTGATTGTTCGTTGCGTATTAGTGGGGTTTCTGTGTGGATGTTTTCTGGTGGGATTTTGCTTGTTTTGGTGCCGTTGCGTCTGATTTCTAGGTATGCTCGTAGGTAGTCGGCTGCTTCTTGTCCTAGGAAGGTGTCGTAGTCGTGGTATTTGCCTTTGGTGATTTCAGCTTCGACATGAATGTGGATTGGCGTTACGAGTTTTTCTAGGTCTCGTTTGATGTGGCGGTATTGGAGTTTTACGAGTGTGCCGACGCGGAAGCCTCCGAGGGCTAGCATGCTGATTATGACTTTTAGGCGTAGGTCGGCTATGTCGATTAGTTTTTGGATTTCTTCGGGTGTTGGTGCTCGGTCGCTATAGACTGTTCGTTTTGATAGGCTGTAAGGTAATTCGAGTTTTAGTCGGTTGACGCTGAAGAGGGCTTTGACGCCTTTGACGTGGTTGGATACGGTTCCCGGTGCTAGTCCTTCTGCTTGTAGGTTGCCTACGAAGTCGTCGAGGAGTCGGCTGTATTTGGCTAATGCTTTTGGGTCTGGGTCGCCTTCTGGGTCTTGGCAACTTTTGATGAGTTGGTCGGGTTGGGCGTTTATCCATCGGCAGAAGCGATGTACCCCGTAGACGTACTGATAGAGTGTGCCTGTGCTGGTTGTTCTGTGGCGGAGTAGGTGTTTGGCTAATTCTAGGGTTGAGTTGTTGTTGAAGCTGAATGGAACTAGGCTTGGCATTTTCCATGAGGGGCTGTTGATTATGTATTGTTGTAGTTTTTCGTCAGCTGCGTTTCCCCTCCCTGGTGCATTCTCTGAAGCGCGCGCTTCGAAACTCGCCCGGCAAGCCGATTCAATGACTCTCGTAAAGAAGAGAAGACTGAAAGAGGAGTCATGCCAGCCAGAGAATTCCCGAGGAAAGAACCAGCTTTTACATTCTGCTAGGTTTTGACTCACCTATAACTATATCAACAGGAGCACGAAAATAACTGGACTTGGAATAAGAGGTGCAGTCTACGTGATTGCGAAGGCTCCGGTTCCACCGTTGGAAAAGGCATGGGAATTTAAAGCAGACAGTTACGTAAAAGACCCAAGCAGTCTTCTAGCGGCGCACGATATGGTCTTTTTTGGAAGCAATAATGGTCTCATTTACGCTCTTGATGCTATGTCTGGCACACCGAGATGGACGTTTAAAATGGGTAAAGCGTTAAAACTTCCACTTGTGTCAGCAAATGGAATTCTTTTTGCTGCAAGCGAGGACAGGAACTTTTACGCAATTGATGCTCAAAGGGGCGAGAAACGCTGGCAGTTTTCGATAGGCAAAGATTTTCTTGAATGGAAATATCCTGGTGATGTTTATTATGGACCTGTGGTAGCAGACGGCGTTGTTTACATTGCAACTAAGGATAAGAAGCTCTATGCTTTAGATGTCCACACGGGTAAAGAACGGTGGTTGTTCTCGGCTGGCGGAGAAATTTCCCCTCCAGCTGTAAGTCATGAAGTTGTTTTCTTTGGGAGCAAAGATAAACGGGTATATGCTCTTGATGTTAATAGTGGTAAAAAACTGTGGGAAGCGAAGACTGGGCATGAAAAGCACTCTTGTCCTATCATAGTTGACGGCAAAATGGTGATCACAGGAGACGATGACCTTTACGCACTTAATCCAAACAACGGAGCAATTTTGTGGGAAGTTAAGAAAGTTTTACATAAACAGGTATTGCCTGCCGTGGTAGGCGGCTACGCTTTCTGCTCAAAGGGCCTAGATGTAATAGACTTGGCCAGTGGGAAAAAGGTAGAAACAATTCCAGCACCATTAAATGACTTTTCTAAGGTTGTTGCGGTCGAAGGAACCCTTTATGCCATGGCCCTTCCTAAAGGGATGAGCACTCCTCACTGCGCCGAATTCTTATTTGCCTATGATGTAGCTACGAGGAAAGAGAAATGGCAAGCTTGCCTTAATGCTGCTGTACATCTTTGGGAGATAAGTGACGGATTTATATTCGTAGTAGATTCTTGGCATCGAAAGCTTATTGCCCTTAATACTTTGAAGGTTACAAAGCGATGGGAATATAAGTTTCCATGGGGCATCGGTAAAACTTTAATCGCTTTTGGAATGGTCTTTGTTAATTGGGCTGATGTAGTCTATGCTTTTCGTAGCTCAAGAGATCTGGCTGCCCAACGCTCCTTGGAAATAAGTAATGAAATAAGTCCATCTCCAAAATACGAGGTAGAGACAGTTAGAGAACCAATCATCTGGCCCAATTGTTGCTGTTTATGTTGCGGACCCGCGGAAGTGCATATAGATTTGAAAAAAGAGTTCAAGCTGGGGGGATTCTGGATGGGCACCGTAGAGGCTAAGGACATACCTTACTGTAAAGAGTGTCACAAGAAAATAACTAAAATGATTGGTGCGCGCACGAGCGCAGGGGTTGAAATCATTCGATCTCCTCCCACTTACGCCTTTAGAAATGAAAAATACTGGGCTATGTTTATGGAGACCAATCGATTACGATAGAGGATAGCGTGTACGCGGAGGCGTGATAAAAGCCTTAAAGCATAAAGACAGCCCTACCCAATTGCATGCAGCAGAGGCTCTTGCCAGATCCGAAAGCCCAGAAAACGCCAATAGCTCCTTTACTCAGAAATTCCCTCCAAGCCTCTTTCTGGTAACCTCTCAGCTGAAGACCATCCCATTCACGCAGATCCTCTTCAACAACAGGCTTCGCCAAAAACGGTAAGGTGCCGTCCTCAATCATCTGAGCAATCAGCCTAAACTCATAGCCCTTCTTAATCCGAATGCGGTCTTCGCCTTCACGCCTCGACAAAAATCGCTTGTATTTTTCCCAAGCGTCGCCTTGAAGCTCCTTTCCAGTCAACAGCATGCCGTCATAAACCTTGACTGGAAGCGGCTCCTTAAACTGAAACTTATCGCTCAAAGCTGAGGGAATGCTGCTAAACAGTCTTACGTACTGGTTTACCACGAAAATGTTGTAGCCCTTCGTAGCCCGCTCTAACCATCCGATCTGAAAGTTAAGCCACTTCGGCGCAATAACGTACCACTCATTAGGCCTCTTAGGAATAACCACATAAGGCTCCTCAAAAAACTCCTCAAACCTCTCCCAGTCAACCTGACCAAAACGAACCAACTCCAAACGGCGTTCAAACTCGGCTTTTATCTTATTCCGCTCAGCCTTCATCGACTCAATGAGCTCATCAATCCGCCGCAGGGAATCCTCAAACGCCTTCCTAACATCCGAAACCTCACTCATATCCTAACGTGAACCTCCAATTGCCAATGAAAACCAAAAAAGAGGGGAGATGAGCGAAACCCTCGGCAAATTAGTATAAATTACACTCTAGAGTTTGGTAGCCCGAGAGTTACCGTTCCTAGGCTGTAATTTATACCAAAACCCTCTTTTTTGCCGAGCCTTCGACTTTAAGTAACCGAGCTGCATTCTCACTCGAGTGGAGATATCTCCCGCAAGCTCCTTCCTTTTTTCTATATGACGTGTGTAGTTTTATGTTACCCCTTTGGGCGGTAAAGATTTGTAATGGCTTCTGCGATATTTGTTGCCACTCCTGTTATTCCCCAGATTTTTTGTTCCACTAAAGTAAGCCCTCTAGAGTACCTTGGATGCCTTATTAAGAAACGATCAACTGACACATGTGTTAGGAACCTTGCTTATAGACTCAATCGACATACGGCATAGTGGAGATGAAGAACGCCCAGTTTTAGTTACGCTAAGAATTATGGGTAATAGTAACGAATGGAGAAAATATAATTGGTTTCAGGTTCAAGATAGGGTCAAGAAGAAAATTGAGTCTTCGGGTTTCGGGCATCTCTTCAAGTTAAAAATAAGTTTCGAAGACGGGAAGGATTTCTTTTACGAATTTGGTCGTTCTTCTAAATTGAATTGTTTAAACAATGTTTTTCCGAATATTTTCAAAGTTAATGCGAATGGTTCAACCTAAGATTTTCATCACATCAACAAACTTCTGAAAAAGTAGCGCCGCAGACCTGTTTGTAGTGCCGAGGGCCGGGTTTGAACCCGCGACAAATGGAAAAATCTCCCGCACACCCCAATTTTTGGCTCTAACATGCGCAATGACTTTGAAATGTCCGCACATCATTTTTTGTTGAAATGAAATATGTCATGACAGGCGTAATGACACAAGTCTTTTTTCATTTAGACATACTCAAATCCGAAAAAGGCTTCTACATCTCATGTTATCTGAAAACACAACTTTTCTTTTTTAATCCATTTGACAATTTCGCCAATGAATCCTTTAGGGGCTCCTTGCGGATGGCGTGTTCTCAGAAGATGCATCCTCGCTTTATCACTTTCATAGAATTCTCTATGCCACCACCATACAAAGTATTGATTTTTGATTTCTTTTTTGTATGTTCGCTTTGTTATATCTTTGGGAGAGATAGCGTATCCAAAACTTAGTTTATCAATATAGGAGTCATAGCCTCTTCCTGTGAAGAAAACTATGTGTTTTGGACGAAGAGCTTTCATTTCTTCTTCAAATATTTCAATACAATTTTCTGTCAAACGATATGGTGTTGTATCTTGATAATCTAGGCATGTGTTACATTTGGTGACATTTGTTATTGAGATATGGTCTAGCAGCCGAGCTTCGTTTCCTTCCTCTGGATACAATTGCTTTGCTATGTCTTGGATATATCCCCAGAACATTGATTGACGCGTTAGAAACATTACTGCACCATCGTCGCGGCAATCTCTAAATTCAGTGGAGCCAAGGAACTTCAATTCTTCAACTTGAGTTTTGTCATACCAATGACTCTTTCCAACAAACACAGCACTATATCGGTCTAGACCAAATTCAACATTCAAACTCAACGTGCATGAACGTTATCAAAATCGGGGGTTCAAATCCCTCCCCCCGCACCAGAAATCGCGACTGGCGTTTAAATTCTCGGTTTCGTGCCATCATCGCGTTGTATTCATACGGCGTCTCAAGCAGGTTTTCGAGCGCTTATAATGCCGTCTCCATTTGGCAGCGTATCTCGATCAATTTGATCGAAGCCTGCTTCAGTCAGCCAATCTCTACACTCTTGTTCTGTATAAGGAACAGGTGTGTCATAGAAATTTAGACTAAGTAAACGGTACCCTACCTCCTCGAGAGGTGAGATTCTTGAGTTGTCCAGAATATGACCAAGAACATAGATTACACCACCAGGATTGATCACAGCGCTGATGTTTTTAAGTGCGCGACATGCTTCATCCGGCGAGAGCACTTGGATAAATGCTCTCAAGATTGCGACGTCAAATGCACCTGTCAGTGGGGCGCGGACAACATCGGCATCTATGACCCGGACCTTGTCTACAGCGCCTGCCTCTCTCACGAGACGTCGAGTGATCGGCGCAACCCTTGGGAGTTCCACCACCGTCGCCCTAACATGAGAACAAGCCTCAGTTATAGCTACCGCAAGTCCACCCGAGCCTCCGCCAACATCCAACAGTGTGCGGCAAGAGGAGAAATCATACCTTGCCACCAGCTCGCACCCTGCTCTAACCGCAACCGGAAGCGTACCGCGAAAGCTGCGTTCCAATGCATCTTCCGGCAAAACAGAGTAATCGTACTTTTCTTGAGGTATTCCTGTTCGAATCGAGTCTGCAGTCTTTGGCGAGGCACCCCAGCCCCACATCATTAGTGAATTAATGTGTGGATGGTTACCCACGTATGAAGGGCTACTTTTGACCAGGAAACGATTAGCTTCATCCGTGTTGGAGAAAAGATCCCCTTCCATGGTCAATAATCCCGCAGCCACGAGGGCATAGAGAAGCGGCTTTAGTTTGACAGGTTTGACACCGATTGCACCGGCAATCTGCTCGGCGCTCGTAGGTCCATCTTTAAGGGGCGTAAACACATCAAGTTGCATTCCTGCCAACATCGCAAAGGACGAATAGCCCGCCTTCACAAGTTTCTTGATAATCTTTGGTTCGTGGAGTAATGATTCTTCGGTCACCAATTCTCCCTCCAGCAACATTACAGGAACATGGGAACATAAGTCTTATGCGCGATCGAAGTTTAACGGAAGAAATTACTGGCTCATGAAAAAAACCGAGAATTTAAACCGAGTTTTAAACCTAACCCCCCGCACTAAACTTTGCAAGTTGCGTTTAAATTCTCGGAATCACACTCCCGAAAAGGAATGTGATAAAAACACCAGATAATAAGGGTTTAATCTATCCAAGGTCGGTCAAAGAATGTTTTGCTGCTTGGACTGCGAACCTATCTGCTGACATAATTGAAATAATACTGCTAGAATGCTCTAGCGCGAGTTTAATGTTTGCTTTTTAACTTTGGAAACAAGAATCCGACTTTATCAGCGTAATTCTCCCATTCTTTTCCGAATTTCTTTCTTAGTAACCTGTCTTCAACTCTTGCCCTATAGATTACACCAGGAATTGACAGTGTAAAAGTGAACACGATGCCTACGGCACTCATAAACATTAGGTCAAATCCCAGCATCATTATGAAGAAGCTCAGGTATTGCGGATGTCTGCAAAATCGGTATGGACCTGTTATAATGAGAAAATCCAGCTTCGGCTCGGTTTCCCCCAAAAATCCACTTCTCAAATAGAGAAGCACGTAGATGAAAAATAGACCTCCACTAACAAGAAGAGCTACACCAATTTCCTTTGAACCCAGCATCTTAAACGGGTCAAAATAACAAATAATCAAGTTGGATGTGAACGCCAGAACCATAAACAAAGAAGGCAAGTCAACCTTTGATTGAGGCATCTGATATTTCCCTTCCTTCTAAGAACTCCATGCTTCTATTTTATACTTTATTAGTTGACTGTTTGAAAAGGGACAAAAGAACAAAAACGAGAGCAAAAACTGAGATGGAACAAGCTAAACGACTAACGCTTGGATCTCTGAGCCCATCAAAAACCGAGTTCTAAACCTACCCTGGCACTCCAATTCACGCATAATGGGGCGTTTTTTGACAAAAGAAGTTGAATTTGGATATTCTGAGTGAGAGTGAATACTTGAACACAAGTTTACCATTAAAATGTTTGGTTTAGGCAAACCATGCCTTCGTATCCTAAAGAGAATACTTAAAAATTAATCAGTCAGGATAGTCAGATTGAGTGGTTCTCGTGGATAACGAAAACTGGTTAGAAAGCTTGGAAGCTATCTTTGTATTTGTTCTACCATTTCTGTTCATGATCCCATTCTATGTATCAGGTTTCGTAACACAAGTTTTGGGCGAGTGCATTATGTACACCGTTTATATTGCAGGTTCGGTTGGGCTGACCAAGTATAACAAGAGAACGTTAGCGGAAATAGGATTGACACGGAAAGGCTTGCTTCCGAGCCTTGGAAATTCGATAATCTTGGTCTTAGCCTTCGCTTTTACCAGGTTCCTAGTTGCTGATTTGAAACTTTCGCCAGATGTAAACTCATGGGAGCTTGTCGCATTCAACTTGTTCCTTTGGGCACTCAGTGGCTTAGGACAAGAGATACTGTTCAGAGGTCTAATCCTTTTTTCATTTGAGAGATGGAAAGGCTGGAAAGTTGCATTACTTGTTTCGACCATTCTGTTTGGTTTGGTACATGTGTTGAGATATCCAAGCATATTCGGTATTGTTCTGGTTAGCGTAATAGGCGGATTTTGGGGGTGGATAGCCTTGAAGACCAAAAACATAATCGGAACCACAATAGCCCACTTCCTCTTTAACTTCCTCTTCGCTTTTATGCTCATATCCTAGGCTTTGCCCGTAAGTCAGGTGTGGGTCCCATCGCTCGCGCTACAGCAAAGGATTTCCCTTTTGCCTCTTTTTGACGATATGCGCGTGCAATAAAAGATATAGTCAGAACACAACTATTGTCTAACCGCCGTGGAACAAATGGTTAAGACGTTTCCAGAAAAGGACAAGACTTGGAGGGATTTGATATGTTTTCCAATGATTTATTATGTTATCAGTTTGTTTTTTGTCGTTTTATTATTTGCTATTTCACCCGAATACTTGGCCGACTACGAGAAATTGAATACCGTGCTTTACTCAGCTGTCTTCATAACTCATTGGTTGCTGGCATTTCTAGTGATTAGACGATTGAAAAGACAAGACTTGTCATTAAAAGAATTCATTGCACCCAAGAAGAAGACGAGAATTTTTCCTGCAATACTTGTTTTCGTTTCGCTTAACGCACTCTTTACTGCCTACATGATACTAGCGTTAACGTATGGACGCATACAACCATGGCGTAATTTAAATGCCTTTCAACTTGTCTATTTCGTAGTGGCACAACCATTAACTGCAGGTTTTGTCGAGGAGCTGATTTGGAGGGGCTACTTCGTAGAAAAGCTTCTAAGGATAGGCAACTCTGAGTGGAGATCTATCATCTTCTCTTCAATTTCATTCGCGTTTATCCATGGTTTTTGGGTGGTTGACAAGTTAGCAGTGACCTTTCTCTTTGGCATTGTTGCAGGTGCTTATTATGTTCGAGAACGCAATCTTGTAGTATTAATGGTTACTCATGTAACACTAGACATAATTGCTTTCGCGTTGGCATTTCTTGCGTAAAGAAGTTCTTGTGCACGGATTTTGAGCATCATTCAGATTCAAGCAAAAACCGAGAATTTAAACCGATGTTTAAACCTAACCCCCCGCACCAATATGCTGAAAAATGCGGCGTTCATTCTTAATGTATGGGTAATGGTGAGAATAAAAAGATGAAGCTAGGCATTTTGGATAGTGTTAGGATAATTGAACTGACGAAAAATGACCCTTCTTTACCTAAGTTGAATTCTCATTATTCAACTACAAGCTATTATGATCTGTCAATTGCTCATGAGCCAGAATCTTGGAAAGTGGAGTTAACTCTGAAAACTTTTGACAAGCCTCTGGCAAAGAGCTATACTGGAACCTTTTTCGAGGAACATGTTAAGGAACCTAGAGTCTTCGCTGCAGTCTTGAATGGAGATCAGGTTGGTTGGATTGAGCTTGGATATGAGAAATGGAATAACAGAATGCGTGTTTGGGAATTTCTCGTGAAAGAAGAATTTCGAAAAATGGGCATCGGCAGTCTTTTAATGGATTTTGCCACCAAAGTTGCAAAAGAAAAAGGTGCAAGAATGCTAGTTCTAGAAACACAGTCTTGTAATGTCCCTGCCATAGCCTTCTATCTTAAACAGGGTTTCAACTTGATCGGGTTTGACAGCGCCGCCTACTCCAATGAAGACATCAAGAAGAGGGAAGTCAGGCTTGAACTGGGCTTAGCGCTGTAGTCAACAAATGCATCTCACTTCCTGAACTGCAAACCTCACAGAACCTTCATTGTAAGAAGCCTAGTCGAAGAAATGAGATGTATAATAAACTATCATTTTTATCAAAGCGAACATTGGAGATAATTCACAAGAAACAGACAAAAATTCCGAGAATTTAAACCAAGTTTTAAACCTAACTCCCCGCACTTTTTGACCTCAAATGATTCGACTTCAATACTAACTCGGAGCGATATAACAGATTTAGGCGCTAACAATGGAGACTGGCAAGTATTAAATAGCGTTTGCGCACTTGTTAAAAATTGAAGGAAAAGGACTTGTGATGAATGTAGAGGAAGTTCAAGATCATTTCAAGGTGACGGATGGCTTCAACTTGTTTTATAGATGTTGGAAGGCAAGCGCAGAAATCGAGCGAGTTGTTGTTTGTATTCATGGAGGAGGCGACCATTCTGGCCGGTTCAAGGTAATCGGTCCGAAATTGGCAACGGATGGAAATCAAGTTTACGCTATAGACCTTAGGGGTTTCGGGAACTCACTGGAAGAAGGGTTGCCCAGAGGAGATACAAGAGACTTCAAGAGACACCTTCAAGATATCGATGATACAATTGCACACATACGGATAAAACATCCCAGCAAGAAGATTTATGTGTTTGGGTTTAGTTTGGGAGGATGCTACACTATTTGGTATGCCGCCCATCATTCTGATTCACTTGACGGCTTAGTGCTTGCAGCACCCGCTGTAATAGTCAGAACCATGAGCACTCGAAAAGCTTCCATCCTCTTATTCTTGGCAAACCTCTTCGCGCCCAGAAGGATGTACGATCCTTACAAGTCATCATTTGTGGAAGGCAGAGACTCTGAAGACATCAAAATTGCGCTTCAAGACCCTTGGGAAGCGAAGAAGCTCAGCTACGGCTATTTGGCAAACATGAAGAAGACACTGGTGGACAAAGCCTTGGAAAACGCTTTACACATACGGAAACCAACTCTAATTCTTCAGGGAGAAGCGGATGTTGCAGCTTTACCTCACGGAGCCGAACGCCTGTATGAAAGCTTGCGAACAAAGGATAAGTCCATTCAAACCTTTCCTGATGCTACCCATTGGTTTTATGATATCTTCAGTCCTGCCATGCCACGTGCAAAATACGACCCTGCAAAGAGGGAACATCTTTACTCTATTGTCAAGGATTGGCTCAGAACCCATTAAGCCCTTTAAATAATTTGAAAAACTGAGCTTCTCCTTTGTGCAGCTTATAACCTGTCTCTCTTGAATGCTGGATTATGGAGGAAACAGACCTTAGAAATCCCTTATTGGGAGACGTCGCCACTTAGTGTGAATTTCAAATCCCACTCAGTCATCATAGCCTTTTTAGATCTTGTGCTTCGGGCAAATCCCGAGAATTTAGACCGATGTTTAAACCCTAACCCCCGCACTTTAATAACTTTTGTTTTGAGATTGATACCATCTGCGCAAAATCATATCTACATCAGAGTGATCTTGTTAGTAATAGATGGGAGTTGCTTACTCATATAACGAGTTTGGGATTGCACGTCACAGATAGCTGCAATGCCAAGTGTCTTCATTGCGCATTCAACTGTAGCCCTGAGATTGAAGGGTGCATGGAGCTGGAAAAAGCGAAAAGTTACGTGAGTGAAGCTATGGCATTAGGTACTGGGATAGTCTGCATCACCGGCGGGGAACCTATGCTCTATCTTTATTCTGTCAAGGAAACAGTGTCTGAATGCAATCGACTGTCCATTCCTGAAATCTGGCTCTTTACCAACGGTTTCTGGGCAAACAACTCTTCAAGAGCACGCACAATAACGGAAAATCTCAAAGCACTGGGCTTGACAAAGGTGTTCCTCAGCGTGGATGTCTTTCATCAAGGCTATGTTCCCATTGAATTCATTAAAAATGCAATCAAAGCCTCGCTAAAAGCCGATTTGGAGATCTGCATTGATGCTAGATTTATTGGCAAAGCAGACGAAAACAACAGATACAACTCAGCAACTCGCTCTTTCTTAGAGTCTCTTGAAAACCTTCTTTCAAACATCGAGATTACAAGGGCACAACCCTTATTTGTAGGTAGGGCAGCCGAATCTCTTTCAAAGCATGTTAAAAAGAAGCCTTTCTCGGAAATTCTAGATGAAAAATGCCCAGGTGCATGGGCTGGAGGAACACTCAAATCGCCTCAAGGAATCGATGTTGACGAGTTTGGATTTGTCACAATTTGTCCTGGTATTAGCATCGGAAACACGTATGCAGCCTCTCTTAGAGAGATACTTGAAAAATACGATTATCAAAATCATGCAGTTATCGCTGCTTTGTATGACAATGGCATGGAAGGCTTGATGGATCTCGCATCTAGTAATGGATTTGTTCCCGAAGAAGCATACGTGAACGGCTGTCACTTCTGTTATGAAGTTAGGAAGTTTCTTCGAGATCTCTTTCCGAACGTTTTTGTGTTTCTAACAAGATAGAAAGTCTAAGGATTTCTGGGCATGTAGAAACCGAGAATTTAAACCGAGTTCTAAAACTAACCCCACGCATTGAATCTCAATTGAGAGTTTAAACGACATTATAAACCTAAACCCCGCACTCCAGTTTCGGCATTACTTGAACATATTTTAGCTAGAGAAGCCTAATTCACGATGTTGTGAGTGGGGGTTGAAATTTGAACACACGTTTACCGGTAAAAGTGCTTGGCTTCTATAGCGTAGGATAGCTTCAAACTCTCGGTTCAAACTTTTTCGCATACTATCAAATTGCGGATAAAAGCTATAGCTTGATTGCGATTGAAACGACCATGTTTTACTCGCATTTTCGCTATTCACACGAGAGCTCGACACTTTTCGCCTTCAGTTTATATAGGGTATCCGCTAAAACCTGCGAGAGAAGTTTTCCGAATTGTTATGTACTTAGATTGTGGGTAAGTGAGAAGTTTTAAAGCGAAGTCTTAAGAAACTGGGAGTATGTGGGCTTAATGAAATACAAACTTGTAGCTTTTGATTTGGACGGAACTTTACTTGTAGGGAAGAGCAGTTGGTGGAAGCTGCATGAGTATTTTGGGACAATTGAGTTATCTCTGAGAAATATGAAAGACTACGAAGAAGGGAAAATTACCTACGATGAATGGATGAGACGTGATATTGCGTTATGGAAGCCAATACCCCACATCACCACTATTGAGAAGATCCTTCTAGATTACACTCTGGCTCCGAAGGCAGAACACGTGGTTGAAACACTCAGAGAGAAAAAACTCTATGTAGCGATAGTAACAACAGGCATTGATATCCTAGCAAACTCGGTTGCTTCGAAATTGAATGTTCCAAATGTTATGGCGAATGGTTTAGTTCTTGATGAGAATGGGTATTTGACGAACAGAGTCATCTTTAATGTTGATCTTTTTGATAAGCATAAAGCCTTCATCAGACTGGTCAAGAAGATTGGAATACCAAGAAGTCAATGTGTTGCAGTCGGCGACACTAAATACGATGTGAATTTCCTGAGAAGTGCAGGCTTGGGAATAGCATGTAAGAAAGATAGAGATTTGGCAAATGTTGCTGACGTCGTGATAACCAACTTGGAAGAATTACTGAATTTTGTATGATTACTTTGAAACAAAAACTTTTTCCAACATAATTTCATCAAAGGTGTCTTTTGATCTCCTACATGCGCTAAGAATTATAGTCAAGACGTAGCGATTTTGGTAGCCCGGGGTAGGTTCAAATATCGGTTTAAAATATCGGGGTTAAGACAAAATTCTGCGTCCTTTCGGGAAAAAGTACCAGAGATGAGCTTAAAATCTAAATTTAGAGCGAATTATAGAATTAGCCTGGACACTATGGGGAAGAATCGTACTGTAAAGTAGTTAACGATATGCAGGCGTGGCAAAAGAAAGAAAGGTAGTCAG